>Ga0209668_10000641_pt1 | contig 14446 bp, 27 predicted proteins | sample FrelakmetPLP11PL_FD_187150 | JGI IMG/M metagenome (GOLD analysis project Ga0209668, IMG submission 187150) | Freshwater lake sediment microbial communities from the University of Notre Dame, USA, for methane emissions studies - PLP11 PL (SPAdes)... | ecosystem: Environmental > Aquatic >... | reverse complement strand
ACCCCACTACCGCCACCACCACCGCCATTGCCAACTCCATTGGTAAGAAGGCTAGGTAATCCCATAAAATTGGAAGCACCCCCTTTTGTTCCAAGGATTCCCGCATCGCCGTAATTCCCCGCAACGCCACCATTTCCACCCGCGCCTACAATAACGGGAACTAAATTAGGTACATGCGCGGCAATTAAATTTTGAACAAATACACCGCCCGCGGCACCACCGCCACCACCGTTAAAACCCGGAAAAGCCGTATACGAACCCGCGGCACCACCGCCACCGCCACCAATAACTTGCACGTAAATTAAAGTGCAATCGTTTGGTTTTTGCCATGTTCCGGAAGTGTTAAATTCAAAGTATTGACTTTTAGACGCAGAATAAACATCGGAACCCGAACCTAATCCATAACCGGCAAGTGTTCCTTTATTCATTGTTAGAAATCGCCACCAAACGCAAGCACGTTAAATGATTCAGCGTTGTTAGTTGTTGCGCGTAATGAATAACCCGAAGGTAATAAAAGTGTGTTGAAAGATAAAGATGCCGTAAATACGCCAATAGTAGTGGAGGGTGTAATAGCGGTTACTAAAGTTTCGGACATAAGAAAATAAACTGAACCGGTATACATCCATAGGCGAACTACGCCGGCAGTAGTTGTAGCAGTTGCAGTAATCACAACTGAATCAATGCGTGAACCGCTTGCGCCGGCAGTAAATACAGTACCTACGTTAGTAGGTGCGGTGCGAGATGTATCCGCTGTCGCAATATTTATGTTTGAATTACGCGGTGTTGCGGCAAATGCCGGTGATGATGCCATGAGTTAGTTCCTTTTCCTTATCGGTAAAGCATTGATTGTAATAGTACGTCTGCGGGGCCAGCACTAAGCGGGCCTTGAATACCTAAAATACCCTGCGTTCCTTGTATACCTGTCAGACCTTGTATACCTGTTAAACCTTGCGTACCCGCACCGGTTAATCCTTGCAGGCCCGTTGTGCCTTGTAGTCCAGTTAGCCCTTGTATTCCCGTTAAGCCTTGTGGCCCACTTGGCCCTTGTGCGCCAACAACAGCGTCCACCCACGCGGAACCATCCCAATATTTTAGTTGTGCCATTATGCCCACGGCCCTATCGTTGTCAAAGTGTTGGAACCTAGTTTAGTAAATGTAAACCATGATTCAGCGGTTACTTGGTTAGTGCCACCCGGCGCGGCTGAGAATTGTAACTGCGGTGTTATTGCGCCCGCGGCATTAACGCGAATAATGCCACGCACCATAAATCCTTGACCTGCCGAAGTGTATGCGGTGGCGTTCATACGCAATGCAGTTAATACGCCACCTGTTGATGTTCCAACTGTCCAAGCGCTTGAATCCGCTGTACCTGTACCACCGCTAGCCGAACCTGAAATAGATGAATAAAGCGTACTGCCTGTAAGTGTAAGCCCACCGCTTGCGGCCATTAGGACGGATATATTGTGCGAAGTTGTACCTGTTGCCAACCCAACAAAGCCTTCAAATTCATAAGTTGTTCCAGCATCGCAACTGAATCCAACACCGAAGATGCTCTGAACAGTTGTTACGCTTGAAAGCGCTCGGACTGCGGTTAATTGGTAATAATTCTTGCGAAGAATTGGATACCAATACATTGCCGTAGTACCTAAAGTATCAGCAAGTGAAAATGTTGTTGTAAATAATTGGCCGCCGTAAGTAACACCGTTTTCGATAGCAACTAAGCCGGCTGAAATTTCACTTGTTGTGCTTGCGTCAATTGCTCTAGTCCATGCGCTTGCTGAAACAATGTAAATACCATTATCGGCTTTAGCAGTTTGTTCTTTAACAAGAACTCTGTCGCCTGCAATAACGCTTATTCCATCAATTGTCTGCGTTCCTGACAATGTAATGTTTGCTTCAGTAGCGCATACAACCGAACGCTTAAACGCGGCTTCGGGAATCATATCCATTTGTAAAGTTGTATATGAACCTATTGAACCGTTTGAAATGATTGCTTGATTTAATGCACCGCCGGCAGGTATTCCAGAATTAACAGTAACAACACCCGTACCACCGGTAGGAGTAATCGTTACGTTTGTTCCTGCGACTATTTGATTTACGCCACTTGCGGCGGCAGGTGCATCGGTGTCTAACCATAAAACGGCCGTTGATGCAGGTGCGCTAGTTTGAGCAACGAAACCATCATTGCCGATAATACCTTGTGTGCCTTGCGCACCATTAGTTCCATTAGTACCGCTAGTTCCCTGCGTTCCGTTTGTACCGCTAGTTCCCTGCGTTCCTGTTCCAGTTAATCCCTGAAGTCCAGTCGCGCCTTGTAGTCCAGTTAATCCCTGAAGTCCAGTTGTTCCTTGATGCCCGAATGTGCCTTGTGTTCCAGTAGTTCCTTGTAATCCTGTTAATCCCTGCAAGCCAGTTGTACCCTGCGTACCTGTTGCGCCCTGAGTACCTGTTGTACCTTGCGTTCCAGTTCCGGTTAATCCTTGTAAACCAGTAGTTCCCTGAGAACCATTTGTTCCGCTAGTACCTTGCGTTCCATTAACGCCGCCCGTACCTTGCGTTCCATTTGTTCCCTGAGTGCCATTTAATCCTTGTGTTCCGGTAGTGCCTTGCGCACCCGCGGCTACTGTCAAAGCCCAATAAAAAGTATCAGTAATCGCAGTAGTTGTAGGAACAAATCGAAGTGCAAAATAAGCACTACCGTTGTAAGTAACTACATCATTTGTATTGTAGGCAGTTGCGCTACTCCATGCGCCGCGATTAGTAAATCCTAAACCTTGCGCGCCCGTTGTTCCTTGTAGGCCAGTAGTTCCCTGTGTGCCATTAACACCATTTGTACCTTGCGTACCATTTGTACCTTGCGTACCTTGCGTACCGTTGATTCCATTAGTTCCCTGAATACCTGCGATACCTTGTGAACCATTAGTTCCTGAAGTACCTTGTGAACCTGTTAAGCCTTGCAAACCAGTAAGGCCTTGTATGCCAGCGGTTCCTTGAATTCCAGTAAGGCCTTGAATACCGGTTACGCCTTGTGAACCAGTAATTCCCTGTGCGCCGGTACTACCTTGTAATCCTTGAATACCGATTGCGCCTTGAATACCTGTTTGACCAATTACGCCTTGTGGGCCAGTAAATCCTTGCACACCGTCAATGCCGTTTGCACCTGCGATGCCTTGTGTACCAATACCCGCTGTTCCTTGCGCGCCCGTAGAACCGATAGCGCCTTGAATCGAATAAGCAACTTGTGTTGCCGTGATGATTACTGAAGGGATTGCAGGGGAAGAATCAAGTGAAGTCAGGCCTGAAGTTAATGAAATGTTTGTACTTGTGGAAGCGTAAACTATCTCTAGGTAATCACTAGCGACTAAATCAACTACCCAATTCCATGCAGGTATGATGGTTTCATTTGCCATCGTAACCGTAACTTCAGAGTTTGTGTCAGATAAATATGTGCCATTTTTAGACAACCAAAATTGCACATGCTTAGTTGAAGCCGTATTAGAAATTAACTGTACTGAAAATTGAATGTTATAAGTTCCAGCATTTGCAAAGTTTATATGGGAAGAACTTGTAATGCTTACGCCGTAACTTGAAGATGTGTTGTTAATGTAAATCGGGTAAGCGGTATTAGCGGTAGTAGGGCTTTGTGTTGTGGTGTCATAAAATGCACCGTAGTAAGCCAATGAACCACCGGCACCAACTAGGCCTTGAATACCTTGCGCGCCAAGTCCACCTTGCACACCGTAATTACCTTGAATACCTGTTAAGCCTTGTGAGCCGATTGCACCCTGTAAACCTTGCACACCATAAATGCCTTGTGCGCCTTGTGTACCAATTGCACCCTGAACACCCGTATAGCCTTGAACGCCTGTGTAACCCAATAGGCCTTGAACGCCCTGCAATCCTTGAATACCGTAAGTGCCTTGTGTACCGTCAGTACCTTGAATACCGCTTGTTCCTTGTAAGCCGTCTAATCCTTGTGTACCAAGTAATCCTTGCGCACCTTGAATTCCCGTAATGCCTTGTGAACCAACATCGCCGGTTGTTCCTTGTAAACCATCGGTACCTTGTGTACCGGTAAATCCTTGCAACCCAATAATACCTTGTGAACCAGTATCGCCGCGTAGACCGATAAGGCCTTGTGCGCCTTGTATGCCGCTTAACCCTTGTGAACCAATTGTTCCTTGTGCGCCAATTGTTCCTTGCGCGCCATTAATGCCATTAGTTCCATTTGTGCCGTTAGTTCCATCGGTTCCTTGCACACCAAACGCGCCTTGAATACCGGTGACACCTTGTGAACCAATTTGGCCCTGTAATCCCTGAGTGCCTTGTAATCCAAGTAATCCTTGAACGCCTTGAATACCACTAAGGCCTTGCGCACCCGTGTCACCTGTTGTTCCCTGTAAACCTGTTAGTCCGTTATTTCCCTGAATTCCATCATGGCCTTGAATACCTGTTTGGCCGATTGCTCCCTGAGTTCCTTGCATACCGGTAACGCCTTGCAATCCGAGTAGGCCCTGAACACCTTGCAATCCCTGAACGCCCTGAGTTCCTTGCGTTCCTGTTATTCCCTGTGTTCCATTAGTGCCTTGAACACCCTGCACACCCTGAGTTCCCTCTGAACCTTGTACGCCTAATAATCCCTGAATACCTTGAACGCCTTGCGCCCCAATTGTGCCCTGAACGCCTTGCACTCCTTGCGTTCCTTGCAAACCAACAATGCCTTGAATCCCTTGTGTACCTTGAATTCCAGTAACACCTTGTGAGCCTGTGTTGCCTTGAACGCCCTGTGAACCGACTAATCCCTGAACGCCTTGTAATCCAACAGTACCTTGTGCGCCAACAGTACCTTGTGCGCCAATTGCGCCCTGCACACCTGAAGCCTGAATGATAAGCAATACCGCGTCATTGTTTGCAAAGTTGCTTGTGCCAATTCCCTGACTTCCAGTTAATGAAACCGGAACATTATAGTAAGTGCCATTGTCTACAAGCGGGCCAGTAATTAGCCACTTTTGGTAATTGTTTTGATTGCTTTGCTGTTGAATAAGTACGCTGTCGTTTATCTTAAATGTTAAAAGTAGCGCGTCAATGTTGTCGCCATTAGTAGTCGTATCGCTAATACGCAATTGAGTTGAACTAACCTGCGTTGCATTGTTGTAACCAATTTTTGCTGTACCCGGCTCACCGGTTAAATTGGCAGTAGTGACTTGGTAGTTAAAATAAGATGATGATGAACCGCTTGCACCGGTAGTGCCTTGAACGCCTTGTACGCCAATAGGGCCTAAAGGCCCCTGTGTGCCATAAAAGCCTTGTGTGCCAGTTGTTCCTTGAACACCGCGTGAGCCTGCGGCAGTAACAACAATTTGGGGCATTACGGGGGTTATTACAATGTCGTCAGCCATTAGCGCGATACCTCTGCATCTACTTCAACAACTCCACGGCCTAAATAAATTGCGTCACCGCTTGCAGGTGTTAGTTTTAAATCCCATTCATACTTACCCGGTGGGGTTGTAATGCCTGCATTAACTTGAACCTGTGGGCATGTATAAGGATTGAATGTAATACCTTCGCCATAAACTAATGATAGTACCGTTGTCTTAGCCATTGCAGATGTACGAAATTGAAGCAATGGTGTGTACCCGGCTAAAGAAATAGGACTGTTCAAATCCGGATTACCTTCAGCATCTTTGTTGCAATACGAAAAGTTAATTGCCCATTCTTGGTTTTGTCTTACAGTAATGTTAAGCGGGTCAGGTGTCTGACTTATTGATTGCGCTGTCATTGGTTTCTCCAATTAGGGTATTACATCTTGGGCATATCTTGGTTTGTTTTGGTGCCGGCATTTTACAGTTAGGGCAGAATACTGCGAGCGACGACAAAAAGTTAATCGCCGCTGAGCCTTCACTCAATTCGGTTAGCGCCCACACTAACGCGTCCATTCTATCCGGCGAATCTTTACTTACACCGGGTTCGTACTCGCACATTTCATCTTCTAATTCGGTGAAGTAACCGAGATGATGTACGCGTCCTTGCTCATATAACGCCGCAATAGGTTCAGCGCGTAATTGCTTACCGCGTGTAGCCGTTACTTTCTTGGTCGCAACCGTTGGTTTTACCTGTTGCAATAAATGAATAACTAAGTCACCACCGTTGTTTGTTTCGGCAACAATTCGGTCTGCCTTGTGCTTTTCGTAAGCATTAACGGCCGCAGTAGCCCATTCTAACGGGCTTGCTTTAAGTGTTACATCATCAAGAACGTAATAATGTCCGTTTGCCGTCATGCCTGCAACAACAATACCGGTGTTATCTGAATCTTCGTTATTAGTAACAGCCGGGTCTACGCCAACAACAACTCGGGTCATTGGCGGTAAATCATCAATAGTAACGCGGTGCGTGTCTATCATTGCCCTACGCCATAGCGCACCCGGGTTATCATCAAGTATTGCGCCATAAAGTTCTTGCTGTCCTAATCGTGTTCCGCCGTACTTTGCTTGCAATTCAAGTAGTGCGGTCTTAGATAGGTTTTCTGCGTTATCAAATGTTGAACCGCGTGTGACTAACGTGGTATCGCGTTTAAGTAACGATTTAACTAATTTGGTCGGCCTAGGTGTAGTGGTGATTACTGTTTGTGGATGTTCACCTAAACGAAGGCCGAATTGTAATTGGTTCCATGTATCTTCATATTGCCATGCCGCTAATTCATCTGTCCACGCATAATGAAATTGCGGGCCACGAAGTGAATCAGGTGAATCGGCTGAAAAGGTTTGAATGATTGAACCGTTTTTTAGTTCAATTACGCCGTTTGATTTGTTCCAATTATCAATTGCGTCATATTCTTTTAAAATAGATAAAATGCCCGATACGCCTTCAACGCATACTTGGCGCACATCTTGAAAGGTACGAGCAACAATCGCGCATCTAATACCATCGTTTAATATTGCTTTACTTGCCAGCCATTCAGCGCCTAAGCGAGTTTTCCCAAACCCACGCCCTGCCAAAACCATCCAGTTATGCCATTCACCTTCAGGCGGAAGTTGATTCGCTCTCGCTATCCCCAATTCGGGATGATTCCACTTCCAATAGCGAAGCGCGACTAATTCGGGATTCAAAGTCTTGCTTGTATCGCTCAATTGCTTCCCCTATTGTTTCGCCATTCCATACCGCTTCAACTCTTTGTGTAGCGTTGCCCTCTAACAGTTCAATCAATTTGGTTAAGTCTACTAATGCAACCGCGGCTTCTTTTGCTTTAAGGTCAGGGATGATTTGCTCAAACTGAATCATAGTCGAATCGCGTAGCACTTTAAGTTTGCTTATAAAATCTTCGCGCTTAGTTTCCACTAAATTGGTTGAAGTTTCAACTATATCGCTTACGGTTTCGCCGGTTTTGGCGGATATAGCATCTTCGGCCCATCGGCGTAAGGATGTTTCGGGTATGCCTAATTGTGTTGCAGTTTGTAAGACGTTGCCGTTATTAATCTCTAACGCCAATAATGCTTCGGCTCTAGTCTGCTCTGAATAAGCCATTAGTTATTTTCAACTATCGCGTTACGAGCATCAAGTAAATCATTGACTGATTCAAGATAGAATTGGCGTTGTTGGTGTGTAATTCTATTGCCATATCGGTCTTGAAGTTTTACGCGCAAATACCCTAATGCTTCGTCAATTTCTCCAACCGTTAAATCAGTTGCGACTACTTGCATTGTTGTTTACCCGTTCTTCTCCCTACAATAGACGTATTCCAAGATACTGCGTAGATTATCATAAAATTACTTAGCGCGCCTTGATTCATGTGCGTTTTGCAACCCGTCTATATCGAAATATCTTACGCCGTCAATGATTTTCGATTTAACGCCGTGGTGCTTAATCCAACGGTAGACCGTAGGCCTAGAGACTTTGAATAGTTTCATGGCTTCTTCAATTGTCAGCATTAAGCATCCTTCCAAGTAAACGCCATTTTTCTGAAGGCCATACTGTATTACATGCCTTACATTTAATGTCACCGAAGGATGTGAGAGTTGTAGGATTGATTTGTAACTTAGCACCACATTCATTTCCATCTTTATCCTGACTTGGACATACGCCAATAGTCATAAGGTCAGATTTAAACCCTAAGACTGCATTGATACGCTTGTTAATATCATTGATATTTTCTGCCAATCCTGCCGCATCTTCATAGTTTTCAAATATCCATTGAGATTGCGCCGTAAGATATTTACAAGTGATTGATATGCGATTGAATTCTTGCCCACGAAATGTAATGCGTGTATGCCGCTGTTCAATTCTAATTAACCCTTCATGCTCCATTAAGGGTTTACTAATTCCGCCTGAACGTAAGTGAAGCGTTTCAAGTCTTACGGGAATTGGTGGTGTCTTAGAACCGCCTACACGTTCACCATAACCCTTTGAAGGTATAAGTTCCTTAGCAAGTTCGTTGTATTGGTCAGGGAAGCCTTGGAGTTTACCCAAAGCATATCCCCAACAATTAGAACATAAGGAACGTTCAGTATGTTTGCGGCATAGCGCGCATTTCATTTATTTTTACACGCTTTACAATGGCAGGTAGCAGTTGCGCACGGACATTCTTCACCGCTTTGCAACATGCCTTCACCCTGACACCAATAGCATTTCATTTTTTACGCTTATCCCGCTTTGCTTTGTAGGTTTCTACGAGTTCTTTATCATAGAAAACATACTTTCCCTTTTTCTCAACCCATTTAATATGCCCGCGGAATTGAATTTGATTAAGGTTGTTAATCTTTACGCCAAGAAATTTGCATACTTCAGCGGTAGACATTAGAACGGCCATGCTTCACCCTCTGACTTTACTTCAGGGGCAGACTTACGCTTACCGTTAAATACTTGTCCAATTGTTTTAGCGCGTACTTCAAAGCCTTGCTTAACAACGCCATCGCGCCCTGTGTATTCAAATTGCTTTAGGTCACCCTTAACAATAAGTGATAAACCTTTAAGTGGTACATCTGCAAGTGCTTCGGCTGTTGTTCCTGTTGCGCTTACTTTCCACCAAACGGTTTCCCCTGTTACCCATTCACCGTTTTTAAATTCGCGTGGTGATTCTGCTAATGAAAAAGTTGCAATTGCAAATTCACCTTTTGCGCCGTTAATAAACTTTAGTTCAGCGTCTCCGCCTGCATTACCAATAACTTCTATCTGTGCCATCTATGCCCTCTATTTCTGTGTAATTGCCTTCGTTGTCTAACCTTACAACACTTCCGTCCGGCATGTGTAAGGGAAACTCCGACGGGTCAGCCCAACTTGGAACAATCCAGCCCATCTTTACGGACTTGGCCGGGTTCAAGTGGATTGAGTCGGTTCCTAGATTATGGCATTTATGATGTACGGCGATTAAGTTGCAAGGTTCATCCTTGCCGCCTTGTGATTTCAATTTGCGATGATGTAGGGCCGGTTGTCCACACGATAGTCCACAAGATTCGCAATGGCCATTGGCCCTTTCTAGCACTCTATCCACAATGTTTTGCTTCATGTGGATACCATAAACCTAATCTCGCCCCCGCTGTACGCGTCATACTTAGCCGCGATTCTTATGGCCTTGCGCAATACGTTCTTGGCTTGTGCCGGGGTTTCAACGCTTCCCGCATCCATTGCTTCAAGTGCGCCTAATGCAAATCGTTCGCCCGAACCGGCTACATAAATATTGGATGAATTGCGTTCCCATGAGTAATCGGATTCAATTCTGTAAATATGTGCCTGAACACATACAAGCCAAATGTTGTCGTTTTCTACCGCTTCGCCATCTCGCTTGTATTCGTAATCGGCCATGTTGAAACATTTGCGGATTGATGGAACCAAAATACTTGTAACGTATTTATCTAAGTTTTTAAGTTTGACTGCCGGCGCTTCCCACCCGTGTTCAAGTAAGTTAATGCCGCGAACTTGGCCGGCTCCGGCAAGAATCAATTCATTGTTTTTAAACATTTTGCCGGTTGGAATGTTAATAGCAAAACCATCGCCATCGGATGATTGAGAATCGGCGGCAATAACTGCCCACCCGTTTCCCTGAATTGCGGCCAATGTAGTCATAATTAAGTTTATCCGTAAGAAATGCAAAAGCCCGCTAGAGAGGCAAATAACTAGCGGGCCTTGCGGCCTAAGTCTCCCCGAAATGACTTAGGCTATATCCGGGGGAAACGGCCCCCTGATAAATCTATTCTGTTAGTTCGTGCATCATTTTATTAAGTTCATCGTAATCTAAGCGGGTACTAATATAGCCTATTTTGTCAGGTGTGCGTTCAGCCGATAAACCCTCTGACAAAACAAATGCTTTGTAAGGATTTTTGTGAGAAGAATTGTTTTCCATAAATTTTACAGCCGATTAATACAATGGATAATCGTTGTTAATCCATAACGCAACGTTCCATGTTTGGCGGTTTTTCCATCCTTCGTAAGCCATTACGCCCACTCGCTTTCCGGCGCATAAATGTCCATGCAAATAATGCAAACCTGTCCAAGTATACCTGTGTGCATGTATGGGTGTAACGCTTGGTATGTAATACCGCAATTAGTGCATTTAAAATCTTTTAAAAGATTATTTGCCATTACGCTACCTTAGCCTTTCGCGCTTGTTCAATCAAACTTAAAACTTTTTTAGAACATTGCTTGCAAGTATTAGATTCTTTAGCACTAAATTCAAGATTTTCAGTAGATGTAATCTTATTCCAAATTCTATTTTTGGCTTGAAGGTTCAACCCACTTTTGCACATTAATTGACCTTTAATAACTAAATGTCCGCGGTTACCGGTGTACGGGCCTTGATTGTAAGTTATGCCGGTAAATGGTGCGTTATCCATCTTAATCATGATTAGTTACCTACCTTTGGAGAGATGCGATTTAGTAATTCAATTAAATGTTGGTTGTTTTCTAATTTATTTTGGTAGATGTAAGTACCAAGAATTGCTCCAAGAAGTGCTGAATCATTTGGTGTGATTGATAATTTAATAGAAACATCATTTAATAGTTCAGCGTATGTCTTTAGTGCTTCATTGTATGTTGTTGATGCAATCATGATTAAGCACCTACCTTTGCATCATAAAATGCCCAAAACTTATTTTGCTTTGCTTCAGTTTGAGTTTGTAGGAAATCAATTAACTTGTTCCAATCATTATCAAACTTTACGCATCCCTGAAGCGCGTATGCAAAATCTTCAAATTCAGCAATCTTTAGTACATTTGTAATTTTTGTTGTAGTCATTTTTTTGCCTCTCGTTTTGTGAACTCCGTTTAAGTTCATACCTGAATTATAATCACATACCTTACGGTTTATCTACCATTTAAGGTGTGTTTTGGGTCACATTTTTCCTAGTACCAAGAATGTTTTTTCCACCATTTCCACGCTTGGCAAGGTGAGCCATACCGGGATTTGACGTATTTCAGCCCCCGATGCACCTGCATAGGAACGCTTAGCCGGGGATTTAAGCCTAATATCTGCGGGATTCCACCTGCGTATGCCTTAATCCATTTACCGCCCTTTAAAACCTTTACAGGGGTCTTATTTTGGGCATTGGGATTCCACGCCGATTCTTTACCCCACATAGCCGCCAAACATGACCATTGGGTTTTACTCCAACCCCATAAAGGTAGTTGTTGTTTTGCGTGGGCTTTAGCCGCCGCCGCGGTGCGCATCTCAGGCATTTTAGGGCTTTGCGCCATTGCCGGTGTTGCTACAACAATGCTTACGGCTAATACCGCTACTGCTAGGCATCGTTGAATAAACTTAACGCTAGGCCTGTTTCCTCAATTTCATTTCCCCTACCATGATTTCCCCCCGAAGATTAGTTTCAGCATGGCCGATTCCTTTCGTTGATTGACGATTTATTTTACTACATGCGCGACATGCAACATGCTGACGAAACATCAAATGCCCACAATAATCGCATCGAATTATTTCTTTTTCCATAAGATTTCTTTTACAAGTTCGCTTAATTCTTCAATTGTTCCATTATTTGAAACGTATTGGTCAAAATCCCATGAGTCCATATCGGTTTCCGAACGGTGAATATTTATCGGCCCATCTTTGTCAATCCGGCTAACGCGCCAAATCTGCCCATGTCGCCATTTGATTTCTTCCGCTTCGTTGCGAAACCTTACGTCGCTAATAACAATTTTATCTTCCGGATGAACATTAAACATTGTAAGTTCAACCCAAATTTGCGGGTCAATTAAATCCCGGCCTACTTCACTTCCCATTGTTTGCAATAAACGGCGTACTTCAGGAATTGATTTAGCGCTATCCCATCCGTATTTATCTACGGCATGTGCCAAGCGCATCCCATCTAAATTGATAATCGGGTCTAACGCGTAACAGGCTTTTTTAATAATGTCAGCAAACGCTAAACGTGTGTACCCGTAATCTTCAACAAGCATTGCGGCAATCGTGTCTTTACCTGATTGCGCATAACCGCTTAATCCAATAATCATTTAATTCCCCGAGCAATAGTAATGGCCTGATTGACTATTTCGGCTTCCACTAAATTGCCGCATTTACTGCAAACGCATAGCGGCATTAGTTTGGATTTAATTTCTTGCGCAATTTTCTCCCGCATTTCAACTTCACGGTATGTCCAAGTTTTTTCCATTACTTCAACTCCTTCTCAATAGTCTGAATAGTCGGGCAGGGATAAGCCATCATCCCATCCCCAAACCAGCACGCACTACATAGATGTTCGTACCCCTCTATTGGCTTATGCAATTCCGCTATTGTACGAAGGGCATCCCAAGCCATGTTATTACTAGCCTCTGGTTGATAATGATTTTGATGGCGTTCTATTATGTCCAGCAATTCATCGTGAGTCATTTGTGCCTCCTAGCAATAGCGGCATCTTCTTTGTGGGAACATACTTTGATTGGCGAATCATCTACCCAGTCATTTATGTCGCATTTAGACGAACATTGAAGTTCAATTTCTTTGGCTATTCGCTCACGAATTGCGTATTCATGTTCTTTTGAGTCATTGCACAAATCACACTCACAAGGTTTTCCTGTGTTGTAAATGTCGTAAGTTATATTGTTCTTCAAAGTTGTATGTTCCGAACAATATGAAGGCGGTGTTGTGTGACCGCAGACTTTGCTACATATACAGCAGTGCATTACCCTAACTCCTTCTCAATAGTCTGAATAGTCGGGCAGGGGTAAAGGCGTTCACATTCCTTGCACCCAATCCAAGGAAAATCAGTATCTATTGCAAAGTCTTTTGGCTTATGCAATTCCACTACTTTACGAAGTGCCGTCTTTGGTTTATAAACATAAGCATAACTATCAATTTCTGCCAGCAATTCATCGGGTGTCATTTTGGGTTGTCCGTCTTATAAAACCCGGGGCCTTTGAAAATAGTTAATACCGGGCTAATGACTTTACGCATTACGCCATTGCATTTTTCCATTGGGCAATCATGCTGTTCATCTGATTCAAAACTGTGTGCAATAATTTCATACGCGCCGCAAGTTTTGCATTTGTAATCGTATCTAGGCATTAAAACAGTTTCCAATCTCTAGGCGGAACAACCCAAACGGTACATTCATTACCGCTTTCGTTTCTTTTGGTCTTACCGCTATCTTCAATAAACTTATCAATTACCAACGAACGCCGCCCGGCGCTAATGCTTTGATGCTTACCTTGAAGAATTATTTCAAGTTCAAAATCTGCTAAACCGCCATAATTGGCAATTGCTTCATAAATAGCCCGGCGATTAGTTCCTGATTTTGGCAATGCTTTTTCTGCCGCGGCTTTACTTGTTTTGCTTGCATAGTTAGCAACATAAACAATGTTGTCGTTAATCTTCGGCATCAATAACCCCAATCGCTACTTTTGCACAAAGGTCTTGAACTGTAAGCAATGAGTTTTCCAACCCATTTTTCATAATTTGCTTACGGTTAGCAGTTAAATCAATTGCGCAAATTTCATCATAAATGGCCCGGCGTATTTGTGCTTCAAGATTTTTTACCATTGCCTTAACAACATCCTGACCTTCAGGTGTATCAAGGTGCAATTGGTTATCTTTGATGCGCCAATGCTTATCATTACAAATAACTTTCATTGCCTAACCCTTCTTCTAGTTTGAACAATCCCCATAAAAGTAACCCCGTAAGTATAGGCGCGACTGCAATAATCAACGGCCCCATAATTAGTCCACCCAACACTTTGAACATGAAACAATATCGGTTTTATCAAATACTTCGCTTGTAACAGGTGCATTACAAATCTCGCATTGTAAAGTAATTGTTGTCATTTACTCATTGACCTTTCCTTTGTGTTCGCACCCTTGACCTTCTTCAGATTTACATTCATCGCAATACCATAATGAACCTTTGTAGTGGCCATCACACATTCCGTAGTTGGCGGCTTTTTCGCTTGTTTGTAATTCTTCGCAATATCCGCGTTCACAAATTAAACCAATGCCAGCGGTAGATGCCATGTTA
>Ga0209668_10000640_pt1 | contig 14448 bp, 14 predicted proteins | sample FrelakmetPLP11PL_FD_187150 | JGI IMG/M metagenome (GOLD analysis project Ga0209668, IMG submission 187150) | Freshwater lake sediment microbial communities from the University of Notre Dame, USA, for methane emissions studies - PLP11 PL (SPAdes)... | ecosystem: Environmental > Aquatic >... | reverse complement strand
GTGCGCCAGCTGCTAGATCAATATCTGCCACATAATTTAAATATCCATCTGGTACACCAAGATGCAGATTGTCTTTAAAAGTTATTTTCCAGGGATTTTCAATAAAATCCTGTTCCAGTAAACTACCAAATCCACGTTCTCCATAGGCAGCCATGCCCATAAGTATATATTCTTCATCCAGTGGTTTTAACCCCACCCGTTGAGTCATTGCACTGTAGAATAATCCAATACTATGCGGGTATGCCTGCCTCCACAATTTGCGATATGTTGCTCGGCCCTGGGCATCGTATTCAGCTGCCCAGATAGACGCGGTATCAAATTCACCAATTGCATCAATGACCACCACAGTGGCTCTGCTATAGGGACTTGTTTGGAACCCAGCCGCAGCATGACTCAGATGATGATTGTAGGTCTTTAAATCACACCCCGATAGTATAAAATGATTGCCAAATTGTTTAGACAATATAGAGGAGGTAGTTAACTTCCTCCATTCTATACCCTGGCCTGATCGCAGACGCCTTAGTTGTTTTAATCCAGGATTTTCATAATAGGCAATGGTATCTACATCCAGCCCATAAATCTCGGTTATTAGATCAGGATGTAAATTGGGATCATTTTTAACTTTACTGTAACGCTCACTGTGCCCAGCAAAGATAATATCACCCGATTTATCAATTACTGTCAATGCAGCATCATGAAATCCAGCTGAGACGCCTAATATGCTCATATATTTTTTCTGCAACGATCTCATGGCCCTGATCTAGGAAATGCCCATTGGGACCACGGGGAGTACCATAGGTCCATTCCATCATACCTTCTTGATTGAATCCTATGAAAAAATCTTTATCTATCAGATTAAAATAATTTTCCATGTACTCGTTGTTCTGGGTTTTGTAATAGTCAAATGCATGTATGTCCATCATCAGATATTTAATACCCTGTTGTTTAAAAAAATTTTGCAACAGAATAATTTGATGTATATACTTTATGCATAAATGTGTCCTATTATGATAGGCGCTAATATACCTGCAAATTTCCGACCGCCATAACGCATTGTCTCGGTTATATAAATTTCCATTATACCCAGGCCATACATCATAATAACCAGCATCATCAGCAAATTCCAATCGCCCTGGGCTAGTCCAGCCAATAACTACCAGATCAGGTTTAATATGATAGTTAGCAACATGTCCCAGGGTTTTTCTAACAATCTTATCATTGCTAGCAGCGGGCTCACCAAGATTTACCACATGCGAACATAGCTTCCTGCCCAGCAAAAAAGGCCAGGCATTGCTAATGTCAGATAGTTCTTCCCCATAGGTAAAACTATCACCCACAGTTAAAATGTTCATTTGTATATAAAAGGATCGCGTTTACGCAATTCTTTGAGTTTTTTACGATATCGTATTTCTAATACAATACGATTGTACAACGTTTTTAGAAAATTCATATTTTATTTATTTTGTATTTTGCTACTATAGTCATATCCTGGCTGCAATCTCCCAATTTGCTGATTATAGTAGTCAGCATCAGTCCAAGCATAATCATAATATGCAACAGTATCACCAATTTGAATACTGTAAATATCCAGGTATTTGGAAAGTATGGGCCAGACTTCCAGGAAGTTATTGGTACCAAAGCTACGAACCAGATCAACTTGGCCAATGGGATGATACCCAAAATTATATTGCGGATCTGCTGGATCAAATCCATTACGTTCCAGCCATTGACGAAATTTAGATAGCTCCTGTGTGTGCCATTTAAATGCCCCATTATAGACCACATCCTGTGCCCACTCGACGTCAAATTCACCACTGTAAAATCTTAAATGAGTAATGGCTTCACAAGTTGCGGCATTTATGTCAGTTCCACGTTCGTCCATGAATACTTCATATAATGTTTTGCCTATTTGTGCCCAGTGCAAGTAAACTTCACCAAATTTTCTGTCATACCTGGATTCATCGTAGGTAGTTTTATATTCTGCTGGGAATTCAAGACGAGACGCATTTAAAAATGTGGTAATCTGGCTGGGCCTAACCCATTCAGGCAGTGTTGCTTTTTTACGTTGACTAAGAATTAAACTTTCTGCTTCATGACAAATGTTGTTAAGTTGCCGTATGGCAAACTTGGTAGTGTAATCTGCACGTCTATAATAATCACTTAGATTCCACACAGTGCCCTGAAGTATTTCAAAATGGTTATGCAGGGTATTCATGAGATCCTGATTAATACGCAATGTATCAGGATCCCTCATGGTGTCTGACGTATATGATTCTGTTATCTGATAGTCAGCTGCAAAAAATAAATTTATCTGATCTATGGCCCAGTTTAGCTCTCCACTTAAAAAGTCTAGATTACGTTGACTATCGGGAAATCCAAGAAAGCAAAAATTCTTTTCTAGATATTTTTTATCAATCAACAAATTACGAAGTGCAGTATACCATAATTTCGCCATGGGAGTTTCATAGGGAACTATATAGTAGTCCAAGACATCTGATTTGTTTAACGGATTACGTAAAGTAACTTTAACTTCCAATTTGATTCCACCATTCTAATATCTGTGGTCTAGTAGATAGTATATCTGATAGGGTAAATGCATCACCACGTATTTTTTCTAATTGTAACACTCTGGCTTTGCCTTTTGCAAGCGATTTAATATACTGATCAGGCCATTGTTCTTGAAATGTTGGTCTATTTTTAAGTTGCAGTAACACGTCACGAATTGCCCCAGTGACTGTTTGAGATAACTCATCGATCCAGGGATGCAATAGATCCCTGGGCAAGGCCAGAGGAGACATTATAATATCGGGACTAAAACTAAAAATCACCTTGGCCAATATATCTACATTTAATTCCTGCCCAAGTTGATTTATGTTGTTGACTTCAAACATCCCTGGCAAGGTAAGAGTAAAGTCAATTCGCATTTGGCGTCTATGGGATTGTATTTTGAGACCCTCGCGGAAGTTTTCAAGCCAGTGTTTGTAATCAAGCCCGGTTCTAATATATTCCCCAATTTTACCAGTCCCGTCCAGACTTGCACAAATTTGCCAATCACGAACATGGACAAGGATATCACGATAAAGGTTAATATTTTTATAATTAATTCTACTGAGATTTGTATTATATCGTGCATAAACATTGCGACCATCACCCAAATCAACTATGCGCTTCATATATCGCCAATGTTGTTCATACATCAGCGGTTCACCACCAACCCAATATACTTCTTCGATTCGATGTTCTTCCACTGCCTGAGCAAACTCTGCCTCAATTTGGGTTGTCTGGAATTCTGTAATCTGTTTTTTAATATCAGGTTGCATCCAGTGATTTTTTGGATTATGCCAATCAACCATCTTGTGCTGTTGCTGTTCTGTTTCCCAAGAACTACTTAACATGTCCCCACATGTGCGGCATTTGAAATTGCAAAGATTACTAAATCTATAATCCCAACTCACTGGCATCATGTCAGTCCAGCCGTCAATAGTGGTATTAGACATGGCCTCGGTATATTTGTGGCCAAACAAGCTGTTAAAATAACTACGGTAAACTGAAGTATTCAGAAGTTTATCATTACACACTTCGCACTCAGGAAGTATTTCACCAGACATCATTCGACGACGAACAGATTGCATGTGATCGCTATTCCAGTGCTCTTCCAAGGTCAGTGGTATGTAAACACCAGTGCCCGCTGATATATCAATATATTGTTGAAAATTTTGTGCAGGTTCCCTGCTGGCGCAGCACATGCGACGTTCAGTCTGGGGACTCAAATATGTATGTACCCAGGGTGCCATGCATAGAGTATCTGGTTTTGTCATACTATTAGATAAGAAAATAGCTCTCGCCAGTTGGTTTTGCGTCGTCGATCCATTTCATCTAGGTAGATGTGTAGTTTTTTAATTTCATCATAATTGTGCGAAGTCATTTGTTGTAGTTGTTTTTGTAAGCCTTGCATTCTGGGAATTGCCTCAGCCTGATGAATAGTATGTCTGGGCATTGCTTGAAAAATTCTATCAAAATCCGTTGCCCAGGTGTCGTATGCGTAAATCTGTGGGTGTTGGAACATTTGGGGGCCTGTGTAAAACTGGAAGTAATGGCCTATATGCCTATGTTTACTATACTGATCAATTTTTTGTATTAATTCAGGCATGGTTTTAATTGTCATCGACGTTACAGTCTGATTCACATTTAAATATAACCAATCCTCACCTTGGCAAGATGCCCAGTCCAATCGCTGCTCCAGCAGATCCAGATTCAACCCATGCCTAACAAAACTTGATTCAGCCCCCCAGCAATCTACACTACAGGTTAGATCGAAACGCCTAATATTTCCAGCACGTTGAAGATCTTTAATTTTACTAATATACAAATTCCAATACTTTTCAGGTGCGTTAAAATTACTAAACACACAGAATTCCAAATCAGGGCTAGGGCGTTTTTCCAAAATTTCCAATACTTTTTCCATCAGATCGTGTTGAACAAAAGTTTCTCCACCCAGTAAATGCAACCGTTTTATTTTTTGTACATTTCTATACAACCAATCTATAAACTTGTCAAAGTAAGCGTCGGATAACGTATTATTTTTTTGTAGTATGGGTATCCGCACCCCTCCCTGATTAAAATCTCCAAATTTTTTATTTTCAAATTCTATTTTACTACTTAGATTTGCATTGCAATATATGCAAGATAAATTGCAAGTATTTTGCGCAAATATTTCAACAATTTGTGGGGTAACTACAACCGCAGTCTGATCCTGAATAACCTCGGGTGGTGTTAAATTTGGTATGTCTAAATTGTGCATCCTATCGCTGTGACCACCGACGTTTTCTATGTCCCTACAATATTCACAACCACCAGTGGGCCATTTCCCCTCCAACATTAACTGACGATCTTGTAACTTTTTAGGTATATTATGAAAATTGTCAAAATCTTCTAGACTAAATGGTTCGGGGTTTACTCTATGACAACTTGATGTGGCTAATTGATTAAGATATATGGTGCTCCAACCCCATTTGCTTTGGCATGCTGTTGCAGTTTTTATTGGGAAATATATTAGTTTACTCATAACCCATGGCCCTTGCTATTTCGTGATGTGTATTTAAAAAATTTTGTTTTCTATAGTTATCAGTACGTTGCATCATTTGCAAAAAGTCTGTGCCATCACTGCCTGGACCGTTTTCAATAAATTTAATAATATTGTCTATTTCCTTTTGATACTCCAGTTTCCACCAATTTGTGGATTTGAGTTTTTCAAGTACCAACTCTTTTGCCGTGGTGGTCATCCGTTGGATACTCATGTGATCCGGACTATGCAATACGTTAAAATAAAAAGTATTAAAAGATTTAGTATCTGCCCAGACCAGCAATTCGTCTATATAATAAACATTTTGAACATTAATAGTAAAACATAATTGAGTGGTGATGTTAGATACTCTGGTATCTCGCTCTGCATGCACTGCATCAATAATACTGTTAGCCACTGCCCAATCTGCACCATATCGCTCAAACTCAAATCTATCACCAACATTATCAATACTAAATGCAATGTCCACACGACCAAATTTTTCCCATATTTTAGTATGCGGTCCCGCGGACTGTGTTGCATTAGTGTTATAATGTATATCTATACCACTGGCATACCCCTGCGTTGCAGCATATTCTAATAAGTCCCAGTGTTCTTGTATTAACCAGGGTTCGCCACCAGTAAATTCTATGTATTTGATGCTGGGCAATAGGGATTTTAAATTGTTCCAAAAATCAGGACTTTCTTCGGGCCACCGGCCTTCCTTTAACCACTTATACGCAACATGTGATTTTTTGTCATGTGTTTTAGGTAGATAGTCCAATTCTTCTGCGGCCCACTTGCTGCTGGACCAGGAACCACAAATACGACATTTAAGATTACAGATATTGCCTAATTTTAAGTCAACGAACCATAGCTGGTCGGGAGTATCGTTATCCCAGTCAACCAGCGGATACAATTCCTTCAAACGAACCTGACTGTGTATTCTTTTGCTATCACGGCCGGCAGCTTCTTCATCCCAGCACAGTTTGCAAGTTGGGGGCTGTTTTCCCTGGCGGAAATCTTGTCTGAGTTTCTGCATGTATTCACTTTTATATACTTCCAGTAAAGTGGTATGAGTTAACCGGAACTTTTCACCAGCGCGGTCAGTAATTTCTTCTCGAGCCAAGCAGCAGGGTCGGGATGTGCCAGTTGGGCTAGTTTCTATACTAATCCAGGGCAACATGCAAATTGTTTTAGGTATTGCCATCTGTTTTAAGTCCTGCTAGCTCAGGAAAAGTTTCCCAAAAGTTTTCTTTGCGTAACCCATCAAGCAATGAGGTTTCTTCTCTAAATTTCGGTAAGTATTTTGATTTATCGTCGGCCATTAAAAGATTAATGGCACTTCTAAATCCGTTGGTTGCTCTTTTCAATGTGTCCAGTGGCTCTAACCATTCAAGGTGCCGTTCGTACGCAGGTTTGATCACACGCTCTTTAAACTCCTGCGGGAAGATATCTATACGATACCAGTCTGGGCTTTGACAAATGTTTACATTGAAATCCTTGGGCTTGATAAACCCCAGATCCACCCACTCTTTATGGAAGTCCAGTACATGTAAAACATTCATTGAACTAATTGTTGATGCAATGTAGAAGTCAACGTGTGGCACTTCTTCCAGCATGCGTTCTCTGTTACGCACAGTTTGCCGCCAGTCAGTACCCTTGCGCATCAATTCAGCACGAGCGCCACTGGCATCCAAGCTAGCCCCCACGCCCACAGTTCTGAAATGCTTCCAGTATTCAAAAACATGTTTGTCTTTGAATGCCAGTTCACTAAAGTTGGTGTTATACTGTATGCAAACATCAGTGCGCCCAGCTTCAATAAGCTTTTCCAGCAGGTGATAATGTTCTTTCATGATCAAGGGCTCACCCCCTGCAAAGTAAACTTGTTCCAGATAGGGGATATGTTCCTCCATCTGCTGGATCATATCTTCTTCGTTACCAGATGCATACTCAATCCTGGCCAGGCCCTTGCCGTTAACATCAGGAACTCTATTATAAAGCTTTACATGGTCATTATACCAATTACTGCTAAAAATTGGCCCGCAACTACGACATCTAAAATTACACAAATTGCTAAATCTGACGTCCCAATACTTTAATTCAAATTTTGGAAATGTGCCATCGGGTTCAGTCAGACTGACATCACTAACATGATGGCCATAGGATCTATTAGCCTCGTATCGCATGCTAAAAAATCCGTTAGCTTCCTGTTCATAGCATCGGGTGCACTGCTTAACTGGCTGATCTGATAACATGTTTCTGCGAATTTCTTTATACCCGTCTTGGTTCCAGACTTCTCGCATGGTATTTTCTTTTAAATTACCAACCGGATGGTCATATTCTGACAAGCAACAGGGATATACTCGGCCATCGGGATAGGCATGCTGATGCACCCAGGGCATCATACAAAAACTGGGGCTCTCCAGCAGTTTATGTTTTTGTGCATCGTCTAAATTATCAAAAGGTATCCACAGTGGTGATCTACTTTTATAATTATAGCCCTGTTTGTAATACTTGATAGCTTTATTTTCTTCACTCATAACGAATTAAACCAGTCTTTCATATTGGGAAATGTTTGATTGAAATTTTTATTTCGACGTGTATCATATTGAAGATAAAAATGCTTAAAGTCGTTGAGTAACTTAGGCATGTCAAATGCACCATTGTGTGGTGTTTTAACAATGTCCAGATAATCAATTAATCGTAACGTGTGATTGATTTCATGTTCATGGAGGTAGCTACATCCTTTGTGTTTGACCAACCAATTACCAAGTGCATCTTTGTACTTAGTGCGTATATCATCTGGTAAAATTAAAGGGCTTTGAAAACTGGGGAATCGAAGTATGTTTAGTGTAAAATTAGGATAATCTCTACCGTATTCTTTCTTAAGTTCTACCAGCAAGTCTAAAAATTCAGGCAACGACCCCAGACACAATGCGTTAATGGTGCACATGACATGCAGCCCACGTATTTTTTTACTTTCAATAAGCTTACGTACATTCTTTAACCAATCGGCAAAATCTAGCCCATCTCTGATATATTCGGCTTGTGCACTAGTGCTCTCATTGCTAGTGTACACATCAACCTCAAGACCATCAATGCTTGCCAAAAATCTATCCACGTCAACCTGACTACCTAGATTACTATTAATAGCTAGGCGTGTATTGGACCTTCCCCGATTATCTTTAAACCAATCCAAGAGCCGCCAGGTTTCTCCTGACATCAGTGGCTCTCCACCAGTAATACGCAGTTCTTGTAAAGTCTTATGCAAATCTGTTTCCCACCACCGATAAAATGCTTCCACGTAAGGGTTAGTTTCTCCATATTTGTACTTTTGAGCAGATTCATGTGTATGTGTAAAGTGGTTTCTCCCGTCTGAGATTAACCCAGTATATGCCCCATTGCGGCGTATATCATTGACCCAGGTACTGCTAAAGGCAGGATTACAGTAACTACATGCAAATTGACATGTTCTATCAAAAGCTATTTCTAAAGTTTTAAGATTAACATCCTGGTCAGCAGGTGTGGCAAATGCTGTGTCTAAGTCATGCTCTGAATAGATCTTGGTTTTATACACTCGATCGCTGACGGCATCTCGGCCCATGTCCTCAATCTTCCAGCAATATCCACAGCCGTCGGGTCGTTGACCAAGCAACATTTTTGCACGGTCATCTTTCTTTTGCGGCGTATTGTGAAGCAACTTTGGATTAATTTGCACTTCATTGAAGTCCACAAGATGGGCGGGTGGGTGATGGCAGCTGGTAGACATTCCACTACCCAACCAAATGGTCGCATTATACCATTTTGCACCACAAAAACTTTCTGATTTAATATCTATTACGCGCTTTTTATAGTCAGAGTCTGATTCATTGTTTTTAGTAGCCATAGTTAATTTAGGTGTGTTGGCGCATGTGATACATGCACTTATCCCAGAACTCTTTCATCTCTGGAAAAGTATTTAAAAAGGTAGTTCCACGACGCTTGTCATGTTCATTGAAAAAATTAGCGAAGTTGCCGCGCTGTAGTTTAACATAAGCGGGATCTAATTTGCGACCTTCTTTCATGTAATCAATAACACGCTGCAACCGATGAAGCTCGTAATCCTTGAATCCCTTGAACGGGGCTTCGGGTTGTTCCATCTTGGTGCACATAAATGCCCAGACTTCTTCAAGAGGATCAGCGTATTCTTCGGGCAATATTTGAATATTTTGCCAGGCTGGTTGCCGTAAAATTGGAGTATCAAACCACACTCGTTGATATGTTTTGCTGTATATACTTCTGAGTCCATGAATACCGTTAATGAGCTCATGCAGGCCAGTGATATTTAACACGTTCATGGTGATAATAAATGTTAGGCTGCTCCTATTTGGAACTTCGTTTAGAAAGCGATTAACATTCTCCCAGACTCTCTCAAAGTTCATACCATGGCGTCCATACTCAGCACGATCAAACATCGCGTCCAGACTGACAAATTGCATGAAATGTTCCAAATATTTGGGATCGTTGGACGTCATACGTTTAACATAGCTCAAATATTTTTCAAATAATTCGGGTTCCACACTAAAATTACTGGTAACGTTCAGGTGCAACTTGGGGTTAGGGTTTGCTAACACGTAATCAAAAACACGATATGTGTTTTTATCCATCAAAGGCTCCCCACCGGTCATACGAAAGTGCTCTAATTCCGGATATAAATCAGGCCACCAGGACCAGAATGCATCAACATAGGGGTTATGTTCACGTGCAGGTATGGGACGATTTCTACCAGTAAAATGCTCAGGGGCATTGTGTGGGGGACTAGTAGGATAAGCACCATGGCGCTGTGTTTCTTCTCCCCAGGTGCTACTAAATTGTGGACTACAATAGCTACATTTTAAATTACACGCATGATTAAAATTTACCTCCACATACGCAGGTAATACGTCTTCATCACCGCTAGAGTTAACAACACTATCAAAATCCTTGGCTGCCCAGGGTTCTCCGCTACGATAGTGCCGATCACTTAAATTACCCAGATCTTCCTGTGTCCAGCAGTAGCTGCATTCTGATGGGCGCTCATTGCGTAACATGATTTTACGCTGCTCTTTTTTATGCGCAGTGTTATGTAATGCCGCGGGATTTGTTTTTATCGCATCTGAATCAATCTGATGCAATGGTGGATGGTAGCAACTGTTGTTAAGACCAGTGGGTAAATGCAAGCTGACCTGTTTCCATTTGGCCAGGCATAGCGCAGGGCCCAATTTTTTCTTGGCATCTTCCGCAGAAGATAAAAAAATACTTTTATTTGTCATTTTTGATTATTGCTTCAAAACTCACCAACCCTCGACACGACGAATAACATCTAGCTCAGTCAGGGTGGTTCCCATATTGCGATGAGAACTTTTATAATGGTGCTTAAAAAATGAACTTTGTTTTTCATCTAAATCAACTATGGGCAACCCCAGCATGTTTCGGAGAAGTGTTCCGTAATTGTCGGAAATTGCTTCATGATCATTATTATTTTTTATATTATCCCATAGCCGTTGCAGGCAATCAAAGTCCTGCACCTCGGTGTAATCCCAGTCAGCAAGCATGGTCATGTATGTACCAGTGCGAGCCCCCAAAATTGCCCAGCTGCCGTTTTCAACATCACGGCCCACACTCTGCCATATACACAGATTATCGTAATTTCGTTTATGTACCAATTGCTCAAATTCAGGCAACGTGGGCTTTTTACCACGATCAAGGCACATTTTTACCCCTTCACGAAACCCAGCACGCCAGGCCTGAAAGGGCGTGGCATTTGGATATGTGGTACTGTAACAGTCGTGCATGGGTATATATTTCGGATGGAAACAAAATTCCACCAATGTTTCATCACTGCCATCGCTGGCTTCGTGTGTACGCATTTCACGAGCATAGTCCTTGGTCCAACAACTTATGCCCCCGTTGCCATACATTAGCCCATTGATGTGATTACGAGCCTTCCATCTAAAAACACAATCTCTATTTTTTTCAGTCAATGCCAATTGTAAATTAAAAAACCCAGCATCGGGAATATTATCACCATCTATTAGAACAAATCTGTCAGTGTCACTGACCTGGGCTGCTGCTTTGTGCGCGGCATCGCTACCTTTTACACCGTCAACTCGTTTGGCCCAGGGCACCATATTTTGTAGCCTGATCCAAAATTCCTCTTTTTTAGGTTCATCGTAGGTCAGAAATACAACATCTATGTCAGCAATATCAACGAGCTCGGTAGTCATAATGTTCAGTATCAGAGGCGGTGCTTACTTCTTGATCATCAAGAAGCAAAGCGGCGTTATTCTTTAAAACAGCGAAACCAGCATTGCTTTTTTTCAGAGCGGTCACAGTCAACGGAGTAATATCGGATCTCCAGGAAATTTTACCGTTTTCCACGTAATAATTTTGACTGTTTAGAAACACATCTTGATCCACCACAAGATAGTCACCCAGGATACCATGCAATTCTGCAGAACGTGCACCGTCGGCGGTTGCATATATTTGCCCATGCTCATTGTAATATACTCTATACTCATAGTCAACTGTGACCGGAGCTTCTATTAATCTAGCCAACTCATCTGCCATGTCTTCAAAATAATCGCTCATAATAATCTATAATGTCCTGTGTAATATAATTTTTATCGTGATAATGTACTGGATGATATTGATTTAAATTATTAACTCTAATCATATCGCCGTCTCGTTCAGACATTACCATGTGGTGCCAGGGAAAATCTGCTGTACCCCAGCCATTAATTGCTGGTTTTAAATGTACAAAATTTATAAAATCCATGGTGGGAATAGTGCATTTTTCTACCCCATATAATTTTGCAGTCAGTGCATACAATACATCAGTACTGGGCTTATCCTCTCTGCAATTTTTCAATACAGACACTTTGAGCTGATCCCAACTATACAAAATTTCCTTGGCCAAATTAAAAAATTCGTAGGCTGTCTGACTGTACCTAAAGTACATCAATCCATTATAGGTGTCGGGCAAATCATTATCTACAAAAAATTTTCTGTATGCCTTGGAAGTGCTAGCAACTTGTCGGTAGGTTTTACACCCTGAGCTCAATACCACATCCCTGAATCTAAATGCATCCCACCAGTGATCAATGTTACGAGTAAACAATAAGTCACTTTCCAGTTTAATGGTTTCTTTAAAGGGACTTAAATTACACGCCTGGTATTCGTTTAGCAACTTCCAAGAACTGTCTGTGGGATTTTCATCGTAGGGAAGCTTGATTACAAAATCAAATGTTCGATCGTGTTTGTGTGTTATTTTACTGTAAGTCTCGTTGTCCACAATAACCGCACATTTAGCACCGGGATGCAATGATTTTATGTTCATTGCTTGCACGTAGGCCAGCGTTAGATAATCTACTGTGGCTGTATTCTGTGCAATTGTCAAAAATCCCTGACCCTGCTTATCCATTGCACACCCTTTCCACAAATTGTTCGAATTTTTTACTGGTTAAAAATCCCTTGTCCATGATGTGAAGATTTTGCTGTGCTATAACGTGTGCAACATCGTCATGTCGTGATACCACAAAGTTATTGTTAAGCTCCAACTCAACTATGGGATCTTCAATGGTCAGCAACGGCCATGGAATGCTTTTTTCTGGGCAGATGATGTATCCATTTAACACCATGCTTGCGATACTAAATGCAAAATCATTTCTATAATTAGTATCTCGTATTCCAAAAAGCACACGATAATAATCATAGTTCCGTTGAATTTTAGATACCAGATCAAAAAATATTTTAGAACTAGCGGTCTTTCTAAACAGCACCACCGTTGCCCAGATCATGGGCAAGCTAACTGGACCCATTTCATCAGTGTTGAGGCCCAGAGGAGTTTGCATGCGATACTGCAATCGATAGTCAAATGGCTGCTCAAATAATTTCAGCAGGCTGTCGTCCAAAATTAAGTAATCAGTGTCTATTAATATAGTTTCATCATAGGGACTAAGTTCGTAGGCTCTGCATCTATCATAATTTTTCCATTCCACCATGCGGTGTTTTCTATCTGGACGAACATTGCCTGTTTTGGCCTCCGCGCGAATTACATTTTCATAATTGAATTCAGGTAGGGCGTCAACATCAGTGACCACAGTCACTGGCAGTTTTAAAAATTTTTCAATAAGTCTACTAGCAACATCGGCTATTTTAACGTAGTCAGTGACTTTGCTGTTAAATGCAAACAGCAACACGCCCCTAGACTTTACGGATTCGTTTAAGTTCTGCATGTTGCTGGTGCCAGGAATTCATAGCTGCCGAATAGCATTGCCTTGCTTTATCTAAAAATACAGCACGATCAATTTCTATGGGATTTTCGTAGACGTCTTCTAAAAATAAAGTGTCAGACGGCCAGGTTGCCACAAATGCCGTCAACTCTGGAGTTACTTTAAATAACCCATTGTTGTAGGGCAGATGCAAATCAATTAATATTTTTTCTTTTAGTGTGCGTTTGTTGATTTGATAATCAGTAGCTTGCTTGACTCGATTTAAAATTTCTTCGGTGTTGGACATAAAACTATAATAATAAGGTGTATATTACTATACATCTTGTAAAATGTCAACAAATACTTTTTTAAAATTAAGTTATAGTCACAGTGCCCCAGCTGCTGGTCAGGTTGGTAACTTCGGGATAATAGACCTGTAATGTCATATACAGTGTAATATTAATATTATCATTAAACGTCCCACTAGAGCCAGTGGCTGAGCTGTATGCACCAAATGTCACATAATGAGTATTACCGTTACCACCATTGGTAGCAACAGCATTGGTATAACCTTGCATATAGACATAGTCCCCCACGTAGGGATAAGATTGCCCAGTAACTATGCAATAGTTGGTATTACCGTTAGCTAATTCATAATAACCAACATTTGTAGTATCCTGAGTTACAATACCACCGGTCCCAGTACGAGCACCCATGGAATGTATATTTACACGTTTGCTAGCAAAATTTGTCTGTGCCAGTGTCTGTATACTAGTACCACGGGCAGTCCCACCACTATTGGTAAAACTAGCATAACTGACTATATAGTACCCGCCGGCATTAAAGAAATACCTCGCTGCATTCACACTGGACCATTGGACAGTCCATGACATGTTAGTGCTTCCAGGAAGGCCTGAAGTTTGGATTATAGTAAGCCCCTTAGTTAAACTAGTTGTACTGGGTGAAGCATAGTTAGTTGCTGTTCTATTAGTATAAGCAGTGGATATTGCCGAACTCAATGTGCTCAGATATGAAATAGTAGACCCAGCAGTGGGGGCACTAAGACCAGAGCCACTGCCACTCTGATGAGTTCGTATGGTGTTCAGACGATTTATTGCACCAGCCCATTGTGCGGCGGTTACTGAGGTACCT
>Ga0209668_10000639_pt1 | contig 14449 bp, 10 predicted proteins | sample FrelakmetPLP11PL_FD_187150 | JGI IMG/M metagenome (GOLD analysis project Ga0209668, IMG submission 187150) | Freshwater lake sediment microbial communities from the University of Notre Dame, USA, for methane emissions studies - PLP11 PL (SPAdes)... | ecosystem: Environmental > Aquatic >... | reverse complement strand
CCAGCCGGTAAAAGTATATCCGGCGCTTGCCGCGGCGGTTAAAGTAACAGAAGCCCCATTGGAAAAATTGGAACTGCATGATGCCATGCAATTAATCCCCGCCGGAACGGATGTTACGGTGCCACCTCCACTATTGGTTAAAGACAAAGTATATGTGGACGCAACACTAAAAATCGCGGTAACCGCTTTAGCGGCATTCATTATCACTGTACATGTGCTCGTGCCGGAACAAACCCCCCCGGACCAGCCGGTAAAAGTATATCCGGCGCTTGCCGCGGCAGTTAAAATAACAGAAGTCCCGCTGGAATAAGAGGAATTACATGTCATTCCGCAATTAATACCGGCCGGATTGGATGTTACGGTGCCACCTCCACTATTGGTTAAAGACAAAGTATATGTGGACGCAACACTAAAAGTCGCGGTGCCAACATTGGTATCACCAGTCAACCATATCTGGCATACTTGACCCCGTCCGGCACAGGCACCCCCAACCCAACTGTTAAACGCATACCCGGGATTCGGTTTAGCAAAAACCCAAAGCCAATAATCACCAACATTGGATACAGAGCAGGTGCCGGGGCAAGAAAGATTAGGCCCCCCCAATGTATGAAAACTGGTAACATACCCGTTTGTCGGAACACCGGTAGAAACTGTGTAGTAAGTCAGAGGAATAAGATTAAAATTCGCCGTAACGGATTTATTAGCATCCATCAAGACATTACAATTTTCCCCGGTACCCCCGGACACGGAATCACAACCCGACCATGAAGAAAAAGTGTTTCCCGCATCAGCGGTTGCCGTTAATGTAACAGAGGTTCCACTGGCGTAATTCACGGAACATGTGGATCCGCAATCGACCCCTCCTCCACCGACTTTCCCGTTCCCGGACTTACTCACGGTCAAAGTCTTTGTCCCGGGAATCGCGGTAAAAGTCGCGGTAACCGATTTATCGGCATCCATTGTCACCATACAGGTTCCCGTACCGGAACATCCTCCGCCAGACCAGCCGGTAAAAGTATATCCACCGCTTGCCGCCGCGGTTAAAGTAACGGAAGTACCGCCGGAATAAGAGAAACTACATGTCCCTCCGCAAGTTATCCCGGCCGGCGCGGATGTTACAGTCCCGCCACCGCCGTTGGTCACAGTCAAAGCATATAAAGTTGGCGGAGGCGGAGGCGGAGGCGGAGGCGGTGCGGCCACCACGAAGTCTAAAGTAACGCTCTTATCAACCATCATCCCTATTATATTGCATGTATTACCGGTAATACTGTCACAACCCCCTCCCCATTGAGCTGTATATCCGCTATTTGGAAGTGCAGTTACTGATAGCGACCCACCAAGGGAAGAAACAGTATAATAACACCATTGTGCAGTACAGCCATCACTCAGCGAACCCAAGCTCCCATTATTAGGGGCGTAAACACTCAATCGAGGCAAAGTTTGAAACCACGCATTAGGAGCTGTCGCGGCAGTAATCACAACAGTACAATTAGGAGTATTCCCAGATGGCAAACATTGAGCATCTTGCCAATTCTGAAAATAATATCCTGCAATCGGCGACGCGGTAAAAGTAACAGTCGATCCAATGGTAAAAGTCCCCATACAATTGAGATTACAACCAAAAAACCATGTACCTGGCGGCGAGGCAGTTACCGTACCCCATGGGTTAGGCGCGTAATAGACGATAGTGGTCGCCGCCATCGCCACCTGCGAAAAAGCAACACTCGCGCAGGTTACCGCCATTGTCAGTAAAAATATTTTTAGGGCTTGTTTCATCTGTTTTGGTTTTATTTATAATTTCATAATATTTTACCACGATTTCGATGTAGCGTAAAGCAAAAACAGGGCACACTATCAAGCAAGTATACCCAAAAAAAATGCCCGCCGGCTTTGCTTCCGCCACAGCATAATAGCCAACCATAAGCCCACCCCATCATCATCGGGAGTTGAAAGCCTCTCGCAATAAACCACCTCCGCCCTATTTATCGCATTCCGGACAGGTTTCCTGCTCTTTTTTCATGACCAGAATCCCTCCGCACTTCTTGCAGAAGTTGCCTGTTGGCTTATCCCAAACAGCGTTTTTGCACTTTGGGTAGTTATTACAGCCGTAAAAGACCTTACCGGTCTTCCTGGCGTGCCTTTCAATCATCTGCCCTCCCTTGCACTTTGGACATTTGACCCCCGTAGGCTTAACAATCGACTGGATATTTTTGCATTTGGGATATCCACTGCACCCCAAAAACTCACCAAATCGCCCATGCTTGACCTCCATCGGACTGCCGCACTTATCACACTTTTTGCCGGCCAGTTTGCGCTCCAGGTCTTTCTGCTCGTCGGTTTTTTCCACCACCTGCGAACCGACCATCGGCTTGGCGTTTTTACACTTTGGATAATTTGAACACGACAGGAATTTGCCGAATCTACCCAGTTTCACGATCATATCGCTTCCACACTTTTCGCATTTTTCCTTGGTTGTTTCAAGGTTTACGATGTCTTCTTTTTTTATTGATTCTGATTTTTCCATAATTGCTTTGTGAAAAGGAGCATAAAATTCCGCCACCACCGGCACCCATTTTTTCTTTCCCTCCGCGATCGCATCCAGCGATTCTTCCATTTCCGCCGTAAAAGCATAATCCACGATGTGCGGAAAATGCTTCACCAGCATATCGGTAACCACCTCCGCCAAATCGGTCGGCTTCAATTGCTTGGCCTCTTTTACGACATAACCCCTGGCCACAATCGTTGTAATCGTAGGAGCGTAAGTGGACGGTCTGCCGATGCCTTCGGACTCAAGTTTTTTGACAAGACTCGCTTCCGTATATCGGGCGGGCGGCTTGGTAAAATGCTGATTCGGGGTAATTTCCTTAAGATCCACAGTGTCGTCCTTTTTCAAATCGGGAAGAAGTTTTTCCTGATGGGCCAACTCTTCTTCCGGATTATCCGCACCTTCAACATATGCCCGCATAAACCCGGCGAACTCAATCGTCTGACCGGTCGCGCGGAAAGTGTAATCCGTATTGGATGATGGAGTGATATCCACGCCCAATGCTTTCAAAGAAGCCTCTTTCATCTGACAAGCCAAGGTCCTCTTCCAGATCATTTCATAAAGCTTGAACTGATCCTTATCAAGATAATCTTTCACATCATCCGGTTTCAAAGAAAGATCAGCCGGACGGATTGCCTCATGCGCGTCCTGCGCCCCTTTTCTGCCCTTGAATAAACGCGGCGTAGCAAGGCAATATTCTTTTCCAAAGTCCTTCGCAATCACTTCCTGCGCCTGCTTGAGCGCAACCTGGCTCAAATTCACCGAGTCGGTACGCATATAGGTAATCAAACCGGTCGTCCCTTTACCATGCTCAACCCCTTCGTAAAGCTGCTGGGCGATTATCATCGTCCTTTTTACCGAATATCCGAGCTTTCTGGACGCTTCCTGCTGTAAAGTGGAAGTGGTAAACGGCGGCGCCGGAGATCGCTTCACATCCTTTTCCTCCACGCGCGTCACCGTATAATCCGAACCCTTCAGATCCTTCAGGATTTTTTCCGATTCTTTTCCGTTTCCGATTTTCAATTCCTTGCCCTTGTGCTTGAGCAACATCGCCTCAAAACTTTCTTTGCCTTTAGAGAATATCGCATCAATTGACCAGTATTCATCCGCCTTAAAAGCCCGTATTTCCCTTTCCTTATCAACAATCAGCCGTACCGCAACGCTCTGCACGCGTCCGGCGGAAAGCCCGTAACGGATCTTTTTCCATAACAGAGGAGAAAGTTCATAACCGACAAGCCTGTCCAGCACCCTGCGCGCCTGCTGGGCATCCACCAGATCCTGATCAATTTCGCGCGGGTTTTCAATGGCCGCCTTGATTGCAGGTTCGGTAATTTCATGAAAAACAATCCTCTGAACCTTGGTTTTTTTGGGATTTACCTCAAGCGCCTGCAAAAGATGCCATCCAATCGCCTCTCCTTCGCGGTCCTCATCAGTCGCTATATATAGGTCTGTACCTTTCTTCAGCAACCCTTTCAAATCTTTGACGACCTTCTTTTTGTCCATTGGCACCATGTAACTCGGTTCAAAATCCTTCTTCACATCGATCCCGATTTTTGATTTCGGCAAATCCCGAACATGACCCATTGAAGCCCTAACCTCATATTTCTTACCAAGAATTTTCGCGATTGTCTTTGCTTTTGTGGGAGACTCCACAATCACCAGGTTTTCCGCCATATCAAATTCAAAAAAAATTACAACAAGCAACAGCATAGCACACTTTTGCTTTATTTTCCCAGTACGCCAGAAACCCACAAACATCAACTCATCAAAATTATGCGCACAAAAATGTAAGCCCTAAACAGGCAACACCAGATGCCGAGCACCTTCGGGTGCCAGATGTTGACAGACCAATCCATTTTATTGATACGCGCACTTCGCTCCGCTCGTGCGTGGCCTTCAAAAAGCCATTGACAGAAAAAATGCTTAATTTCCTGATATCAAAGCCCTTTGCCTTGTTTTAATATATTTTTTATAAAAGACAAGCCCGGCTTTTTGGCTTAGCAGAGCCATTACCAATATACCCGCCGCGTTTGTCAATAACCCCGACACGCCATTTATCCCTTACTGCTCAAAAAAACCTTGCATTTCCTTTTTAGGGCACTATAATGCCGTTGGTTTAATCATATCCCTAACCCAAAAAAGCCATGACCAAACAGGATCTGGTAAACGCGGCAGCAACAAAAGCCAGCGTTACAAAAAAGGCCGCATCAGAGGTGCTCGACGCATGCCTCGATGCAATTACTCGCTCCCTCAAAAAGGGTGAAAATGTAACCGTAACGGGCTTCGGCACATTCCGTGTATCAAAGAGAGCTGCTCGCACAGGTGTAAATCCTCGCAACCCAGCTGAAAAGATCAAGATCCCAGCTATGAAGCTTCCAGCTTTCAAGGCCGGCAAATCTCTCAAGGATGCTGTTAGATAATAGACACGAGCAAAGCGAGTGTCCCTACTACAAAAGTTTTGCCGGATGGCAAAACAACCTGTAGCGTAGCGGAAGCTCCAAGCTAAGTCTTTCAATTAAAGCCCCGTCAGAAATGATGGGGCTTTTTGTTTGCCATTTTCCCCGCATAAACCCGTAGCTATTACTCCACCGCCAGCTTCCTTTCAATATACTTGTTCAAACTGATCTGCCTGGCTTTGGATTCAAGACTCAATTTTTCGTGAAGGACGGGATCGATGCGGATAATCAATTTTCCGCTGTACTCGGATGTTCTGTCGGGCTTTGGAATAGGCTTCCCTGCTATTTTCAAATCTACAATTTCAGTCTCAATCATGATGATTATTCCTTTTTCCAACTCCTCCAAATCGGCACCAAAAACCATCGCATTATTAAAAGCGGGAATTATTGCCATGTACGCCTGTTCTTTGTTTTCTCCAATATTGTGGACCAAAAAATCGTACTCTATGTGCTTTTTCATGGTTTATAATCAAACAATAAATATTTAACACTTTCTTAACATAGAACCTTCCAACCATATTGTGATGAACTGCAATCAATATGGGCGCACCATTTGGGCTTTTGAATTTGAAGTGACTACCTACCGAATGAACCATTTTGTAATTATATGCATGGAGAATTGAACAAAAATCCCCAAAGCGCAGTTCACGCGGCGCCTTCAACACCTCAACCATCCGCCGTTGATACCTGTTCAATTTATTCCCATTCATATGATAGCATTTTTGATACTATAGAATCAATCATTCCGGGAAATCCAAGATTAGCACCGGCACATTAACAAAATATTAATAAATTATAAGAAAAAACCTTCAACAAGCCCCGCCAGACAACGCCACTCTTGACTAAACAAGAAAAGCCCTTACAATAACCCCCTCATAATCGAAATCCATGCGCCTCAACGATGTATTGACAGTCACTGCCGCGGCCGGAATCAGTTTCCTTGCAGGAACCATTGCGTACGTCAAATATTCCAAGCCTAACGACACTGCATCCGACGAGCAAACCAGCTCCGATTCGAGGCTTCTTGACGAAAGAATTACCCACTGCCGCGACCTGGTGGAAGCGGTCCAGAACGAAGCCTCAATAATACAATCCATCACCTCAGGAAAAGAAACCTCTGAACCAATAACCTGCCTTCAGTTCAAAAGTCATCAGGACAGAAGAAGTCAGGCGCAAAAAATCTGCTCTGCTCTTCAAAAAGACCTGCCGCAATATTGCACTAACGGACCCGACATAAGCTCCCAAATACACCGGGAACTGGCAAAATTGGGTACTTTGCCATTTGATGTAGATGTGAATTGCGATCTCAAAGAGCCGGTCAAATACCTCAATTGCGAACTCAATTGCGAAAAAAAACCGTGAGCCGCTAACATTTTTTCCACAGAATTTAGAATCTCGCCACCTCTTTCCTTCCATTGCGAGTTACGCACGATCTTTTTAGCAAGCCCGCTCGGCCTCTTGCCATTACCAGCCCCAAGCCTGAAACCGCATTCATTCGCCCTCTTTGTACAATCGCATCAGGCGTGACGCCGCCATTTTGCCCGCGCCACCGCATCAATCGAATGCGCAATCTTGTGATGTTCCTCGCACATCGGAGCCATATAACGCGGATCATGCGTGCCCGCAAGCGCAAATCTTTGCGTGTGGTGGATTTGTCTGGCTATCCTCCCACATCCAGACATCGAACACTTGTCACCGTATTCTTCATTCAGGATTTTCCTCACCCGGACAGAGATGTATCTTGAAGGTGATTTTGGTGCCGCAACCTCACTCTCGCCCATACTCCAGGTTGCCTCCTCACCCGCCGCACGCTCTGCCGCGCGCTCTGCCAATTTCTTGAGCTCTTCCTCCCCAACCGCATTTTTCGCTGCCGCGATTCCCGCCTCGCGTTTTTCCAGCATTTCCCTGAGCAGAAAATTTATATCAATCCCCTTTTCCTGGAGATCATATAATTGTTGTTTGATGTCATTATCCAATCGCGGTTCCTTGATGTTCACGTGAACAGATTTATAGTCAAATAATGGCTTCTGAAAGCGATTCGCATTTCCATTCTCCAATCCGGCACTGATACCTATTTGCACCGCCAATCTTTCATCCTTTACCAAAGTTTCCAGTGCACGACATGGCAGCACTCTGGCCTGTTCCGCCAACAAATCCTGATTCTCAACTGTCGCAATTGAAGCGATTTTCGCCAATTTATTCGCGCTTACTTCCCCACTCACCAGCATTTCCTTCAAAACCGGCATCTCTTCAAATCTCTTTTCTAGATTTAAGACCCGCCTCACCTGTTTCTCACTTACACCGCATAGTTTTGCGGCAAACTCAAAAATCGTTCCGAACCCTTTTTTCTCGTACAACCGCCGCCTAAGGACTTCCGGCAATAATCCTATGAATTTTCTCCTGAAAAACAATGCATTTTCCCCGTATTTCCTGCAGAGACCATACAGTTTTTCGTCCGTCATAATCCGCCCATCCAAGGCCCCGGTGCATTTTTCAATCATAATCAAAAAAAGTTAAGAAATAGATTTGCCGTTCCTTCCCGTTCGGGGCGCAAAACTTCTTAACACTACACAGTTACTTCAGTCCAAATGCGTGATATTCAAAGACACCAAAATCGTAGCAAAAACATGAACGCTTTCCCACTTTTTGGCCTCGACTTTTTCAGTAAATTGAGTCAAAATAATCCTCTCTTTTGGGCTTGTTACAGCCCCTTTTTCGACTTGCCGCACAATACGGATATTGTAAATTCACCTGCAATTATTCAACTCCATAAAACCATCAGAGAGAGGGTTAAAAAGTTGCAGGCAAAAGTGACCGAAGCCATTGAAAAAAAAGTTACTCTACCTCAATGGGAAACTGGATATCCTGCAAGTGACTCTCCCTATCCGTTGGAAAAAAACTAATAAGCTCCCTGACGGAAAATCATATCTGTCTGAGCAATTTACCAAATCTATTGATATAGTATCTTTTACCAGATCTGTTTTTATGTTATAATTAACAGATATTTTTCTAAACAAAAACCATATGGCTCCAAACGCCCCATCCGCAAATCCTAACGAAAATACTCCATCAGCTCCGGCCGCTAAACCAGCGAATCCGGAACCACTAAGCAAACACACATTCGGAATCGCAATCGACACGGCTCCCGCGACAAAAACAGAAACAACCCCTGCGCCAAAACCGGAAGTCCTCACTCCGGCAGAAAATCTCGCATACATAAATTTCCGCGCGGAAGCCACAAAAAAGCTTTCAGATACAAACTTTCGCACTTCTCTTGAAGGATTAAACGAAGAAAAAATCGCGCAAAAAATCCGCGAAACAGTAGGACCCATTCCGGAAGCCGCGCAGAAATACCTCAAAAACAGGAACTTCAAACACCTTTCCACGATCAAAACCCAATATTATCTGGTCGAAGTTAACATGAAGGGAGAAACGGACAAAGCCGCCGACTTCAGGATTGATGTCTATAACCGCAACCGGTTCCGCATCGACGGAACCCACCCGGAAAACAAAAGCGATGTTAAACCTCTACGCCAATGGCTTGAATTCAAGAACGAAGCAATCCGCGTACTTGCCGGAGTAAAAACCGAAACCGACCTCAAAAAACTTGAACCGGCAATTGATAACCTGATCAAGACATACGGAATAACCGGCATCCTCAAAGATCCGGAAAAGGCAACCTGGCCGGTAAACCATCTGGTCACGCTGGATCTGGGCGACCGTCTTGCTGAACTCCATGTCTCTTATGACAGGAAAGACGACTCAAAGAATAAAAATAAAGAGGCCTGGTTAAAACTGATCCCCGTCGCAAAACAGACCCCGGAAAAAAATTCAAAAGCGATCTGATGGAGGTTATAAGGCATTCAAATCAGCCTTTCCTGCTCCAGATCAGGGCGCCGTTATTAAAGACATAATCCGTGCCTCCTGCTTCATACTCACCCACTTTGACATCCCTGCCAAAATCCACGTCTTTTAATTTCCCTTCACCATTACTGATCCTGGACTGCTTGATCAGATCGGGAAAATCGCCGCTCCGGTTTGTGCAATCACCAAGTATCCTCCCGTCCTCCACGGGAACAATTACCCCGTCAAAATCATTTTCCCGGGCAAAATCGGCAACCACATCTTTCATGTATTCATAACATTGTTTTGAGCTTACCTGGTCCAAAAAGCTTTCAAAAGGATTCGGTCCGAACCAGAGGTATTTCCTGTCCCCGACTTCAATTTTTAACAACATCGCCATCCCGACACATTTTCCCGATTCCTCATCCTTCATTACAAATTCAAAATAATCCGGATTATTCCACATATTCACATCGGCAGCGGTGCAAAGATGCGCTCCCATACGGGCGTTCGCGGTCTCGGCGGTCTTCATGAAAAATCCGCGGATCGCTCTTATTTTAGGCTTCTTGGTTACGCTATTTTCCTTTTCCGTATTCGGATCCTTCCTGATTTCGGTTTCCAGCACGGGATCAAACCTGGAAAGTTCCGCATTGACGGCATTCAAATCCCTGCTGAAAAATTGCTCTATCTGATAATCGGCTTTGCAGATAAATCTTTGCCTTACCCTTTTTAATGCCGGGACAAGACGCCCATATAAAAACTCTGGAGAAAAATTGTCCTTGAGCCCGCAGGAATCAATTTCCACCGCCAAATCATCAATATATTTCTTTCTTTCCTCCGGATTCTCGAACTTCACGTTCTTAATAAAGATCTTCACTAACTGCTTTTTGAGTGCATCAAACTTGCCCCCTGCGGGAATCTTTTCATTGCCGAAAATTTCCTCCAGCGCGCGAAATTGTTTACTGTCGGAAAAGGAGGATTTCCCTTCCAGGTTATCCAGAAAAATATCTTCAATTTGCCCGTGTCCTTTCCCTCCCGCAAATTCTCTGAAAAGATCGTTCCTTAAAACATGTTTGATGTCTTCACCGTAGATATTGGACAGTTCCTTCCAGAAATAGTACCTCCTACTTTCCTCATCCCCATACCTTTTTACGCTATCGGCTGTCCTAGAAAAATAGGCCTCAAGATCATCCAGAAAAATGTATTTGTATTCCACCACAAGATCATATATTTCATGGTCGGACTTATTGTATGCCGCCTGTTTTCTCCTGATGATTTCAGTTAAAAAGAGGCAGATGATCTTTTCCTTCAGCGTTAACCTGTTTTTTGGCTCCGCCAGTGCAACAAAGGCCTGGTGCGCCCTCTCCCTGAAAAGTCCTTCGACTTTTTCCCCAAAAGCTTCTTTGATTTTTTCCTTTCCGGCGCCTTCCCCTCCGACAAAAGTACGGATTTTTTGCAGCCTCCGTTCATATCCGGAAAATAACTCCTGATTGTCTTCCTGGTCGGCCCTAAGCTTATATCCGCGTACACCCGAAAGCTCAGCCGGATAACCTCCTTTTTCAAATTTAAAGCCTTTCAGGTCTTCCATCCTGTCGCCGCAAGCGGCATTGGTTTCATAATCGGAATAATCCCCCTTTGGAAACACATATTTAACCATAAACTCATAATCTTCCGATTTCCTCAAGGTTTCCGGGATATCCCCTGTAATCAAATCCATTGCCTGAGCAGTAACCTTCTCAACATAAGCATTGGCCGTCTCCTGTCCCGCTGTTTTCCGGATTTCACAATATTTGCCGAAGATTTTTTTGTCATAAATCCCGGTCAGGGCTATAAATTCGGCGGCTTCCGAAACAACTTCAAGCGAATCATCAACCTCCGCCAGTTGGCGGCAAGCGGCAGGACCGCGCTTCTGCGCAATTTTGATAAGACAGGGAACAAACTTTTCCTCAAGACATTTCAAGCGCAGATTATGTTTTTGCCCGATCAACACAAGCGTTTCCGGGCCTGCGAAGCCGCAATATTTGTATAACTCCGCAAGATGGAAAAAGTTCATTTCAAGACAACCATAAGAGATCAATAAAGAAAATTGGCCGTCATTAAAAACAACCGCTTCCTTGAAAAATCTGGCAAACGCCTCTGCCTGTCTCACATATGAAGAATCCAGGCCTTTTTGAAAACAACCCTCAAACAACAAAGAAATACCTTTTTCCTTAATAACATACAACGGTAAAAGTAAATCACCTAAATCCTTTTTAACCAGAAATTCATTACAGCCGTCGAAAAACATCTTCGCGTATCCCTGCCCTTGCACAAACCATGCGATGCGCATAAACGACGTTAGCCATTTCGCAGCAACATCGTAATCTTCCAGCATCCGGGCAAATAATAGCGGGAAATCTACATTCTTGTTGCCCTTCAGCTCACATAACTTATTTTTTTTTTCGATATCTAAATATGTGAACAGTTCGCAGATTTTCTTAAACCTTTCATAATCCTTTTTTTCAAAACCCTGTACTTCGGGACCTTCGATAATTCCATGGCTTAAAGCAAAACTAAACGCCAGCATTTCCTTTTCACAAAGAGTTTTTGCAAACTCGAAAATATTTATTAGATTTCCTGAATTGATATAAGGCGGCAAAGTCTCACATATTTCGGCATATTTTTTTAATTCAGGCTGTATGTCCCATATTCTATCAATATCCCCGGGATTTCCCGCCAGGGAACGACAAGTCTTTGTAAGTAACTTTGCAAGCGTGGAAATAAACTCCGTATCTGCTCCCATGATACGCTCACAAAACTCCAGAAATTTCGGGGTATTGTCACCGATTGCCATAGAACTGATGCCGGCTACCTGCACCGCCGGCCAACTTTGAAATTGATTGACCAACTCTGTTAATTTTGTAAGGTAAAGCTCAAATTTCTCATAATCATCTTCGTATTTGAATGATAAACCATCTCCATACTCAGCATAGCCGCCGTAAAGAACCCATCTCATGGTTTCATCCCAATCCGCTTTATGGCCGTCAAAGCTATCATCCCAAATTCCCATAAGTGCCTGATCAAGCTGCACCAGCAAATCTTTAACCACACACATTTTAACCATATCATCCTTATAAATTCCCTCTTCAATTCTTAGCGAACTGCAGCTGAACGGGCCCCCCTCATTCAGTGCGTCCACAAAGACCCTGAATTTTTCTTTATCTTTGCCGCAAACGGAAATTGCCTCAATCAAGGCATCATAATAATGCATATTTTCATAAGGATTCCCGCTGCCTTTTCTATCCCATAAAGGGTCGATATCCCAATCTTCCATCTTTTCCCCGGTTTCCTCATCCTCCATTTCAAAAGGCGGGGTGGCAACACTTAAAAACAAATCAAAAACCTCCGGGTCATCGCCAAAATTGGCCCGTAGTGTGTTCAGCATCTCAAACAAATAGGTTCCATTGTATTTCTCAACAAGCGCATCAATTTTTACCTTGTTTTTATCGTCACCGCCTTCTTTTACGGCACCCCGTATATCATCCTTAAACGACGAGGAAATATCTTTAACCAATTCTTCGTCCGTTGCTTCAGGACAAGCGGGAGCGGCAACTGCCTTTGAGGCATCATCTTTACTATCTATAGACATATACGCACAGATAAAGAGGAGATATTTTAATACCTAATTGCAATTCTGTCAATGTCAACCTTTCTTCTCATTCTTTTGCCAATAATTCATTATCTGTGCTTGATTTGCCAAACCCGCCCAAAAATCGTAGATTATAGCGCGTACATCATCAACATTTCATGCAAACAAAACTACAGGAACTGGAAAAGCGGGGGCTGGCGGAAATCGACTCCGCCAAAGACCTGAATTCCCTCCAGGAAATCGAAGTAAAATACCTCGGGCGCAAAAGTGAACTTTCAGAGATCATGCACGGGCTGAAAGACCTTTCGCCGGAAGAAAAAAGGATAATCGGGCCACTTTCAAACGCTACCAAGACAACCATTACCCAGGCTCTCTCCAATAAAAGATCCGGCATGGAAGCGGAAAAAATCCGCCAACAGCTTTCCACCGAATTCTTTGACCTGACATATCCCGGAAAACCACATGAAATCGGCCACATCCACCCATTAAGCCAGGTTCAGGCAGAAGTTGAGAACATCTTTTCCGACATGGGATTTGCGATTATGGACGGGCCGGAAGTTGAAAGCGAATATTATAATTTTGAAGGATTGAACATCCCCGCGGATCACCCCGCGCGCGATATGCAGGACACTTTCTTTTTGAAAGATAAATCCGAAGCAAAACACGGACGGCTCGTATTGAGGACGCACACATCGCCGGTGCAGATCCGCACCATGGAAAAATACGGAGCGCCGCTCCGCGTCATTATGCCGGGCCGCGTCTTCCGCTATGAAGCAACAGACGCATCCCACGACACCACTTTTTACCAGGTGGAAGGATTGCTTATAGACAAACATATTTCACTCGCTCACCTCAAAGGAGTGATGGAAGAATTTCTAACCCGTCTTTTCGGACAACCGAGCGCACGGCGCGAGGGCGAGGCCGTAAGGCCGAGCGAGGGAGGTTTGGGTCTCGTGGGCCCCAAACCGACCGCTAACATTAAAGTGCGCTTCCGTCCGGGATATTTTCCTTTTGTTGAACCTGGACTCGAATTGGATTTCTCCTGCCTGCTTTGCAATGAAAAAGGCTGCAGCGTCTGCAAACGCACCGGCTGGCTGGAATTCATGGGAGCGGGAATGGTCCACCCAAATGTACTGAAGGCCGGCGGAATTGATCCTAAAGAATATCAGGGCTGGGCATTCGGGTTTGGTCTGACCCGCCTGGTAATGATGCGGTACGGCATTGACGACATCCGCCTGCTCCAATCCGGCGACCTCCGCTTTTTAAGACAATTTTAATCATGCAGGAACAATGGCTCCCCATCATCGGCTACATGGGCAATATTCTTTTGCTGATAGGCTACACTCCGCAAATCGTCAAAATTTTGCGCACAAAAAAAGCGGAAGATATCAGCATCTTTATGTGGATATTTTATTTTTTTGGCGACCTTTTTGCGCTTACTTACGCCATATTGACAAAGGATCCGGTCTTCATCGTACTCTTCGGATTTTTCTCCCTCGGCAATATCACATTAATCATTCTAACCAGAAAATACGGCCCCAAAACTAACAAGATCCTAATATGAAAATCTCACTTAACTGGCTCCGCGACTTCGTAAACATCCCCAAAGAAACCGATCCTGCAAAACTGGCTCAGCTTTTCACCATTCGCACCGCGGAAGTGGAAGGCGTGGAAAATCTATCAGCCGCTTTTGACAAGATGGTTGTCGGACAAATACTTGAAATCCACCCGCATCCGGACGCAGACAAACTGAAAGTCACAAAGACGAGCGTCGGACTGGAAGACAAACATTTGCTTCAGATAGTATGCGGCGCGTCCAACATTTATGAAGGGATGTTCGTCGCTGTCGCGCTCCCAGGAAGCAAAGTGCGCTGGCACGGCGAAGGCGAACCGGTAACGCTTGAACCGGCCAAAATCAGGGGTGTGGAAAGTTTCGGGATGATTTGCGCCGGGGACGAAATCGGCATTGAAGAAAAA
>Ga0209668_10000638_pt1 | contig 14464 bp, 12 predicted proteins | sample FrelakmetPLP11PL_FD_187150 | JGI IMG/M metagenome (GOLD analysis project Ga0209668, IMG submission 187150) | Freshwater lake sediment microbial communities from the University of Notre Dame, USA, for methane emissions studies - PLP11 PL (SPAdes)... | ecosystem: Environmental > Aquatic >... | reverse complement strand
CGGAGACGGAAGCAAAGCCGAAAGCCTTCTCGAGGGTATCCGTATGAAAATTCCCGGCGCAAAGGTGACGTATGCTCAGGGTTGCGAGGTGACGGGCGATCGGAAAGATGGATTTGATGAAGCAGTTAATGTCGCCAAAAAGGCCGATTTTGTGATCCTTGCGGTGGGTGAGCCTGCCTGGATGACAGGTGAAGCCACCAGCCGGACAGATATTAGTCTCCCAGGTGTGCAGCAACAACTTGCCGAAGCCGTTTTGAAAGCCGGAAAACCGGTAGTGGTGGTTTTATTTAATGGCAGACCTTTGACAATCAACTGGATAGATGAGCATATTCCTGCCATCCTCGAAGCATGGTTTCCAGGAACAAAAGCCGGATCAGCATTAGCCGATGTATTGTTTGGCGACTACAACCCCGCAGGTAAACTGCCGATGACATTCCCACGCTCGGTAGGACAAATCCCGATCCATTACAATATGAAAAACACGGGACGGCCTTTTGATGCCCGGGTTAATACGTCTTCAAAATACCTCGATTCGCCCAACGATCCCCTGTATGTTTTTGGTTATGGCCTCAGTTACACGCAGTTCGTATACAGTGACATCTCCATTGATAAGGGTGAATTTACTGAAAATGAATCTGTTTTGGTCAGTGTGCAGGTGAGAAATACAGGGAAAATGGCCGGAGAAGAGGTGGTGCAGCTGTATATCCACGATCAGGTAGCAACCGTTACCAGGCCGGTGAAGGAACTTAAGGGATTTCAGAAAATCATGCTGCAGCCGGGTGAAACCAGGACTTTAAACTTCCGGATCTTCCCGGGGGATCTTGCTTTTTACAAGCAGGATATGAGCTTTGGCTGGGAAAAAGGAAAATTCACGGTTTTTGTCGGCGGGAACTCCATGGATACAAAATCAGCTGTATTTGAGCTTAAATGAACAGGCGAAAGCACGATCAGTCGATCGGGTGATATTCGATGTCTTTGAGGAAGCTTACCATATGGCTCACCTTGTTTAAAATCGAAAATAAATGGATATTAATTTATTAAATACTACCTTTATAGTTGGTAATGAGGATTCAGACTAATTTTTATTGCATTGAAGTGAATTTGACATAATTGTTTAGTCGATCCTTAACAGCTAATCAGATGGTTAAAATGATTACCCTGCAAATAAGTTAGAAGAAGAAAAACTTGATTTAAAAATTCTTGCATGAACAAGCTGTTTTCCATGGATTTTGCATTTACCACGAAACTTAATGAAATCATTCATGCAAACCTGGAAAATGAACATTTTGGGGTAAAAGAACTGGCTCGTGAGATCGGTATGAGTAGATTCAACTTGAACCGGAAGCTGCACTTCCTTTACCGGAAAACAATCAGCCAGTATATCCGTGAAGTAAGGCTGCAACGGGCTATGGAGATGTTACAGCAGGAGTCTTTAACCGCTGCCGAAGTTGCCTTCAAGGTTGGATTTAGCAGTCCGGCCTATTTCAGTACATGTTTTTCAGAATATTATGGCTACCCGCCGGGAGAAGCCAAAAAAAGAGGCTCAATCAGTCCCGGAGAGAGCGCGGAAGTATCATCTTTGGAGCCATTAGTCAAAGAACAGGATTCCACAAAAACCGGAACAAAAGCTCCTGAGTGGAATATGCACGGCAGGTGGGCTATTGCTATTATTTCCTTTCTGATCATTATAATTATTGCATTAATATATTATTTCAATTTTATAACAGACCATCGGTCAAATAATCAGAAGAAATCCATTGCCGTCCTGCCATTTATTAACGACAGCAAAGACCCTGAAAATGTATATTTTATCAACGGGGTAATGGAGGCCATCCTGGATAACCTTTCCAAAATCAAAGATCTGGAAGTTCATCCCAGGACATCTGTTGAACAATACAGGAACAATAAGACCAAAACTATACCCCAAATTGCCCGGGAGCTCGGGGTTAACTACATCATCGAAGGCAGCGGGCAGAAAGTCGGGGACCAGGTGAGTCTCTCCATTCAGCTTATAGAAGCCGGTTCCGACAAACATCTGTTCTCCCACAGATACAACTTGAAGCTGGAAGATATTTTTAACCTGCAAAGCGAGGTGGCTATAAAAGTGGCTTCCGAAATTAAAGCTGCTATCACTGTCGAAGAAATAGAATTAATAGAAAAAACGCCCACTGCCAGTATTGAGGCTCTGAATTTATTCTTGCAGGCAAATGATGTTCATAATATTGCGAAATCTGAAGGATCGTGGGAACTGGATATCAAAGCAGAACGTTTGTACAAAAGGGCAATTGAACTTGATTCCACCTACTCAGATCCCTACGCATCACTCGGATGGATCATTTATAACAGAAATATTGACTCCGCACTTTACATGGCAGACAGAGCATTGCATTTTGATGCTAAGAATCCGGAGGCATATACATTGAAAGGCTATATATATTACACTAAAGGGTTGGAAAAAGAAGCTGAGGAAGCCTATAATCTATCCATAAAATATAAGCCGAATAATTCTACCGCATTTAGCTTTCTGGGTGCGTTATATTTTTACCAGGGTAATTGTTACGGTGCAATTGAGAATCAACTGCAGGCATTTCACCTGGAAAATAATTTGCAGCAGGAACGGGATAATCTTGAAAGTTTTATTGAGAGCCTCTATAGTTTAGGTTTTTATAAAGAAGGAGAGAAATATGCAGCAAGGCTGCTTGAACTGAACAATGATTCAGCATATTATTACTGGGGATTTGTAACAGCTGACCTCGACATTGGTGACAATGAATCCGCACTTAAGACAGCGCTTAAAATATACGGGTTTGATACAAATAGTTTAGATAACATATATATGTTATTTTATACTTATTTGTATTTAAGAGATTTCAAACATGCTTCGCTATTGATGGAAAAATATATCGGAATCATGAAGCAGCAGGGAAAGAAAATGGAGCCAGATTACCTTTTCGGATTTACTTATCTTGAAATTGGCCATAAAGAGAAAGCCGATTTTCATTTTGAAGGTACAATTAAAGAAATGTTAAAATATATTGAACTGGACCAACCATCTGTCACCTGCGAAGCCTGTATAACTTTAGCCAAAATTTATTCAGCACGTAACGAAAAGGCAAAAGCACTTGAATACCTTAAGATGGTTAAAGATTGCATGGGATTTACTATTTTCAGGATTAAAGATTATAAATATTGCACCATGTTTGACAACATCCGCCAGGAACCCGGTTTTGCGGAATATTTAAAGGTAGCGGAAGCCAGGTACCAGATAGAGCATGAAAAGGTTAATAAATTACTCCTCGAAGAAGGTATTCTAGATCCCTCACTATAAACACCGCCGGGATTTTTCCTCTTCTTATTTTCCAGTTTCACACAACTTAGGCGGTGCTTTGAAAGCACATATTCACGCTAATTGAAAACTTTCAATTAAAAACGAAATAAAAGTGCAATAATTGAAAGCTTTTGATTGTAAAATTGAAATGTACCCCCATCAGTTATGGCCGAACTTTGCTATGTAAAATATTACATATAAATATTTTTAACTTTTTGAAGGAAAAAGGTTTGAAACACAATATTTTACTAAAGAACATAATTCACAGGAGGAATCCGAAAATCCATGAACAGAGTAGGAAGTAATAAATCCTAATTATATTTATAATGAAACCAAGAAGCTTTCTATTTTACTCAGCCGTTGTAGGTTTAACAGCACTTTCCCTTGTTATTGGATCATGTAAAAAGGACTTGAATGATCCATCGTCTTCCGGGCAATCATTATTAGTCAATGAACCTGCCCAGGGTCTGAAAAGCAATGACAGGCAGGACCGTGAGATTCTTTTCATAAGCAAAAGAGATGCAGCTTTTGATGAGATCTATGCAATGAATGCCGATGGTTCAAATATTGAGCGCCTTACCGATAATACGGTGCCAGATGGGCGGGCTACCTGGTCGGCAAACGGCCAACTGGTTGCTTTTGCATCCGGGGTGGTGGGATCAAGAGATATTTTCGTAATGAATGCCAATGGCCACGGACTTCGCAATCTGACCAATACTGCGGCCGATGAGGATTGGCCCGAATGGTCACGGGTTGGCAACCATATTATCTTTTCCAGTGATCGTGATGCCAATCCTGCCGGCAAGAATGAAATCTACACAATGAATCTAGATGGTGATGAAATCACGAGATTAACCTACAGGACGGAGGATGATAAATGGCCGACATATTCCCCCGATGGCAGTTTGATTGCTTTTCAATCTGATCTTGGGGTAACTTCCGGGCGTACGGAGGTATTTATCATGAATGCGGATGGCAGCGGCGTAACACAGCTAACCAATAGTCCTGCGTTTGACCAGATGCCAACCTGGTCGCCCGATGGGACCAAGATCGCATTCATGAGTTCAAGAGACGGAAATCCCGAGATATATGTGATGAATGCGGATGGATCAGGCCAGACCCGGTTAACAAACTACCCCGGCATGGATGCCCGTCCTTCCTGGTCAAGAACAGATGATGTTATCGCTTTTACAAGCACCAGGGACTTTGCAGTTAATACACCTGGCAACCAGGAAATTTATATCATGAACGGCGATGGCAGCAATCCTGTAAGACTCACAAATAATTCTGTTTACGACGATTATCCATCTATCAAATAGAATTCAGTAAAAATTTAAAAGGAGAGCTCCGAAAATCCATGAAAAGAGTAGGAAATAATTAACCTTAATTACATTTACTATGAAAAAATTAATTTATTTAAGCATGATTGCCTTCCTGTTATTTGCAGGATGTGCAAAAAATGAGGATGAATCAGCTGTTACGGCTGATCGGAACCAGTTAAAAGCCGCACACGAAAATGGGACTTTTTCATATTACTTTACATCACCTATACTTACATATATAAGTTGCGATGGTGTGGAAATTGGCACTCTCGAGGGAGGAGATATTGAATGGCATGTTTTGGATCATTATAAAAATGGTGTACCGGAATGGTCTATTTATAAAGCTTCCGGGTCTCTTACCAGCGAAAGTACAGGAGAAGTTTTTGAAATAAAAGAATCTGACAAGGTAGATTATAATGGAGGTGACTTTACATTTCATTCAAATATAATTGGCGATCAGGGCAGCCATTATATCCTATCCGGCACAGGGCTTTGGGTTCCTCCCTATACAGTAACGATTGACCATGCTGTCTGTCCGGGTCAATAAGAGAACGGAAAAGCGGAATATCAAAAAAGCCCGCGGCAAAAGCCGGCGGGCTTTTTTTTGCTCCCGTCAGCCCGGGAATATCTGAATTATTTATTAAGGGTGAAATGAACGATCTATAAAGAAGCATTTATCAGGGCAAGAATTAAACTGAAACCATGAATGATTTGAAAAAAGTCATGATTGGTTGCCATTTACTTATATTTTATTTATATTTGTTTGTTATTAAATGATAATCACTTCTTTCGTCCAATCTAATGCTTTGGTATATTTTTATCAGAATCGTAATTTAAATTTCTTGCAATGGAAAATGTCTTTGACATCGAATTTTCCGACGACTTAAAACAAGCTATCAATATTGCCCAGTCTATCGCAAAAGAGTTTTCCAATTCTAATTTCTCGCCTGCTCATGTCCTGAAAGCATTATTGCATAAGGATATAGGAATGAGATCTTTATTAGAGAGCATCGACCAGGATATATATTATCTTGAAGAATGGGCTGATGTTAGGATTGAATCCTATCCCAAAGCATCCAGGTTGCCTGAAAATCCTTCAGCAGATAAGGAAGCTGCTTCAGTGTTCAGAGAAGCAGACAGTATCAGGCTAAAATTGTCAAAAGATAAAGTTGACCCGGTTTGTGTCCTTGCTTCATTATGCACCCCCGGGGTAGGCTTTAGTTATGAGCAGCTGAAAACTATGCCCCTCAAACCCGCTGACATCATCTCCGCAGTTGTCAAAAAATCCGAGTTAATGGCCGCGACCGGTCTTGCTCCCTCTTCAGATGTGAAGGCTGGAGATATCAAGACCAAGGCTTTGTTAAAATATTGCACTGACAAGAACGCATTGGTCCTGCAGGGGAAAATGGATCCCGTGGTGGGACGTGACCGTGAGATAAGAATGATTGCCGAGATCCTGGGCAGAAGGTCCAAGCCAAATGTGATCATTATTGGCGACCAGGGGGTCGGGAAAACATCCGTTGTCAATGGATTCACCATGTACCTCGTTGAAGGTAAAGTGCCGGAAAAGCTTAAAAATGCGAAGATCTTTGAACTGGATTTCGGTTCCCTCATTGCAGGGGCCTCCTATAAAGGGGAGGTGGAGGACCGCCTTAAAAATATCATAAGCGACATCAAGCAGTTTGAAAGAGCTATTCTGTTTATAGATGAGATGCATGTACTTCTTGACAAATCGGGGGGGGCTTCGGGTGCATCTAACCTGCTGAAAGCAGAACTGGACAAAGGTGAACTGACCATTTTAGGCACTACCTCTATTGATAATTATACCAAGTTCATCGAATCGGATGAAGCCTTCAACAAAAGTTTTGAGATCATCAAGCTGGATGAACCGGACGAAGAGAAATGCCTCAGGATGCTTTCTACTGTAATTAAAAAATATGAAGAGCACCATAGCCTGAAAGCCGGCACGGATGTCCTGAAAGAATCGATCAGGCTGTCAAAAAGGTACCTGAAAGAAAAGAGGCTGCCTGAAGCCGCCGTGGACCTCATCGACAGGACAATGGCCGTAATGAAGATGTCAGCAGAGATTTCCGGAAAAGAAATCGATTACCTGAAACAATCTTTTAACCTGCTGAAAGAAAATAAGGATGGTAAGACGGAACAGGAACTCATTGAAGAAATGTTATGGTTATATGGCCAGACAAAAGAAAAAGTAAGTCATGTCCTCTTGGCACAGATCGAAGATGAAAGGGATCCTCACAAAATGAAGGATTCAAAGGAGATCAGCGCCTGGCTGGGCGAGTTGCTTGATAAACTGGAAGAACTGTCAAAAATCCATCATGATCAGATCGAAAAAGCGGATATTGCGGCAGTAGTATCCAATAAAACAGGTATTCCGCTTGGCAAGCTCCAATCCCAGGAGAGAGAGCGGCTGATGACTATCGATAAACATCTTGTCCAGCGTGTCGTCGGCCAGGATCATGCTATCCGCTCAATCGCTGAGGCCATACTTGAGTCCAGGTCAGGTTTGAGCAAACCAGGCCAACCTATAGGATCGTTCTTCTTCCTGGGGCCAACAGGTACCGGTAAGACTGAACTTGCCAAAGCCCTGGCCGAATTTCTTTTTCAGACAGAAACTTCCATGATACGATTTGATATGTCGGAATTCAAGGAAGAACATTCTGCAGCGCTGCTATACGGCGCCCCGCCAGGCTATGTAGGCTATGAAGAAGGTGGTCTGCTCGTAAATAAGATAAGGCAGCAGCCTTATTCAGTAGTGCTGTTTGATGAAATTGAAAAAGCCCATACTTCAGTCTTTGATATTTTCCTCCAGATCATGGATGAAGGTAAACTGCACGACAGGCTTGGTAAAGAAGGCGATTTTTCAAATTCCGTCGTCCTGTTCACTTCCAATATCGGAAGCCAGTTCATAGTGGATGCTTTTGCAAAGGGGGAGATACCGAAATCAAATGAATTGATGGAGATCATGTCGAATTACTTCCGGCCTGAATTCCTCGGGAGATTAACTGAAATCATTCCGTTTGCTCCTATCAGCGAAGCTATCGTTCTTATGATCTTCGATATCCATATGAAAAGCCTTTATAAACTTTTAGATCTGCAAGGCATCAGACTTGAGATCGAACAGGATGCGAAGAAAAAACTGGCTTTTTCAGGCTTCAACCCCAAATATGGTGCAAGACCCCTGCTGGGCATCATCCGGAATCAGTTAAGAAGGCCATTGTCAAGGATGATCATTTCAGGCGAAATACAAAGAGGGGCAACGGTGAAAGTTGTATTGGATGAGAATGAAAATATCGTTTGGGATATTAAAATGAATGAACTTGATTTGATATAAATGAATATGACCAGTAAATTTAATAACTTAATTTTTAAGATATGTCTATGTATGATTTAGGCGGCACAGAGGTCAAGGGTGATGCCGGTGAAGCCATCCTTGAAATACCGCAAAACAGAACTTTATTCATCGAAAAACTGACTGCCAACCCACCTGTTAAGCCTGATATTGTTGAAGGTTTGACCAATATCGAACAGGTGTTCGAGCATTTCAAACCAAAAATTGGCGTCGATTTTGAAAACAGCGAAGGTGTTACAAAACGTGAGACCCTCTCATTCACTAACCTTGGTGATTTCGGGATTAAAGGAATTACAGCCCAGAGCACCTTTCTGCAGGATCTTACCACGCAGAAAGAGCTTTATCTTAAGATAATAAAACAGCTCAAGAGCAATAAATTGCTCAGGAAAGCCGTGGAAAATGCTGAAACCAAAACTGCATTATTGAATGCAATTTATGCATTGGTAAAGGAACTTGAAGAATCCTGAAAAATGAGATCAGCTTTTATCAATGAAATGTTCAACTTAAAAAATTAACAACATGGCAGAGCAAGAAAAACAATCACAGAATATAGAGCAGTACAGAGAAAAAGTTGCTGCTGATATCAGCCGCGTCGAAAAACCAGCGGAATTACTTGATAAAAGTATACAGGACCTGGCGGTTGTCGGCGGTTTTGATATGATGGAAATGGCTATTGATGGTGTTCAGAATATGAACCCGGAAAGAAAAGCAAGGAAAAAAATATTCCTTACTGAATCGGCTAAAAAGGCTGAACGCGATTCGCTTAAGAAAAGCCTTCAGCTCTGGGCCCTGATTTTAAATTCCTCGGAAAACGTTGCCGACATGGTGGAAACATGTGAAACCAATGCTGCAACAGCGGATACAACACTTAAAAATAACCTGGCAAAAGCTATTGAAGAAACCAGGGAACTTGAGAAATCCTACAGGTCGGTGGCCCTGTTTTTTAAAAATACCGGGGGCGACAAGCTCAAGAATATTTCTATTATGAATGCCGAGCTCGATCAGGTTAAAGACCTTGATGATACAAGGTTTATCGATGCTGTCAGGGCAGAACTTGTGGATAATTTCGACCGCCTGGATTTGAGGGAAAATTATGGCCTGCTGGTTATTCCCGGCTATCTTGGCTCCAATGCGGTGGTGGAAAAATGGGCGAAAATTGCCCACGAGAATAAGGTCATGCTCATCACCGATTTTGAGCACCTGGACAACCCCGACGATGTCATGGAAATGTTCGAGGCCGCGAACCTGACCGGAGGCGATATTTACCGCTCTAATGTAATGATGACCTGCAACTGGCTCGTCGGAAGACAAAAATTTGATGAATTGGGCGAAGAAGAAGAACTTTTCGTACCAGGTTCATCAGCCCTGGCAGGAACGGTATATTCCACGCTGATGTCACAGGTGGCGGCAGGGAAGAAACATGGCGGGTTAAGTGAAGTCAGCGGGGTGAAATTCGACCTGAAAAAGAGCGAGATTGCCAGTCTTGAAAAACTGGGACTGGTGCCAATGGTAAATGAATATGGCAAGGTCATGGCCTTTTCAGCCAAGACACTCTTCAATGGTGATAATCTTGGGCTGCAGACCTATTCCGTTGTAAGAGTGTTCGATTATGTCACCAAAGTATTGATGGATTTCCTGAACCGCCGGGCTTTTGAAAATTTCAATACTAAAACGCGCAAGGAGATCCTGGACCAGATCCTCCGGTTCCTTGACAGCATTACCGGACCGGGAAATCTCATAGAAAATTTTTCTGTCACCAGATTTGAGCAGGATCCCAATCAGAAAGACAGAATATACCTGGATATCAACATGAAGCCCTACTTCCCCGCCAAGAGTTTTATGATTAAGCTGGATGGCCAGAAAGGGGACGATGGGAATGAATGGAATTCAGAATATGATCAGAAATAATCAGCAATCTAATTCTTAAATTTTAATGAAATGGCTAAATTTGAAGCATTTATTGTAAAATCGAAAATTGTACTGGAAGTTGGAGGTGATCAATATCCGGTCACCACTTGCAGTTACAGTTTTAAAAGAGCAAAAGATTTTGACGGACAACCTGCTTCTCCTACACGCTGCAACGAGATCAAAATCACTATGGAAGCAACTGAAAAAGACAAACTGCTCGCCTGGATGGCTGGCAATGAATTAAAGGATGGCTCTGTTACTTTTAAAAAGAGAATGGATGATACAAAACTCAAGGAGCTGAAATTCAAGAAAGCCTTTATTTTTGATTATGAGGAAGCGTTTGATGAAGGCGGAACAGGAACTGTCACTTTTTCCATGTGCCCTGAAAATATTGAGGTCGGTGAGGCAAAACTTTCCAATGAATGGGTTATGGATTCTGCAGAGTAAGACAAGTATTGTGTAAAATAAAATTAAAGATTCTGATATTATGGCAACATACAAAGCCTTATTAAAGTTGGATGGCAAAACTTACAAGTTATTGAAGTGCCTGTACACTCTGACCCAGGAGACGGATGAAAAATCGAAGAGACCTACGTCGTCCGTTATCGGAGGTACAATCGAATGTTGGGTTAAATCCACAGATGACCTTATATTCTGGGAATGGATGTGTGATCCGTCGATGAAAAAGAAAGGCAACATCGAATTTTATAAAATGCATGAAAACTCGGTGCTTAAAAAGCTTGAATTCACCGACGCATATTGTGTGGAATATACGGAGGCATTTGATTACACCGGTGGCGGTGGTGTTGGTGGTGAAGAAGGAGAAGCCAGTGAAATTGCACCCACACACCAGCATTTTAAGCTCTCGGCCAAAGTCCTGAAGATCGGAGATGTTGAACATTCCAATGAATGGACAGCATAAGAAACATCCGGTAATTCAACATTCATTGGTCAGTTTTTTTTCTTAATATATCCGTTCATCAGGATAAAACTTTCATGTTATGTCTTATACAGCCAGGTTACATATCGATGGCCACCAAAATCAGAAGGAAGGACTGCGGGTCATATCGTCTGAGTTTGGCTTCACCCAGAACACAGATCAGAGCGGGTTACCCTGTTCAAGCGTCCAGGGAGGCTTTATCAATCTGACCATTGTTATCGAAAATGATGCCGAAATACTCTGGTGGATGCTCTCCGATTCAGATAAAAATGGGAAAATTGTCTTCATGGCCGACGATAAGAGCAACCCGCTCAAATCGCTTGAATTTAAAGATGGCAGGCTTGTTGGCTATCATGAGAATTTTACTGAACTCTCCGAAGTTGTCGTCCGCCTGACAATTTCTGCCCGGGAAATCTCCGTTAGTGGAGTATCCCATGTAAATTCATGGGTAAATTATTAATGAGCCTTTAAAATTTTCAACTTATGGCACTTGCATCAAAAGTCCGGATAGAGGTCGATGGCGAGGAAATAAAAGATTTTCAAAATCTTAAAATTCAGCAAAAGATCTTTGAACACAATGAATTTGAAGTGGTGTGCCGGCTTGACACCCTGGAAAGCCCCGATAGTTTTGTGGTGGATGATTCAAAAAGACTGATCGGATTGCCAATTACTATTGCCATAGATCCCCAGAGAACCGATGGGTCAGGAACCGGATTGTTCTTTAAGGGGATTGTTACATGTATTAAGGCTAAAAAGTCTGGCCTGAATTATTCTGACCAGATTGTCCTTTCAGGTTACAGCCCCGATATTATGCTGGATGATAAGCCGGGATGCCGTTCCTTTGAAAGTAAATCCCTCAGGCAGATCATTGACGAGGTAACAAAGTATTGCCCAAGGGATATTTTAAAAACCAGGGTTTATCCAATCAATGACACGCAATACCCATACACTGTTCAGTATGAAGAAAGCCATTATGCTTTCGTGAAACGCCTTGCAGCACGCCATGGTCAATGGCTCTACTTTGACGGAAGTGAATTGGTTTTTGGATCGCTGTCAGGAAGCAACCAGGAACTTGTACTCGGGATTGATCTCACGGATTTTGATTTTTCTGTAAAAACAAATCCAGCAGACTTTAAATATTTCGGCTATGATTATTTTAATGGCGAAAAGTTTGATAAGCCGGCTTTGCCCGGTGATGGCAAGAACCAGCTTAATGACCTTGGAAAATTCGTCTTTGATAGATCCGCTGATCAATATAATCAGCAGCCAGTATCATATTTTTCCCATCTCAACGCTGTTGGCAACGGGAAGGACTACGAATTAGAGAAAGTGGCCGGACTTGAAGTGGGGGCTTCTGCACTGGGAATGATGGCGATGCAAGGTTCCAGCAAGAATTTTCAGCTAAAACTGGGCGATAAAGTAAAGATAAAAGCCCTTAAAAGGGATAAACAGAGTGAAGTAAGTTATGGGCAATACATTATCACCTCGCTATCTCACACTTGCGATCATTTGATGAATTATCTGAATACTTTCCAGGGTATCCCGGCTACAGCTAAAGTCCCTCCATACACAAACCCCGCTGCTATACCCCGTGCCGGAACGCAAAGCGCTGTGGTTACCGACAATAAGGACCCTGATAAACTGGGCAGGGTCAAAGTGAATTTTTTCTGGCAGGAAGGCTTGTCAACTCCCTGGATCCGGATGGTAAATCCATATGCCGCCAATGAAAGGGGCTTTTATTTCATCCCGGAGATCAGTGATGAAGTCCTGGTTGGTTTCGAAGAAGGGGATGCTGAAAAACCATTCGTGATCGGAAGTTATTTTCATGGCAAGAACAAACCTTCAGGCAAATGGATTCACGAGAAAAACAAGACCAAGATCATCATGACGGAAAGTAAGATACAAATCCAGTTTGATGATGAAAAGAAGATACTCACTTTGGAAACACCGGCAGGAAATAAAGTAGTCATCAATGATGATGCTAAATCCATTTTATTGCAGGACCAGCATCAAAATAAAGTAGAGATTAACTCCGATGGTATTACCATGGATAGTTCCAAAGACATCAATATTTCAGCGAAAGGTGAAATTAAGATAGATGCCAAAATGAAAGCTAGTTTGCATGCGGCGACTGAAGTCAAAGTTTCTTCCCTGAACATTGAAGTAGCAGCGGATACCGCGGTTAAGGTAAAAGGAAATGCTACTGCTGAAATTTCTGCCGCCGGCAGTACCACAGTCAAGGGTGGAATGGTAATGATAAATTAGTTATTAATATCATGGGACAACCAGCAGCAAGAATTGGAGATATGCACGCATGCCCGATGGTAACGCCTGGTATTCCGCCCATCCCGCATGTAGGAGGACCCATAACCGGCCCGGGATGTACTAATGTATTGATCGGGGGACAGCCGGCAGCGGTGATGGGCGATATGGCAACTTGTACCGGCCCGCCTGACGCAATTGCCAAAGGATCAGCCACGGTACTGATTGGCGGCAGGCCCGCTGCCAGGATGGGCGACACTACAGCTCACGGAGGATCAATCTTAATAGGCTGCCCCAATGTATTGATTGGTGGCTGAAAATCAATCATATAAATACAAGAAATAACCTAATGAGGATATATAATCTCATTGTATTATAATCCTGAATGGAAATATATTTGTCGACCTTTCTTCCAGTTTTACCTTAAGGTCTTCTATTTGGAAATCCAGCTCTTCCGGGCCGGGCACCGCGGCTCTTTTTGAAAATGACAGGTAAATATCTATCGTACGCACAAATCCGCTGTCAACAAGGAGCCCCTTCATGATACCTTTCCTGACTTCCACCGTTTCAAGGGGTGCGCCAAAATGTTCATAACACAGGGCTTTAATGTCTTCGGCCGTAACAATCCTGCCCCTTGATAGCAAGGCTTTTCGGTAAGAATTAATCCTTTCTTCGGTATTCATCTTCTCCCTGCCTCCTACCGTCTTTGTCATAATTGAAACTGAATTAGGCATTAAATCTGAACCTTCATAAATAAATATCTTATTGTCAGGCTTAATTCCATTAGCAAATGAACCATTTGTAGACCAGAATTCCACGAAAACGGTTTCATCCTTAGGCAAGGCCTTTAGCATCAGGTAGGGGGTGTTTTCCTTGACAAGCTGGTAATTATCCAGTCTTTGTTCAAGACGGGCAATGGTCTGGTTGAGCTCTTTAAGACTCGAGGAGATCATATCGGTTCCGAGGATAGAAAAAGCAGCGCTCTCGTCGCGCATCAGATCTATAAGGTAATTCAGGATCTCTACGGCATTCCTTGTATCAAACCTTCCAATGCTTCCATGCCGTAAAATAAAATTGCCCTGTTCCATCTCGCTTACCGCAGCAAAAGCCTTCATCGAATAGGTATTCCCCCCTATATTGGAAACCTTTTTTATATCAAAGAAAGTGTCCTCAGTATTCAGTGGAATGATATTTATCAGTTCCCTGGATGTGTGCGTGAAATCGTTCAGGTGACGATTCATGGCCGGGAAGCTGTTTATGGAAACAGATAAATCCTCAAAGGTCTCAACAGGAAAAGGAAGGCGAAATTTGACCTTAATCCAGAACAGGTT
>Ga0209668_10000637_pt1 | contig 14467 bp, 22 predicted proteins | sample FrelakmetPLP11PL_FD_187150 | JGI IMG/M metagenome (GOLD analysis project Ga0209668, IMG submission 187150) | Freshwater lake sediment microbial communities from the University of Notre Dame, USA, for methane emissions studies - PLP11 PL (SPAdes)... | ecosystem: Environmental > Aquatic >... | reverse complement strand
GTGTGGTTTTTACAAGCAATAGGGAGAGGATTAAGATCTAGTCCGGGAAAACAAAACTGTATAATATTAGATAATGCAGGAAATGTCTTCAGACATTCTTTGCCCTACCGTATTAGAGAAATATCATTAGATAAGCCTAGTAAAAAGAAACCAAGGGTAATGGATAATAAAGTTTGTACTTGCGAAGAGTGCTTTTTTATCTTTGATCCAGAAGAACATACAGAGTGTCCAGAGTGCGGCTGGGTTAAGCCTAAGAAATTAAGAGAAGTAAAGTCGTCTGATGGTAAATTGATTGAATATTTCGAGAGTGAAGAAGAACAACAAGAGCATCTATTTGCCATGATGAAAGCGGACTATTATAAAATGGAATGGGTAAGAAAAACCAAAAAACTACATGTTAATTGGGTTTTTATCAATTTAAAGAAAAAGTATCCCTCAGTGTTTCATATGATGGATAAGATAACAGTAGTACCTACTTCTTTTCAAGTAAGTCCTGCAAAGTAACTGCACCATCAGTTCCTTTGACTATCTTTTGAGCTATATCAAGAGATATTTTGTTCCTAGATGACTTGTGTTTTGATGGTAGTGATAGTCGGTAAATTGTAGAATAATGAATATTACACATTTCACCTAAAGCACGAAGAGTTAGTTTTGTTTCTTTTAAGTATTCGAGAATAGACATAAAATTTCCTTTAAAAAAGATGTTGACAGATAAAAAGATAGCACATAATATATAAAAACAAAAGGAGAAAATTATGAATAAGTATAGTGCATGGTTAGATTTAAAAGAAGGTATTAAACATTTAACTGAGAAGCTTCATGAGATAGAAGCAGAAATTTGGTTGGAGGCTGAGAAGAATGGCAATCTTAATCCTAAGGGTGGAAAGACATTTGAAGCTGGTGAATTTAAAATCACTATTAATCATATTGATTCAGTTAAAGTTGATCAGAAATTTGCGGCTGACAGACCAGAACTATTTAAGATTAAATATGAATTTGATAAAACTCAATATAAGAATTTGGTAACAAGTCAGAAAAGTTATGTAGATGAAGCAATAACAATTAGTCCTAATAAGCCAAACTTTAAGGTGGTGAGAAATGACTAATTTTCCATCTTTAGATCTGTTAAGAGATAGTTTAAAACTTAATAGCAATTTATATATGGCTATTCATAACATTATGAATGATCAGTACAAAGTATATAAACTTACTAATGATTCTTATAAAAAAATGTTAGATGAAAAGATAGGGATTATTAATGAATTAAAAAATGAAATTAAGATAGAAAAAATAAAAGCAGATAGACTATTAGCAAAACATAAAAGAGATTTAATTAATAAGGAGTCTGTATCGGCAAGAGCTGCCTTTAGAGATTTCGTTAGGTTTAATACAAAAGGAGACAAGCGTGAATAAAATAAGAACAGAAGCCATAATGAATGAATTGGAGTTACTAAATAAACAAATGGAAATCTTAGCAAAAGAAGCAAGAGACTTATCAGATATAAAAACTGGAGATTATGTAGAGTTTTATCCTAATTCAAAAGCCCAAGAACTAGGAAGATCAGTAAAAGGAATAGTCGGCAGAACGGCACACAATATATTTTGGGTATATGATTTAAATAAAATCAAAAAACACATAGATATAGATAAAAATATTGCTACTAGGATATTTTGTTTCAAATATGACATAGGATCTTACAGAAAAATAACAGAGGAGAATTAAGTGAAATTTAAAAGCACAAAAGACGTAGCATCAAGTCGAGTAGCAATACTCTTAACAGGACAATCTGGGGTCGGTAAGACATCTCAGTGTCGCTATTTACCAGAGGATCGTACACTGATAATTTCGGCTGAGGCTGGGTTGTTATGCCTACAAGGTACAAACTATGCAGTAAAGGAAATTAAGTCTTCAGATGACCTATTAGAGGTCTACAGCTACCTTGCTGGATCTAAGGCTGACTTTGACTATATCTTTATTGATTCATTAACTGAGATCTTAGAGATTGTTCTTACTGAGCTTAAAGAAGATCCTAAATACGCCGATCCTAAGATGACATTAAAGATGTATGGAACTTATAACGAAATGTCTACTAAGATTATTAAGTCATTCAGAGACTTAACAGAATATTCAGTAGTCTTTACTTGCCTGGATGACTTAGCGAAGAATGGCGTAGAGATGATTGAAGAGTTTAATATTCCCGGTTCTGCAATTAAAGCTGACTTAAAAGCATGGTTTGATATTTGTATTCACATGAAGAACTTTAAAGACGACAAAGGAGAATCAATTAGAAAGTTCATCACTGACAATTCAGAATCAAGACTTGCAAAAGATAGATCGGGTAAATTAGATAGTTACGAAGATGCCAATATCGGCGAATTAATTAACAAAATTTTAGGAGAATAGTATGTCATTTTCATTTAAGCCAGTAGTATCAGAACAAACAACAGAATTTGCACCAATTGCACCGGGAGAGTATCAGGTGCAATTTGCAGAACTAGAAGAGAAACCAACACAATCAGGTGGAGTACAGTGGTCGGCTAAGATGAAAATCCCAGCTACCAATAGAACTTTCTTCCTATCTTGGAACGTAGAGAACGCAAGTGAAGTAGCTCAGAGAATTGCAAGAGAGCAGATCAGTCAAATTGCTTCACTGTTAGGTGTACAAGATGATATTTCAATTGAATCAATCAAGACTAACAAGTTATTTACTGTAGTTCTTGAGCAAAGACCATACAATGATAAGGTATATTACCAAACTAAAGGACCTTGGAAACTTGCTGATAGCTTAAATGTATCAGCAATTAAAAAGGTACAGGATAAACTTGCATTACCTGTAGCTGATAAAAAGAAGAATCCATGGGATAAAAAGTAATGGATATTGTAGATCTAATTGATAAAGCTATTATGAAAAGTGTTGAGGCTGCAAAGCCTCGCACTTACCTAGGAGCCTCTGGTCTTGGCGAACCATGCGACGCAAAGCTTTGGTACTCTTATAAGCACCCTAAGCAGATAGCTAATCCTAGGATTCATAGAATATTTCATTTAGGTCATAATTTAGAAGATGTATTGATTAAATACATTAGAGATGCTGGCTTGGTCCTTCACACACACGATGAGAACAATGAACAGTTTGGATTCAAGAAAGATATTATTGCAGGTCATATTGATGGTGTTATAGAGCTACCAGATGGACCTGCACTAATTGAATTTAAGACATTTAATCAAAAGAGATTTGATACCTTTAAGAAAGTAGGAGTTAAGGATTCAGATCCTAAATACTATACTCAAGTTCAGATCTATATGGGCGAACTTGGCTTAGAGAAATGTCTGTTTATGGGCATCAGTAAAAACGACTGTGAGATACATGTAGAGTATATTAACTATGATCCAATTGAGCATAATTGGGCTATTAACAGAGGATTAGAAATTGGCAAAGAAAAAGAAAGACCTAGTAGAAAGTACGGACACAAGTCCAATTTTAACTGCAAAATGTGTGACTACAGAAAAGAGTGTTGGAGTGACGCTGGAGATGACGAAGCGTGAGGCTGGATTAACATTTGGACTAATGAAAATGGCATTTGAACTTCAAGTAGAAGGTCAATTTCCAATGAGTAATGAGTCTTTAGTTGAACTAATACCAGTATGGGAATCTATTGCACACAAGATCGACAAACTTAACGGAGTGAGCCAAATCAATGTCTAGCTATTTATTTATTGACGTAGAAACTAGTGGATTTGGGGATAATGCAGCAGTCGTAGAGATTGCTGCTATTCCTTATATTGATGGTGAATATTTACCTCATTATCAGTCTTATGTAGCTCCTCACATAGGGGCTACTATGGATGCCAAGGCATTTGAAGTTAATGGTATCAATGTCAGTAGTCTAAAAGACTATCCGATCAAAGATACTGTTGATAGCTTCATTAAATGGATTGACACCCATGAAAAAGTTTTTACAATAGTTGCTCATAATGCAAAGTTTGATAAAGAGAAGCTATACCAGCTATTTTGTCGTACAGCTAATTATGGTGACTTTGTCACTAAATTTAGATTTAACCATGTTTGCACTATGGAACTAGCTAAAGAGTTATTTAAGAATAAGAAGAAGAAACCAGAAGGTTTTTCACTAGCTAAGTTGTGCAAGTTCTTTGGTATCAGTTTAATCAATGCCCATAGTGCATTACCTGATATTGAAGCAACTGTTCAGCTATATGAAGAACTAAAGAAAATGAAAGCTAAGGACCTTCCAATAGCAAAGGAGCTTACTTATCTTGAGAAGAGAAGGAAATACATGGCAATGGATTATTTAACTATTAATCCAGAAGGGGATATTTATATTAACTGTAAAGCAACGAAGGATAGTGATGCCATGTCATTTATTCTATCTGAGATTTACGACATAACAGTGAGTGATTTATGAGTTGTATTAAATGTAGAAATGAAGTGTATGACCATCATACTCTTTTATGTAAGAAGCACTTTTATAATAGAAAACAGTCTTATGTGTACTTAGGACATAAGGTTATTAGTTTAGATAAGAAGATAAGAAGAACTTGTCTTATGTGCGATAAGGTATTTGTATCAACTGGCAACAGACGATGCGATCTTTGTAATAAAACTACTGATTGCCATTATGAAAATAACGTAACTTTATATGTGAGGACCTAATGCAAATCAGTGAAAATGGATTAAAGCTAATAGAGCAATTCGAAGGTCTGTATCTAAAAGCCTATCAGTGTCAAGCTAAACGATGGACAATCGGGTATGGTACAGTTAAATACCCAAATGGGGATAAAGTGTCAAAGGGTGACACCTGTACGCAAGAACAGGCTGACAGGTGGCTTAGGTTTGAAGCAGTAGAAAAATGTGCTTGCTTAGACCAGACTATTAAAAGAGTTGGTATAAACTTTAATCAAAATGAATTTGATGCTGTAGCTAGCTTTATATATAACCTTGGCGAAGGTATGCTTGGAATTGATAGGTCTTTTGGTATTGCTCTTAGAACGGGTAATCGTCAAAAAATGGCTGAAGCAATGGCACTATATTGTCAATATCGAAATCCTTTTGGGATAATGAGGGTATCGAAAGGTCTTCTTGCCCGTCGAAAAGCAGAGCAGGCATTATTTCTTCTTCCTTGCTAAGTAAGTCACAACTATATTCATAACCATGCCAATTACAGACATATACTTCTGTGCATTTGGCATTGGCTATGAATAAAGCTAACAAAAACGTCATTTCTTTAATTTTGGCTTGATGTCGAAGTTTTCGAGCAACATAGTCGCATAATTATTAACGATGAACTCATGCGTCTCATATGAGACAGCTTGATTAATGGAAACTCTATAAAACAGTGCGTGTCCTGCTTCATGCAGTAGGCTATGTAAAAGTCCATTGTCAGTCTCGTGTATAGGGCTTATTGTTATTATTTTTCTATCTATATCATACTGAGCAGCTACCCCATAAGGGAGTTCTTTAATTCTTAGTTTGATCTTTTCTCCAAATACCAATAGAAATTTTGGAATTTTCATTAAATATACCCCAACCATTCATTTTTAGAATTAACATACATAGGAATTATTATCGGTATTCCATTCTTAATTACAGCAGTAGAGATTACAGGTCTAACGGATTGACCTTTATTATAATTAAATGCAGGATGATTATCATCAATCATACATCCTACTTGCATAGCAAAGTTCATACCATTATCATTCTGCCACCACTGGACCGATGACTTGCTGTGAAGATGCCCACAAACAATAGACATCCCTTGCTTCATAGAGTCTATTAGTAAGTTAGATCCAAAGTTGTGCTTGAATTTTAGTTTTAGTTTGTTCGGAAGCTTAATAACAAGCTCCGATAAAAACTTCCATGTTAAAGGAGCTTGCAATATTCCACGCTCATCCTTGAGCATAGCATCTGGTATTCCAACTGAGTGAGCTTTACGTTTAGGCAGAGCATCATGATTGCTATCTACAATGGTTACACAAGGAAAGAGCTTTGCCAAATTCTTAACAAAGGCTCTTAATTGAATTAGCTCATCATGAGCAGACGGCAGATTTGGGTTTACACCATGAAAATTGAGGCTATGAAAATCTCCAAGATCCCCAATGTGTAATATGAAGGTCGGTTTAAATTGTTTCTTAATTTCAGACAAGAACGCGATAGTGTCAGGGTGATGAAACGGTGCCTGAGTGTCGCTGATTACCAGTATTGTACTATAATCTGCCATTGGTTATTCTTCCTTGAATAAGTCGTGGTACAACTAAGTATGATACAGATTATTATTTTGTGCTAGTTATTTCTGACGATTTAGCCATAGACGAGTTGACTCTAACCACATATATATAGTACCAAATGTATCAGGGTCAAAGCCCACTAGCTTGTCACACTTCATTGAATCATAGTCTATTGATTCGCCCACTCTTCCTATATGCTCAGAGGTAAATTCGTATAAATGACATCTACAATATCCAGAGTGATAAGAGACTCCTTCTATAATCTTTTCATCTAAAAGCACATTGACACATCTTACTTGAATTTTAATAGTTGGTTTGCAAGAGCTAAGGAAGATTGTCAATACTAACATCAATTTCTGGCTTGGTTTTAGCATTTTTTAAGTTCTCAATAGCAAGTTTAAGTTCTTTATTTTCTTTTCTAAGTTTATAAACATCATAAATAAAATACATACCCGGAAGCACTATGGCAGTTATAAACCAACCGAGCACACCAGATATGATTTTATTTATCATATCAAGCTTTTAGTTTAGCTACTTCAGAAGCAATAAACTTATGAAGCTCTAATTTTAACGGTGGAAGGACCATTGCTACAACTGCATCATCAATAAGATTAGATGAATCAGCAACAAGTTTTTTGAGTGCTGGCTCTAGTCCAAGATCAATCAGCTCAGCAGCTAATTTTTCTAAATCAATACAATCTAATAAAATCTTTTTAATATCCATATATACTCCGTTTAAAATGACTCAGGAAATGAGCCATCTCTGTTTAATCCATCCCATAATATTGATTTTTCAGTGTTTGATATTTTTCTATCAGTTACTTCCTTATAAGCTTTTTGCTGTTCCATGGGATCCAATATTCTACCATTTACCCATGATTGATATTTATTTACTTTAAATAAATTAGTCATAGCTGGATTGGCGATAAGAGCAGGCAAAGCACTTCCTAGCTTATCTGGGTGTTTATTCAGTACATCTTCTAATACTGCGACCGCTCTAGGGTCATTTGTAGCTTGAGCTATTTTAGCTAAAACCAATTGCTTATTCTTAATAATTTCATCAGCAGATCTTGGTATTTCAAAATCAGCAAGATTTTCAACAAATCCTTTTCTCATCATAAGTTGAGCTGTTGCGCTTGGTACAACTATATTTTCTGGTGTATAATTAACGCTTGAAAATGGCTTATTTTGAGCTAAACTCATATTAACCTTAGCCATACTTCTTTGATACACATCTTGACCAGTATTTAGTGCTGTTCTAAGAACACCTCTTTGTTCATTTCCCATTGGAATAAATTTACCAAGATTATCAATATTTCTAGCTCTAGCATTTTTAAATACATCTTGAAAGTTTTGATAGTTAGATAGATCTCTTTCTCTAGCAAGATACTCTTGAAACTTATCATCTCCTAAAGTTTTTTTCATAATATCATCAATATGAACTTGAATTGCTTTTTTAGCTTCAGAAATACCAACATCTATAGCTTTATTATATTCACCACCAGCTAATCTATCTTGAACTAAATCAGTTATTTGCTTGTTCATTCTTCTTTTCATATCTTCAGCTTCTGATAATGAAACTATGTTTTTTTTATATATGTCATCAATGTACTCTTGAGCTGTATGATATTTATATCCTATAGTTGGATCTTGATCTATTATTCCTGCTGCTTTTTTGCTTGAAAAGTAACTATCACCACCAGATAAAGATTGTTTAGGAGTGCTATTGTTTGATGTTTCTATATTCAAACCACCAGCAAGAACATTTGACTGAGTGGTTGTTTCTGGACTCAATCCAGTAGCTATATTATCAGTAGATGGTCCACCTGTTGATCCAATAGTTTTTGGTATTTTACTTTCAGTCTGAAAAGATGAAACACCAGAAGCTCTTCTGCCTTGATTTATGTCAGATAGAACTCCTTCTTTTACACTTCTTAAATCTAATGATTTATTTATTTGCTTTTCAGCAGACGGAATTTCAATAGAGCTAAAATCAGATTCTCTTCCAAAATTTTTACCAAGAGATCCTTTTGCTTGTGATGATACTTGATTTAAGTCAACGTTTGCATCAAGTTCTGGGTTAGAAGATATGCTATTTATTAAATTTTTTTGTTCATAGCTAGCAGCTTTTAGTTTTTCACCAAATCTTCTTGTTGCATCCTTAGCCCCTCTTGAGGTTGTTGTATCCTCAAGACCACCCTGCAAGTAATCCAATACTTTTTTAGGTTGATTTAATAACATTGGGTCTCTATATGCTAATCTTTTCATTTCTTCTATTTGACCAGAATCAACTAATCTTTGATACTCTTGAGGCGCAGAAGTTCTTAATTCTATTATTCTACCAATATTCTTTAAAGCTCTTGATTCCGCACCTGCCTCTAGTGCAGACCCAAACGCACCTATTCCTGTAGCTACTCCCTTTGCCCCAAGACCTTGAAGAGCAACATCAGCCATTCCACCCATTACGTGTCCATATTGAACATTTTTCAATTGATTGCTGATATTTGGAAACTGCTGAGCCAATTGTTGTGCAAATGGACTATTTTTAAATACTTCCATTTCTTGTTGAAAAAATGGTCTGTGCATTTCTGGGTACTTCATAGCTATATTGGTCATTGATGATTCTGGTGTAATACTAGTATGCATCATCTCTTCTTTTGCCCCACCAAGAAATGCACCGGGTTTACTTATTAAATCAGGTTCATTATATGCTTGATTTATTCCTCTTCCTACAACAGCACCAGCTTTTCCGGCTATGTCAAGCAATGGCTTAACTGCACTACCAATTGGAGCTAATGCATTAATTACAGGAGTTACATATTTTTCTTCTAAAGTAGGTTCTTTTTGATCTTGAAGTTTAATAATATCTTCAGCAGAAACATTGTCAGATTGTTCATTTTGTAAGGCAAAAAGCTCTTCTGCTGTCATTATTATTTCCTTTTTCTTGAAGCTATAATATCATCTGCTATTTTTTTTCTTTGTGCTGGAGAAAATGCTCTTAACTGTTCCAATGAATATTTACCAGTTCCAATCTTATTTAATGGGGCAGGATTAGTTTTTAAATCCTCATCTGGATTACTTTGAACACTGTCTCTTCTTGTTACCAGTTGCTTGCTAGCGTATTGTCTCATTCTTTCGTATTCATTTTTATCTTTTGCACCAGAAGCAAATGATTCAACGTGTCTATCTTCTACTGAGTTCAGCGCACTGTCGTTAGCCTTGCCAACTCTTCTTAATATTTCCTTCATTTGACTGATGATATATTGTTTTTGCTCACCCGTTATATTGGTAGCAAGTTTATCTGCAAAATTTTGAAACATCGAAGGAGCTTCAGTTACATATTCTTTTTCATCACCAGATATTTTTTCTGCTGTTACTACCTTAGCTGTTTTAAAAACCCCAGCAGCCTGTACAATTGCTTTAGAAGGATCGCTATCAAGAAGGCTCATTGCTACTTTTATGTTGTTTTGGTTTTCTATTAATGGAGCTTTTTCTATATTTGTATTTTTCTTTATTTCGTCAAATCTAACAACATCGTCTTCTCTAATACCAACAGGTGCACCCTTTCCAGTTGCAGCTGTTAATAGGTTTTGAGATCTTCCCGATGGATCAAATCCCCTATATGTAACATTACCATATTCATCTTTTATTTCTTTAATCTCTAAACCTTTAGATGTTCTAGGATTAATAACTTCTTTTCCATTAGAATCATAAACTTTTCCACCAATCCAAGATCCAATTCTCTCTACTCCATTTTCGTCTAAATAGTTTTGAACTTTAGGAGCACCACCAGCGGCAGCTTTTAATGGCTTAGTATAAGCTTGCTTTCCAATAGAATCCCTAATATCAGTATAAACTGGTTTTCCATCAGGACCCATAGTTAATACTGTTTTCTTAGGAGTTCCTGCTGAATAGTATGCTTGACCTTCTTTAATTTGGCTTTCTGCCATAGCAGGACTAGCACCCATTAAAAGACCCATAAGTGCAGGTGTAGCACCAGTTATTACTCTGCCAAGAGTAGCGTTGTCTAAACCTTCTGGTTTTGGCTTAACTACCTCTCTTTCAGCAGGAAATGGTTTTTGAACAGGTTCTACAAATGAATTATTCTCTGCTTCAATATCTAATGGCTCTGCTGGTTCAGAGCTATCTACTGATTCATTTTCAGATTGCAATCTGCTAGAATCATCTGAATAATCAAGAGATTCATCTGCTGCTTTTATGTCATCAGGAACATCGTCATCCTCTTGCGAAGGGTATCTTCCTTTTGCGCTTTTCATTGTTGCCATTATTTTTTCTTCTTTTTAGGATTTTCATGTTTTTCGTCTTCAGCTTTTTTATACTTAGGCGATTCTCCTTGCTCTTCTAAAGGAGTTCCTTCAACTGGGGGAGATGTTAATCCCGGTCCTTTTTTAGCAAGAGACGCTAGAAGTTTTTTCTTTTTTAAGTCTTTTAACATAATCTACCTACTATTGAACAAAATGATCCACCAACTATTTTGATAAATCTTCCTGTAATTGATTTTTTCTCACCTGTTAAGTTTAATACATATTTATGAGCTAAAATAGAAAAATATTTAGCAAATTTACCATTTTTAAGAATTAATGGAATAAATGGACTAATAAGTAAAGTATATCCAATATATTCATAAGATTTTAAGTTAATAAATGAAAGTTCTGACGCATGAGTTTCTTTACTCATTAAACCAATAGATACTAATGCTAAACATCCAAATGTTCCAGAAGATCTATAATTTGGAATAGTAGACTGTTCCGAAGCTTGTCCGATGCCCTTACCAGCCATATACTGACCAGCTACACCTTGTTGTTTTGCTGATATGTTACGACCATAAAGAGCAAGTGCTTTATCTTTATAATCTTGATTCATAGCCCCAGCTTCCATTCCAGATTGTCTATAATTTTGCTCTTGCGCTCCACCTAAAGACGAACCAGCCATTCCTAATTTATTAGCACCTTGAGCTAGTCTTCTGTTAGCACCTTGTCTATAAACATCAGCTTTGGCATAATCTGTATCTAAGCGACCTTTAACCCTTGAAGCATAATCAGCAGCTTCTCCTCCAATCTCATTAAGACCTTGACCATATAATCTTTCACCAAAGTCAAGACCTTCTTTTCCACCAGCTTGTTGCGCAGGAGTTCCACCTACTTGAAATGGTGTACCCCCACCCTGAATCTGACCAGCAGATATTGACCCAAAATCCCTTTCCCAATCGTTAATATCATATTGAGTATTAAGCCCACCATATCTATTAGGTTGACCTATTACTGGTCTTGCTGGAATTGTTGCTGTTTGTGGCATATATTACTCCTTAAATAAAAACTCTAACTGTTAATACATTGGTCATGTTTACCATGTTTTGCAATGTTAAATTTGTTGCGTCCCAAGATGTTCTAAGAACACTATATCCAGAAAAAACTCCCAAACCAGTTCTATAAGCATCTATTATATACCATCCAGTTGGAATTACACCTAAATTATGTGCCAATGTTATTGATTGATATAAAGGTGATCCAGATGTAAATGAAAAAACTAAGTCAATATGTGTTGGTGCTACTGGTGTAGTTGATCCAGTAGAAGAATTAGAAGACAAACTGTTAATCATAGTGTTAATAGCTTTGAAATTACTAGATAAATCCTGACTCAACCTTTGAGCTTGCTTTACGGGATCATCCCCTCTTGGCATTTCAAAATTAGTTTTTATCGACGACATTGAACATCTCGTAAGTTAATTCATAACCAGTAAGAACCATATTCTCATTGTTTGTTGAATTACTAAAGTTAATTCTTAAAGCTTTTTTAGTTTGCATATCAAGCATTTTGAAATCAGTTTGAGTAGTTGCACTATATACTGATGAATTTGTAGTTAAAACTGTACCTGCCTGCCAATCACCTTCAGTTGTAATTGTTGCTGTAAAAGCATCATTGGTTAAACCAAAAGTTCTTAAAGATAGCCATTTCTTATTTAAAGACGGCTCTCCTGCATGGTGCCAAGTAGTACTATATAAAGACGTAATAGCTGTACCATTATCAGTATAAGTATCATTAAATTTATAAAGTTTTGATCCATCACAAAAATATACATCTCCATTTTTATCTTCAACAATCCCAGAGCTAGGTAAAGTTGCTGAGTTCCACATGTATATCTGCTGATAATAATAATCTATAATTACTATTTTATATGTACCAGAAAGTATATCTGGAACGTAAAAGAATGATTTTTGCTTCTTTTTAAGTCTTACTGATCTTGTATTAAGGTAAGTTCCCGACAAAAATACAGAGTCTATTTCGTAAGATAGTTTTGTTATGTTTACACCATTAGTAAAATACAAACCATTATGACCTTGGAAATAAACACCCTCATCAGCATCTAAAATAGACTTATGAGATGTGCAGCCTACAAAGTTGCTGTTTATCTTTCTTAATGAATATTGACCATCAATAAGCGTTCCATCAATAGAGAATACTCCTCTATCTTTAAATATAACCAATGAGTCATTACACCTTCTTATTCCGGCTATATTGCCATCCCAAGTTTCGCCTATTTTGGTAAAGTTAAAATCAGATGTTCCCTCTGGACCATCACCAGTAGAAATATCTGAGTATGTAATCAATGAAGTATTTGCAAATTCAATTCTTTGGTTTGGAGCATTTAATAAATTAGTTGATACCGTAAAATATGCTTGAATTGAAGCATAAACTATTTGATTTCCATATGATGCTATGTATTTACATATGGGTGGCATTTCTTTTAAATAAGCAGAGTCGTATAGGTCTTCAAGGTTTTGATCGAATAAGCTTGCAAATGATGTATAAAGAACACCTTCTACATATTGTGAAAATGTACTTTGAGTTATTGCACTATTGTCTACAACTAATATATTAAATAATGTATAGTTTGTTGCTTGTAAATTAGAAACATATACATGTATTTTTGTTCTAACATCTACCGGATAAATAGATGAATAATATGTACTTCCATCTGCAAAGCCAATAACAAATGCGCCAATAGACGCTGCCGTAAAAGTTATATTAGTTCCAGCTGTATTAACCGCTTCTACATCCAAAACCAAAAAACTTTTTCCAACAGGAGAAATAGACAATAATACGTTTTCAGTGTCAATTAAAAATTTATCACCAATAACATAGTTGTGCTTGTTGCAAGTTAAAGTTCTTGCTGAAGATGTTATATTTGTATGTCCAGCTTTTGCAACATAACAATACTTATCCAAGAATCCATTTTCTAAACAATTAGAATCGTTTTTAAATGTATTAAATATAAAACTAGCAGGACCACCTCTGGATTGATAAGAATACTCTTTGTATGGTGAATATGTAATGTTTCCATTAATATCTTTTTGAGAATAAAATATCCTAGTATATCCTGCTCCTTCATTTGACAATGTTGGGTATTTATCTATTTTAGATGCGTCGCCCAACCTAGGAGTAGGAAGCCCAGATCTATATAAATCAGATCCATCATATTTCATTACAAACGATAGATAATCAGTATTTGTAAAATATAAATTATTTTGATTTTCGCAATATGAAATTGATATATTAGACATTGCAAATCTTGATACAAACGTAGTAGTTCCCGGTGTAGTTTGAGAATTACTTACTATATAAGTTCCAGTGCCACCTGTACCAGTCCCAAAAGCAATTACATAGGTGTCTTTAGCATAGAATCCAGCCAAATCAGATATATTACTTCCAACAACTATATTACCACTGATAAAACTAGTTACATTCATTGTTGATGTATTTGCATCTATAGGATACAAAGAAGCTGTAAAACTTCCATATTGCTGATAAGGAAAGATTAATTCTTTTGAAGTAAATGCACTTCCATTTCTTTTTAATACTTGAATTGACCTAGCATGATTTGTAAAGCCAATAAATTCATCTTTAGAATTGTAATAAATTAAATCATCAAATTTAGCTACTGATCCACCGTCAATAACAACTTCAGCAAATCCATTTCTTTTTTTAATGGTTGATTGAGTATCATACTCCATATTGACCATATCAGACGCTTTATCAGTTGCTCTCGTAAGATCATTTGATTTTTTATCTAATCCACCAAGGGAGAATACTTTTATGGTAGCCATTCTTGCCACTCTGTTACAGGAGGTTTTGCATCATCGTATGAGTTATCTGCAAACACTTCTTTAATTGTATTCATCTCATCTTCAGTAAAGAGCATTGATA
>Ga0209668_10000636_pt1 | contig 14496 bp, 11 predicted proteins | sample FrelakmetPLP11PL_FD_187150 | JGI IMG/M metagenome (GOLD analysis project Ga0209668, IMG submission 187150) | Freshwater lake sediment microbial communities from the University of Notre Dame, USA, for methane emissions studies - PLP11 PL (SPAdes)... | ecosystem: Environmental > Aquatic >... | reverse complement strand
TCACCGGGATGTTATCAGTCGTTTTCCAAGTTCAAATGCCCGCCTGCAGTCCAGAGGGAAGACCTTCCTGCGCCGTTCCTTCCGCGTTTCCGGATCGCAATAGTTGAAGACCACTTTGGAATAGTCATTGAACTGAAGCGTCTCGAAGGAAAACAGGGATTCAGCATGCCCGAATGTACGGGCCAGCAGTTGTTCGTTCGAACTGGTATGCACCGGATAATTATAATCATACATCTGCTGTTCTGACACGTTCATGGTGTAGATAAACGCGGTCGTGATCTTCTTTTCAAAGAGTGAACCGGGTGGATTCGTATAGGCAAGATATGGGAACAGCAGCCTCTCCATGAAGCACCCCATCATGCCGGTCACCGTACCGAAATAGATGGGGGTGCCGAGGATCAGGGCGTCCACATCCGGGATTATTTCAAGGACCGGGGTCAACCCGTCCTGCACGGCACATTTCCCATAACTCGTTCCGCCTTTCAGTTTACATGCAAAACAACTGGTGCAGCCGGTGTAGGTGAGATCGTAGAGGTGGACCAGCTCCGTTTCCGCTCCCGCATCCGCTGCACCGTCAAGTGCGTTCCGGAGCAGGGTCGCGGTATTCCACTTCTTTCGCGGGCTTCCGTTGATGGCAAGGACTTTCATTATGGTATTCCTTCCTGTTTCCGGGCAGTTTACTGCCACGTCACCTCAAGTGGTTTCCGACGGGGTATCCCGTAGATTTCATACTGCGGGTGGCCGAACATCATCACGTACGCACATTTCCGTCCTGCAGGGATACCAAGTTCTTTCTGCAACGGTTCGTAGGACATGGCGGCCATCGCGACAAAACCTGCCCAGCAGGTACCGATCCCGAATGCCGGTGCAGCGATATCGACATGGGTAAGAGCGATGATGGCATCCACGGACGCAATCGGATTGCCGTCCGGTATTTGGGCAATGAGCAGGTGCGGGGCACCACGGCAGATGACATCGCGTCCGGCTTCCCATGCCCCGATCATTACCGGTAAATAGCCACTCATCGGGTGGTCTGTGTTGAGCAGGGTCTTCATCCACTCGACCGTCAGGCCTGCAATTTTTTCCACCTTTTTTGGAGCGTGCATGATAATCCACTGCACGGGCTGCCCGTTGCCTCCTGATGCAGCGTACCGGGCGATATCGAGGAGTTCAAGGATCTTCTCCTTTGGTACGGGGTTTTTGGTAAAATTTCGCACGGAACGGCGCTTTTTGATGTAGAATGCTAAGGTACCGGGTGAGATTGTCCCGGCACCAGGCGGCAGCGCCACCTTCTCATCCGGCCGGACATTCAGCAGGAGGGCATCCGACGGGCAGGAGATCTCGCAGTGCCCGCACTGGATACACATACCAGCGAGTGCGTCAGGTACTCCTGGCAGGGTATTCTCATCAGCGGGTGAAACAATCCCCATCGGGCAGTTATCAGAGCAGATCCCGCAACGTGTGCAGAGGTCCTGGTCAACAAGTATCGTGGTCATTCTGTATCAGTCCTGTCCGTACTTTTTAGTTCCTCCTGCATGAGAGTCTTTCTCCCGGGGTCCCGGATCCGGTATACCAGCAACCGGCCCTGCAGGAACTTCATTATCGTGTATACACGCCCGGAGTAGCTATCCGGTACTACGCTTCACCTAAGCCTTTCCTGCCTGATAACCGGTTGACCATTGTTGCTGTTTCTCTGCCGGGATGAGGGAAGAGGCGGGTGAAAGTATTTAGCCTAAAACAGATAGTCACAAGTAACCCGAAAACCCAGTTGTTTGAAGTTAACCGGGGCTGTTCCAAACCAGAGCAGATGACCTTGTATGAGTACCGGACCGGATAAGGATCCTGAAATACCTCTAAAACCTGTTCCTGCACTTACGGTTCCGGAAGTCTACCAGCGTTATACAACTGATCCCGGTGGACTAACCCGGGCAGAAGCCGGAGAGCGGCTCCTGCGTACAGGCAAAAATGTCATCCGGGAGGTGAAGGGAAAACCCCTTATTTTTAAATTCCTTTCCAATTTTACCCACCTGATGGCGATCATGTTGTGGATTGGTGGTGCTGTCGGTTTCATTGCACAAATGCCACAACTGGGTATTGCCATCTGGATGGTTAACATCATCAATGGCCTTTTTTCATTCTGGCAGGAATTCAGGGCAGAAAAGGCAACGGAAGCCTTAAAAAAACTTATTCCCTCGTACACCCGTGTCCTCCGCGATGGTGAAGAACAGCGTATACTGTCCGAAGACCTGGTTCCCGGGGACCTGATGCTGTTAGCCGAAGGAGACCGCATATCGGCTGACGGTCGCCTTGTGGTAGCAGCTGACCTCCGGATCGACCAGTCGACCCTTACCGGCGAATCAAGGACACTGAAAAAGACCAGTGAGCCGGTCCTGCAGACCGACCTCCCCTTTGCCGACCTCCCCAACATGGTGTATGCCGGAACAAATGTCGTTACCGGCACCGGTAAGGCCACGGTCGTTGCCACCGCGATGGCAACCGAGTTCGGAAAGATTGCCCACCTGACCCAGTCGGTCAGGGACGAACTCAGCCCCCTCCAGAAAGAGATGGCATTTGCTACCAAGATCGTGACCATTATTGCCTGCACGGTCGGCGTGATCTTTTTCCTTCTCTCTGCCGTGCTGGTCGGGGTGAACCTGGCCGAGAGTTTCATCTTTGCCCTCGGGATGGTCGTGGCATTTGTTCCTGAGGGCATGCTCCCCCTCGTAACCCTGTCCCTTGCCATGGGTACCCAGCGGATGGCCAGCCGGAATGCCCTGATCAAGCGGCTTTCAGCGGTCGAAACCCTCGGATGCACGACGGTAATCTGTACTGACAAGACCGGGACCGTCACCCAGAATGAGATGACGGTACGGGACCTCTGGCTTTCCGGTCACAGCCTGTCAGTCACCGGGACAGGGTATACCCCTGAAGGCCAGGTCCTCGAAAACGGGCTACCTGTTCCCCTGCACAGCGATCTTCGTCAGCTGCTGGTCGCAGGGAGTCTTTGCAACAATTCCCGGGTGGTCCGGCCAGCTCCTGATTCTTCCCACTGGACAATCCTTGGTGACCCAACCGAAGCGGCGATGAAAGTGGTGGCACAGAAGGCAGGTGTAGACCCGGATACTGAAGCCCGGCAAACACCTCGTCTCCGGGAGGTACCATTTGATTCTGCCCGCAAACGTATGAGCACCATCCACCAGCTGCCCTCGTCACAGGTCGCGTACGTGAAGGGAGCACCGAAAGAGATCCTTGGCCTGTGTTCACGCATCCGGAACAATGAGGTATGCCGTCCGATGGACGAGAAGACCTGGGCCCGGATCATGACGACAAACGATGAATACGCCAGGAACGGGCTCCGTGTCCTTGCTGTTGCCCTGCGTGATTTGCCGGATAGTACGGTTGATTACCGGCCGGAGTCCATCGAACAGGACCTCTGCTTCCTGGGCCTGGTCGCCATGATGGACCCTCCCAGGAATGAAGTAGCCCTTGCCGTTGAGAAATGCCACCGTGCCGGCATCCGTATCGTGATGATTACCGGGGACTACGGGTTGACCGCAGAGAGTATCGCGAGGCGTATCGGCATTATCACGCAGCAAAGACCCCGTATTGTCAGCGGGAGCGATCTCGATGCCCTGGATGACGATGGGCTCAAAGCGGTGCTTAGCGATGAAGTAATCTTTGCACGATCTGCCCCTGAGCACAAGCTCAGGGTGGTCACGGCCCTGCAGGAGATGGGACATATCGTGGCAGTCACCGGGGACGGGGTGAATGATGCACCGGCGCTCAAGAAAGCCGATATCGGTGTCGCCATGGGCATTTCCGGTACGGATGTCGCAAAGGAAGCTGCGGTCATGGTCCTTGCCGATGACAACTTTGCGTCCATTGTCAATGCAATCGAGGAGGGCAGGGGGGTGTATGCCAATATCCGGAAATTTATCAGCTACATCTTCACGAGTAACACACCGGAAGCCGTGCCGTTTATCCTATGGGCCCTCAGCCGCGGGCAGATCCCGCTTGCCCTCAATGTAATGCAGATCCTCTCCATTGATCTTGGTACTGACATGGTACCGGCACTGGCGCTGGGCAATGAACCCCCCGAACCGGGACTGATGGACATGCCACCCCGGAACATGAATGAGCATGTGATCAACCGGTCCCTGATCATCCGTGCCTACCTGTTTCTCGGGTTGCTCCAGAGTATTGCAGCAATGGCGGCGTTCTATTTCATGTACTGGACCAGCGGCTACTGGGGCCAGTGGCTCGGCCTCCCCTCATCAGGGACCCTGTACCAGTCTGCGACGGCAATGGCGCTTGGTGTTGTGGTCACGACCCAGATCGGAAACCTGTTCGCCCAGCGTACCGAGCGTACCTCGACGTTCCGTTTGAGCTGGTTCGGGAACCGGATGATCTGGATCGGGATTATTTCAGAGCTCCTGATAGTGTCGCTGATTATCTATCTCCCATTCTTCCAGCAGTTCTTCGGGACGGCTTCATTCCCGCTGGTCTACTGGGTCTTCCTGTTTGCGTGGACCCCGTTGCTGCTGCTGGCCGACGAATCCAGAAAGGCACTCCTGCGAAGGAGGGAGAAGGAGAGAAAAATCTTGTCTTTAGGAGGAAGTACTGTATGAAAATCATGATTATAGGGTGTGGCAGGCAGGGGGCTGAACTGGCAAAAATCCTCAGCCTGAATGGATCTGAAGTGACCGTGGTGGATAAAGACCCAGCCGCGTTTGAACGGCTGGGGCCTTCATTCAAAGGACGGGTTATTCCCGGGAGCGGGATTGACCGCGAGGTCCTGGTAGATGGCGGGATCGAACATGCTGATGGAATGGCGGCGGTAACTGCCAGCGATGAGATTAACATCGTTGCTGCCCGGCTCGCCCGCCAGGTCTTCATGGTACCCCGGGTTGTTGCCCGGGTTCATGACCCGCTCAAGGCCGAGATATACCAGAGACTTGGCCTGATGACCGTCACCCCGGTGATGCTGGGGACTGAGCGGTTCCGGGAACTACTCAGTTTCTCCCCGCTGTATCCCATTAAAAGGTTAGGGAATGGCGAGGTGAGTATTATTGAGATCGAAGTACCACACGGCCTCGTAGGCCGGACCGTGGATGAGCTGACGGTCCCCGGGGAGGTACAGGTGACAGCCATCACCCGGGGCAACAAGACCGATATACCGATGTCCGGAGCGGTGTTCCAGGAGAAAGACATCGTCCACATGGCAGTTGAATCAAGCTCCATGGGCCGCCTGAAAGCGTTGCTTGGAGTTACGTGAGGAGGTATTGGTATGAAGTACGTTCTTGTAGTGGGTGGCGGTAAAGTTGGGTCCTATCTGGCATCTCTCCTCCTTGCCAACGGGTACACCGTAAAGGTGATTGAAGGGAACAGGAATGAATTTGACCGGCTCAGCCGGGAACTTCCCCCAGGTGTGCTTATCATTGGTGAAGGTACCGATCCATCCGTGCTGGAAGCAGCCGGGGTGCGGAAAGCGGATGTCGTTGCAGCGGTGAGCAGGGCAGACGAGACGAACCTGGTGATCACTAGTCTTGCCCGGTTTGAGTTCCATGTCCCCCGCACCATCGCCCGGGTCAATATCCCGAATAATGCCTGGATGTTTACCCCTGAAATGGGCGTTGATGTGGCATTGAACCAGGCTGACCTGATGGCCCACCTGATTGCCGAAGAGATGTCGCTTGGGGACATGATGACCCTGCTCAAGTTACGGAGGGGGCAATATTCCATCGTCGAGCACCAGGTGACTCCCGGGGCTCTTGCGGCTGGGAAACATGTCCATGACCTGGCGTTTCCACACGATTCTGTGCTGATTGCAATCATCCGCGGGGGGAATTTGATCGTTCCCCGCGGGGAGACGATACTACTACCTGACGATACGGTCCTGGCCCTCGTGCACAGCTCACAGCTCGATCCGTTGGCATCAGTGCTGAGGGGGCCTGGATGATATTCCAGGTAACGAATGGAATACGGTACCGGGGTCCGGGGCAACCCTCCTGTTAAACAAGCCCCTCCCTGGATCTTTCCCCCCCCTCTCCTTATCAGGACTGTCAGAAAAGGACCTGGCCTTCCGGAAAACCAGGGATGACAGAGACTATTTTCTGGTTGCTGCGGGAAGACATGAAAATCCGGAAATAGTATTGAGCGACCCTTTGTCCTAACTCGTCCCGGAGAAATGAAACGATCCCTTCTTATTTCATAAAACTTCAATTTTCATTCAATATTTCTCCGGTGACTGGATGCAGCTGCGTGACATTGTATTGGGAATCGTCCTGGTTATTTTCCTGGTTTTTACTGCGTGGACGCTATCCGGCTATCTGGGGTTAACGGGGACTGCTGATAAAATCCGGTATTCTACCGATTCATTTCTTAAAGAGCCACAATATTACACGGGTATTGATTATACCACGCTGCGGTCTGATTATCACCTGACGGCCCTCCCGGTAAAAACCGTCAGGCAGCAGGTAACAAACTATACCTGCGGCCCCGTCGCTGCAATGAACCTGATGACCTATTACGGAGTGAATTTCACGGGTGGAGATTCGGATGAATTCCGGGTATCGGACGAGATGCATGTTTCAACGACCGGCGTGGCGAATGCAACGACCACCCTTGGCGCCACTCCCGTTGCTATGGCTTCATGGTTTACCGATCAGGGGTGGAATGCCACCTGGGGTACGAACGGGTCGGTCCAGATGCTGCGGGAAAACCTCAAGGAAGGGAAACCTACTCTGGTGGAATGGATCGACTGGGGCGGTCACTGGGTGATAGTCGTAGGATATGATGACCGGGGCACCCCGTTATTCTGGGATGACGTGATCATTTTTGCGGATTCTTCGGACTGCCATGATGACCGTGTGGACGGGATTACCTATTTCAATGCAGGGGAGTTCGAGGCAATGTGGTTTGATTCTCATTATTTCCCCGAAAATATGAGAAATCGTGTCTATGTCCTTGCGGTCCCCGGTTCTACGGGCCAGGTAACTCCAGTGGAACGGTAAAAAAAGCGGGAAAAAAATAATCCCGTGATGCGCATTGCCATGGCCTTCCCGGATTCAAACGCCGTAACAAGCCCGGATGCGTCCTGCACTTACGGAATTCTTACGAACCGGTGATTGTGAATCCCACAGTCTTCAGCTTGTTGGTATCCAGCTTCCCGGTCCCACCCCTGGCACCTATGGCCCCGAAGGGAGGGGAAACCGCTCGCCGGTCACCGTTTTGGAAGAACACGGTTATTCTTCAGGAGCGGGTGGTGCATTGTTGTAATTACGCCAGAACCAGCTGGCGGACCCAGGACCGCAACCCATAATTTGACCGGGTAAGAACAACCGTAGTAATCCCGGGATACTGGAAAATTCCGGTAAAACGGATAACATTCTAACGTTGCGAAAACCAGCCTTTCAATAACTTTTTATTCTGATAGATCAGGTTTGTTCATATAGTACTATGGGGGAAAACCGGAGTATAGGACTCATTGTTATTTTTTGTATACTACTTACCGGAGGTGGAGTCTGGTACCTGCAGTCAATGCAGCAACCCCCTGTTTCTCACGTACAGGATATCACTATTGATCCTGGCAAGGGAGCACCATCTACATTGTTACTGATCGCCCAGGACCAGGGGTATTTTGCTAAACATGGCCTGAATGTCACATTCACAGAATCTCCTTCGGCCACAGTCGCTATGCAGGACCTCATGGAACATAAAGTTGATATTGGTTATGTCAATGAGTATTCCCTTTCCGAACCGCAGCTCTATAACAAAAAATTGCGGGTTATCGGTACGCTTTCAGAATCTGATACAAATTCTGTGGTAGGCCGCAGGGACCGGGGAGTTCTTCAGATACCTGATCTTGAAAGGAAAAAGATCGGCGTCACAAAGGGCAATATTCCGGAATACTTCCTGGACAGGTTTTTTGTATTGAATGGCCTCACCATGGACAATGTAACCGTAGTATATCTTCAACCTGCTTCACTGGTAAATGCAATTGATTCGGGTGATATCGATGCAGCAGTTTCCTTTGAGCCATATGTCTACCAGATGCGGCGGCAACTGGGTGGAAATGCAGTGGTTTGGCCCGCCAATCTTGGCCAGCATGCACATTATTCTCTGGTATCCAATGAGGTCACCCTGAATGAACACCCTGAGATCGTACAGGGTGTGCTGGCATCGGTGATCCAGGCAGAGGCCTATGTTAATTCCCATCCGGAAGAAGCAAAAAAAATTGCCATGAAGCAGACAAATTTTGATAAACAGTACATGGATCAGGACTGGCAGAACCATCGTTTCTCGGTGGGTCTTTCCCAGTCGCTCATCACGTCAATGGAAGATGAGACCCGGTGGAGGATCCGCCACAACCTGACTAATGTGACGGATGTACCGGATTTTTCGAAATACATCTATGCGGACACCCTGTCCGGGTTGAAACCCTATGCAGTTACCTTCATCCGGTGAGTGCCGGGAGGATTGTTTGAACAATGAGAATTAAAACACAGGTAACGATCAGCCTTATCCTCTTTATCCTCCTTGCAATTGTGATAATCTTATCAGTCTTTTCCAGTAATACCCAGCTTCACGCGATACAAAAAAAGCAGCAGATCATTGATGATATCGGGGAGTCGTCATTTGATCTCTATTATCTGGAAAATGATTACATTATCCATGGTGGACCCCGCCCGGTAGAACGCTGGAATTCAAAATATGATGAGATGACCGGGAACCTCCGGGCCCTTACCGTAAGCGATCTTTCCCAACAGGCCATTCTGAATGAAATGATGGGCAGTCAAAGGGATATGAACGCTTCCTTCTCACATCTTGTTGCCGTCACCGGGGGTGTATATGGAGAGCAACCGATTGGCTCCAGCCAGGAGTTAAAGGAAATTTCAGCAAGCACACTGGCAGGGCAAACCCAGACGCTGATGTCCCGGTCGAAGGAACTCTCGCAACTGGCGAAAACCGAGGCACTCGAGGTCGAGCGTAGAAATACCCTGGTTGTTTCATTCTCTATTGCCGTGCTCATACTGTTTGTCCTGCTTAATTATTTCGTTATCAACCGCTCTTTACTCAAACGCATTTCTGTGCTCCAGGAAGGGGCTGAACGTATTGGATCGGGTGACCTGGATACAAAAATTGAGACAGAAGGGAACGATGAACTTGGCTATCTGTCTCTGACATTCAACGAGATGTCAACCCGTCTGAAGAATGCCCGCAATCTGCTGCTTGCCTCCAACAATGAGCTGAAACAGGAGAATACCGAGCGCAAAAGGGCGGAAAACAACCTCGTGCGGGTGAACAGGAAACTCAGTATCCTGAATGATCTTACGAGAAGGGACCTGACAAACGAGGTCTTTTTGCTTAAAAGCCATCTTGAACTGATAAAACAAGAGGCTGCCGGGCATGATCCAATTCTTACGTGTATACAAAAAATTGAACCCGGGATCCAGTCCATCAGCGAAATAACGGAATTTAGCGGGGATTACCAGGACATGGGGAAAAACCCCCCAAAATGGCAGAATGTCAAGCTGACATTGTTATACGGGCTGTCCCATGTATCCCCCGGGGAAATCCGCTCCGAAATTGAGGTGGAAGACCTGGAAATTTTCGCCGATCCCCTGCTCGAAAAGGCTTTCCAGGGTCTTTTCGAGAATTCAATAACCCATGGTACGCATGTCAGTACTATCCGTGTCTCGTACCGGGTCACTCCGGATAAGGCCACTATTATCTTTGAAGACGATGGGACCGGTATACCCAGTGAAAAGAAGGAGCAGATCTTTTTGCGGAGTGATGGTAACCATTCCCGGATCCGGGGGCTTTTCTTTGTCCGGGAGATCCTGGACCTCACCGAAATTACTATCAGGGAGACGGGAGAGCCGGGTAAAGGGGTGCGGTTCGAGATAACGGTGCCGAAGGGTGTATTCCGAGAGGAGGCCGGGTCGTAATGACCGGTCGTGACCCGGACCGTGGAAACGAACGACTCGCCCGCTATCTCATGATCCTGGTATTTGTAGTTCTGGCAGTAGTTATCCTCTCTATAGGTTACGCCTCCTACCAGAGTTTCGAGAAAGAATCCAGGACTGGTATGGAGCAACAGTTATCTGCTGTTGCAGGTATGGAAGTAACCAAACTGGCGCAATGGAAATCCGAGCGTATGAATGATCCGAGTGTCTTTTTCCACAATCCTCTATTTTCATCGCGTGTCCAGCATCTCTTCAACGACAGCAGTGACACCGAGTCAAGGGACGAGGTCAGGACTTGGCTGGAAAAAGAACAGGCATACTCCCCGTATGACCGGGTTTACCTGATGGATACCACTGGTGCTCTCCGTATGTCGGCTCCCGACACCCGGCAACCGATCGCCACTTCCATATTGGACCAGGTAGCCGGGACCCTGCAGTCAGACAATGTTACCCTCATCGATTTCTATCGTGATGATCATAACCAGAAGATTTACCTGGCGATTCTGGTGCCTGTTTTCGATGACCAGGAGAGTGGCGAACCGCTGGGAGTCCTCGCCTTCCAGATTGATCCAGGGCGGGATCTCTATCCGTTCATCAACAAATGGCCCGTGCCCAGTGATTCGGCTGAGACCCAGCTTATCCGCCGGGATGGCAATGATGTGATTTTCCTGAATGATCTTAAGTCCGGTCCTGCCACCACCCTCACGCTGCGGATACCCCTAAACAGGACCGATGTTCCGGCGGTTCAGGCTGTGCTGGGCGGGGAAGGGATCGTCGATGGTGTTGATTACCAGGGGGTGCCGGTCATTGCCGAGATCCAGAAAGTCCCCGATACCCCGTGGTACTTGGTCACCCGGATAGATGCCTCAGAGGTGTACGGATCGCTCAGGGAACGATCTCTCCTCCTTCTTGTTATTATTGCCCTCCTGCTGGCGGGTGCCGGATTCGGTTTCGGCCTGATCTGGCGGGACCAGAATACCAGGTTCCACAAAGAGATGTTTGAGGTTGAGAATGCTGTGCTTAAAGAACGCCTCAAAGCCCAGTCATATCTTGACATCGTGGGAACGACCGTCATCTCTATCAATGCCGACCAGATCGTGACCATGGTGAACCTCGCCGGGTGCCGGCTGCTTGGCCGCAACGAAGAAGAGATCACCGGAAAGAACTGGTTTGACACCTTTCTGCCTGAACGGGAACGGGAAGATGCGAAAAAGTCATTTGCGCTGGTGATTGAGGGCTCGATGAGCTATTCGGAGCAGATCGAGAAAACCATCGTCACGGCAGACGGTGAGGAGCGCCTCGTTGCGTGGCATATTACTCTAATCCGGGATGAGGACCAGAACATTACCGGAACACTCCGTTCCGGGGAAGATATTACCGAGCGCAAACGGGTTGAAGAGGCGCTGGAGATATCAGAGGAAAAACACCGCCTCCTGATCGAAAACAGCCACGATATCATCTTTACGATTAACACCGAGGGGGTATTTATCTTCGTTTCCCCGAGTTGGACAACGCACCTGGGACACCCGGTGACTCAGGTGATTGGAAAACCATTCACGCAATTCGTGCATCCGGATGATATTGCCGGGTGCCTGCAATTTATGCGGAGAGTGTTCAACACCGGACAACGACAAACCGGGGTTGAGTACCGGGTGAAGCATGTTGATGGGGCCTGGCGGTGGCACACCACAAATGCAGTTCCTTTACGGGACGAAGACGGCACGATCGTTGGTGGCGAAGGCAGTGCCAGCGACATCAACGTTCGTAAACTGACGGAAGAAGCACTCACCCTCGCCAGCAGGAAACTTAACCTCCTCTCCAGCATAACCCGGCACGATATCAACAACCAGTTGACCGTGCAGATTGGATATCTCGAAATACTTGAATATCGCAAGCTCGATCCCTCACTGACTGAGTATTTACAGAAGGTCAAAAACGCTGCTGAACGAATATTGGCGATGATCCAGTTTACCAAAGAATACGAGAGAATTGGCGTTCATGCTCCAGCCTGGCAGGACATCCGCACACTCGTAGATACTGCCACAAAAGAAGCGTCACTCAGACTGGTTGTGGTGAAGAACGATCTTCCTGTACGTGCCGAAGTGTTCGCTGACCTGCTGATTATCAAAGTCTTCTTTAACCTGATGGACAATGCGGTGAGGCACGGCGGGAAAATCACGACCATCCGGTTTTCTGCCCAGGAATTCGGGGATGATTATCTTATCGTGTGCGAGGATGACGGGATGGGTATCCTTGCAGATGAGAAGGAAAAGATATTCGAGCGGGGATTCGGGAAGAACACGGGTATGGGGTTGTTCCTTTCCCGGGAGATCCTCTCGATCACCGGTATTACAATCAGGGAGACGGGAGTGCCGGGTAAAGGAGCACGATTTGAGATACTGGTGCCGAAAATGGTATGGCGTATCGTGGGGAATGTTACACCATGACGGGTCATGAACCGGAACGGAACAACGGACGACGTGTCCGGATCCTCCTGGTCATGCTGTTTATTATTATGGCAGCGGCGATCCTCGTAACCAGTTACGTCTACTACCAGAGTTACGAGAAGAATTACAAAATAGAGATGGACCACCAGCTGACCGCTGTTTCAGATCTGAAGGTAAATGAACTGGTTGACTGGAAAACCGAGCGGATGGGTGACGCAGGGATTTTTTTCCACAACCCCCTGTTCTCTTCACGTGTGCAGCACCTTTTTAATGATACCAGTGATACCGAAACACAGGAAGAGGTCCGGGCGTGGCTGCAAAAAGAACTTGCGTACACCCAGTATAACAGAATATACCTGATGGATACGACCGGGACGCTCCGTATGTCGGTCCCCGATTCACAGAGTCCGGTTGCAGCACCTGTAATCCGACAACTACCTATCGTCCTTTTATCAGGGAACGTCACAATTCTTGACTTCTACCGTAATGAGTATGATCAGGAGATCTACCTCACTATTATCGTTCCCGTATACGATGACCAGGAAGGGGGCCAGCCACTTGGATTTCTTGCGTTCCAGATTGATCCCGGAAAATACCTCTACCCGTTTATCAGTAAATGGCCCGGGCCAAGTTCTTCAGCGGAGACCCTTATCGTCCGCCGGGAGGGCGATGATGCCGTCTATCTTAATGACCCCAGGTTCAGCAATAATTCAGCCCTTATTTTGCGGACCCCCTTAGACCGGACCGATGTGCCAGCGGTAAAAGCAGCACTCGGCGGGGAAGGAATAGTTGAGGGCACCGATTACCGGGGGATACCCGTTATTGCCGCTATCCAGAAAGTCCCCGATACGCCGTGGTCCCTCGTCGCCCTGATAGATACTTCGGAAGTGTACGGGCCACTCAGGGCACAATTTATTCTCCTGATTGTAATTGTGGCCATCCTCCTGCTTGGTATAGGGACAGGTATTGGTATTATCTGGCGTGAAGAGAGCACCCGGTTCTACCGGGAGAAGTATGAATCTGAGAGAGCTGTATGGAAGGAACGAGAAAAGGCCCGCACTTATCTTGAGATCGTGGGGACGACGGTCATCGCCATCGGTGCTGACCAGACGGTGATCATGATCAACCCGGCAGGGTGCCGGTTGCTGGAACGCCGCGAAGAAGATATACTGGGAAAGAACTGGTTTGATACCTACCTCCCCGAACGGTTACGGGAAACGGGCAGGGAATTATTTGTTCAGATGGTTACCGGGGGAACAGGTCAGGAGGAGCAGGTTGAAAACTTCATCGTAACTGCGAACGGTGAGGAACGCCTGGTTGCCTGGCATATTACCCTCATCAGGGATGAAGACCAGGAGATAACCGGGACCCTCCGGTCCGGAGAAGACATAACCGAGCGCGAAATCGCAGAAGACACCCTGCGGCGGGTGAACCAGAAGCTCAATGTGATCTCCCACCTGACACGGCAGGATTTAACCAACCAGATCTTTGCCCTGAGCGGCTACCTTGAGCTGGTGAAGGACCAGTTGACCGGGCAGGACCACATCATTAAGACATTAGAAATGAGTATCCAGGAAAGCCGGTCAATCCGTGAGACAATTGAATATTCAAAGGATTACCAGGACATGGGTGTAAAACCCCCAAAATGGCAGAACGTGAAGATGGCAATGCTGATGGGTCTCTCCCACCTGTCTATCGGGAATATCCGGCACAGCATTGAAACAGGAGACCTCGAGATCTTTGCCGATCCCCTGCTGGAAAAGGTGTGCCAGCGTCTCTTCGAGAACTCGCTCGAGCATGGGGATCATGTCACCCGGGTCCGGGTCTGGCACATGCCCACTCCTCACGGGGTCACGATATTCTTTGAAGATGATGGCATCGGCATCCCGCATGAGAATAAAGAGAAGATCTTTTTGCGTGGCGATGGCACCCGTGCCTCGATGAGGAGCCTTATTTTTGTCCGTGAAATCCTGGATATCACCGGCATCAACATCACCGAGACGGGTGAACCGGGTAACGGTGCACGGTTCGGGATCACGGTGCCGAAAGGGATGTGGCGTAAGGCAGGGAAGGAGGGATAA
>Ga0209668_10000635_pt1 | contig 14526 bp, 15 predicted proteins | sample FrelakmetPLP11PL_FD_187150 | JGI IMG/M metagenome (GOLD analysis project Ga0209668, IMG submission 187150) | Freshwater lake sediment microbial communities from the University of Notre Dame, USA, for methane emissions studies - PLP11 PL (SPAdes)... | ecosystem: Environmental > Aquatic >... | reverse complement strand
CTTCCTTACTCTTCGCACTTGACATTGTCTGTGTATCGCGCGGATCGCAATCCTCATGTATCTTGAATACATTCCAGTTGCTCATTTTCTCGGCGCCTTGTCAAAAATCCCATTGCTTGAGTAACTACTCTATGAGCCTATCTGGAGGCTAGGGCCGGAATTGAACCGACGTACGCGGCTTTGCAGGCCGCTGCATGACCACTCTGCCACCCAGCCAATCTCTTCATACTCTTCGCACTGGAATTTTTGGCTGTGTTGCCGCTCAACTCGCAATCCTCATGTATCTTGAATACACTCCGGTTGCTCATTTTCTCGGCGCCTTGCCAAAAACTCCATTGCTGTGAGTATATTTAACAAAAATACTTCAGCCTCTAAGTCTGTAATCTTTAACAATAAAAACTTTGGAGCGGGAAACGAGGCTCGAACTCGCGACCTCAACCTTGGCAAGGTTGCGCTCTACCAACTGAGCTATTCCCGCAAAACGGGTGATATTGTAACTGCATGAAAAATGCTGTCAAGAAGATAAATCATACCAAGCCGCTTTCAAATATAAACACATACTCCATAATGTTAAGAATACAGCAAGATAAAGTAATACATAACCTGACCAAGCAAATCCTATCCACGCACCGGGTTTATAAAGTAATAATAAAATGATCGCTAACATTTGTAGTGTTGTTTTTACTTTTCCTAACATCGTCACGGCCATCCGTTTACGTTGACCAATTTCTGCCATCCATTCACGCAATGCCGACACCATAATTTCACGACAAATAATAACAATAGCAGGAACCGCCAAATAAGGTAAAGCGCGATCGCCTACTAATAATATTAATGCCGTTACGACAATTAATTTATCGGCAACGGGATCGAGAAACGTGCCTAACTTAGAAACTTGACCCCAACTTCGTGCTAAATATCCATCTAACCAATCGGTCATCGCCGCAAAAATAAAAATGATCGCGGCCACTATATGGCTGCCACGAAACGGTAAATAAAATAATAAAATAAATACTGGAATTAAAACAATGCGCAGAAAGGTCAATATATTGGGGATACCCATAAGGTGTATACCAGTGGCCAGCAAAAAATCGAAAGTTTAATCTAATTAGTGTAACCGGTTAGTTTACGCTTTTAAAGCTAAATAAATCTGTTCGGCTAAACGTTTACTAATACCAGGAACCTTAGCCAAATCAGCGGCGCTGGCGTTTTGTAAAGCGTGTAAACCACCAAACTGACGTAATAATTCACGCCGTCGTTTCGCACCGATACCAGGAATATCTTCCAACGTTGAAGTGCGACGTTTTTTTGCGCGTCGACCGCGATGACCGGTAATGGCAAAACGATGTGCTTCATCACGTATCGTTAAAATCGCCTGTAAAGCCAATGAATCGGCGGGTAAGGTAATAGACTGCGTACGACTGGAAAAATATAGGCTTTCAAGACCGGACTTGCGTCCCGACCCTTTCGCCACGCCAATGATAAGAATACCACTAATCTGTAATTCTTCTAAGACTTGTTCGGCTTGTTTGAGTTGCCCTTTGCCGCCGTCGATGAGTAAAAGATCCGGTAAATTTTCTTCTTCATTTTTCAAATGTTTATAACGACGCAGGAGTGCCTGACGCATTGCCGCATAATCATCCCCCGGCGTAATATCCTCAATATTAAAGCGCCGATAATCCATTTTTCGCGGTCCTTGTTGGTCAAATACCACGCACGCTGCCACAGTCGCTTCGCCTTGCGTATGACTGATATCAAAACATTCTAAGCGCTGCGGTAAATTATCCAGTTGCAAGGCGGTTTGCAAACATTCCAGTTGCTTATAAAAAGCTAATTTGTCAGAAAGATAGGCAGTTAATGCGTGCTCGGCATTTTCATGCGCCAATGTTAACCAATCCTGCTTATCACCACTGGGTTTATTCAATAATCTTACTTTATGTCCCGATCGTTCGGCTAAGGTTGCCATGAACCATTCTTGCTCTGCTATTTTTAACGGCAAAATGATCTGCTCAGGAATGCTATGCGGAATTTTAGTTTGCAAATAAAATTGCCCTATAAAAGCCGATAACACTTCTGCTGCTTTATGTTCAGGAGGAACATCGGGGAAATACGCTTTACCACCGAGTAATCGACCATGACGCACATTGAGCACATATAAAGCATAATGCGAGGAGTGTTGTGCTAAGCCAATAATATCAAGATTCCCTTGCCCCGTAGTAATCACTTGTTTTTGTTGAATTTCGCGCAATGCAGCAATTTGATCGCGCAAACGCGCTGCGGTTTCATAATCTAATGCCTGCGCAGCGTTTTCCATTTGCTTTGCGATACCATCGATAACCGTTTGATTTTTGCCTTGTAAAAATAAAACCGTATTCGTCACATCGCGCTGATAGTTCTCGGGCGTAATCAGACCCACGCAAGGACCCGTACAGCGTTTAATTTGGTATTGTAAACAGGGTCTCGTGCGATTGCGAAAAAAACTATCTTTACAAGAACGTACCCTAAATAATTTCTGCAATAAATTTAAGGTCTCCCTCACCGCTAAGATACTCGGAAACGGTCCAAAATAACGATAATCTTTGACGCGTGCACCGCGATAAAACGCTAAGCGCGGATAACTTTGATGTTTGCTTAAAATAATATATGGATAACTTTTATCGTCGCGTAATAAAATATTATAACGCGGCTTCAGTTGTTTAATGAGATTGCTTTCTAACAAGAGGGCTTGATTTTCGGTTTCAGTCGTCGTGGTTTCAAGGGTGGTAACCTGCCGCATCATCAATGCGATGCGACTACTTTGCTGACTACGAAAATAGCTACTGACACGTTTTTTTAAATGCCGCGCTTTACCCACATACACAACTTGACGCTCGGCGTTTAAAAATAGATAAACCCCGGCACTTTGACTGATAAAAGCAAGTTGCTGTTTTAATGTTGCTGTTTCGCTAGCACCTGCCACCACTATCACCCATTAAAAACTGAGTAAATAACCTAAACTCTGCCACTTCAAGATGCGATCTCGCATCTTGAAGGTCAGAAGTATATTTTATTTATTTATGTTATCAAAGATTTGTTTTACCGTTTTCAATGCCGGTAAATTGGGAAACTGCGTAGCCAAAGCATCCACTAAAACACCCACGCCTTTAAAGCCGGTTTTAGTCGTCGCTTGTTGTTGATTCAGTTCCTTAGAAGCCGTATTTTGTTGGTCTTGCTGGCTTTTAAGCTGATCTTTAATCATTTGCACTTCCTGACGTAATTGTGCGCAACAATCGTGATCTTGTGCATAAATAGGACTCACCGCAAAAACGGCTAATAAGAATAATGTGACTGGTTTTAAGAGTGACATCCGAAAAAACCTCCTTATGTGTAAATAGATCGGCCGCACTAGACTTAAACTTGCCTAGTCAGCATTTTAGACTCACCAGGGTAATCACCCCTTCATTTCAATACCAAGCAAACAAAAGCATAGTCTAAAGCCTAAACTTATGCTAAATGTTCTATTTTTAAGCTAAATTTTCGCTAAATTAATGCCCACTGAGAGGATTTTTGACTACTTATTTGAGAAAAATTTTTATTTTTTAAATTTTTAAAAAAATACTTTTTTAGAGAAAAAAATTTAATTTATTAAAAATAAATGAAGAAATTTTATAATATTCTTGTCATAATTCTAAAAAAAAAGTAAAATAAAAAAATTCAGGATTTAAAAAAATAGACAAGGATTTCTATGCCACGTAGTAGTCTTGAACAAAAAAATGTTTTGATCGTACCTTTATCTTTATTCATACGCTTTAATAAAAAAATAGCGTCAGAAAAATTTGCGAATTTATTCGGAAAATTTTTTGATGAGATATTTAGTTGCGACGAAGAACTAAAAGACCATGAAAAGTTTCGTGAACATTTGATTGAAAAAATCCTACGCTCCCAACTTGTGACAGATTTTAATCTGGGAAAAAAAACTAAACAGGAATTTATTTCAGAATTACTCGATTTCTTAAAATTATCCAACGATAAAACAACGGCTATTGAAGCGGCCTGGAATTCTTTGCTTGAATTTGATCCAACATCGAACGAAGCATTCGATGCTTTAATCAAACTCACTCATCAAGGGAAATCAATTTATTTTATTGGTAATACGAATGAATTGCATGCTAAAAAAATATTAAATTTGTTTGCTTGCTTTCCATTTAAGCCACGTCAGTTTGTATTTCTAAAAAACTTACCTCAGTCAGTACTCGCTGTGCCACTTGCTGTAAACCAAGTTTCCGAATCAGGGCGGGATGGCAATGGTTTAGCGCTGCAAAGGGATACGCTGTTTTTTTGCTTATCGTATGTTTATAAAACGTTCCTCGAACAACCACAAGATTATTTAACCAAGTTATTTAACCCTTTTAAACCCAATCCAGGCTTGCTCATGGATTTAAAAGATTATTTAAATGACATGGGTAAGACTAAAGACGATATATTACTTATTAATCCTTACAAAAAAACCAATGCCATAACAAGAAAATTAGCGTTAGAAACACTCTCAAAAGAAAATTTTTGTACTAATTTATTAACACCTGAAAAAACGAGTGCGCATGAAGCAGCAACAGCATCTCAAAGCCTAGAACGAACCTTGCGTATGTCGGCCCGTCCACCCACACACTAAAAACTATTTCTAATACTATGAATTTTTAATAACATTAATGAGGAAACAATTTATGAAACCCAATCACGCTCAAGAAACCATGACGCACGATAATTCGGATAAACCCGTTTATATCGTCAATTTATCGACTATCCATGGACTTTTATCGTCCTCTGAGGTGCTAAATAAGTTTGCTATGTTGTACTACGACTATGCAAAAAATTGGTTACCTGCTTGGTTATCTCCTTGGTTACCTGCACAGTTAACTACATGGTCCAGAAATAAATATAGCCAAGCTTGGGTCAGATATAACTATTTAAGCATGACGGGATCACTGAATGATTACAATCTAGGAAAAATAAACACCGAAACTTTTGTCAATCAATTACAAACTATTTTTAGTTTCCTTCCTCTCGAAAAAAGAAGTGAATTAGTAGAAATTTGGAATTCATTGGTTATTTTGGATGAATTTGCAAAAAAGCTTAAATATTTAATAAGCCAGGAAGCAGTTATTTGCTTCGTTTCAAATACCAACGAATTACATTACCAAAAGATCCAAAAATATATCGATAGATGGTTAAATACCAAAAAAATCCAACAAGGTAACGATGAACCCGCAATGAACCCACAGAAAAAACCAGCAATTGGCAAGAACAAATCGAAGGAAAATACCGATTTCAAGTTTGTGGAAATATTAGATCGGTGACTTCTTATGAAAATGGACAATTTAAATGGGAGGGTTTAGTCAAAAATACGATCGACCAATTTTTAGCTGAGGGCTATGCTCGCGAAAGTATTATTTTTGTAAGTGCATATCCAGCCGATTTAAAGAAAGCAGAAGAATTAGGGATTGAGAGCCAATCGGCTGATCAATTCTTTCCTAAAGTAGAGCAAACTCCTGATTCTTTAAATACGAGCCCAATACCTATTTCGATTCAAGCTCCACTCACTTTAGCTAGTAGTCGACCTGTTTTTACAAAAGTCCCAAAAAAGCAGTCAGAAAACTGCATCGAAGAAGTCACTTCGGAAAAAGCTTCCTTACTTGGTAATCGTTAATAAACACTAAGGAAAAACTAACGGAGGAATATTATTCCTCCGGAGTATCCGACGATTTATCGGTATAACCTTCTTCTTCTTCCAATAAGCCATAACGTAATGCGAGATGGGTTAACTCGACATCATTGTGTACACCTAATTTTTCATACAATCGATAGCGATAGGTATTCACTGTTTTAGGACTTAAACAAAGTTTTTTAGCAATACCATTAACTTTAGTGCCATGTGTAACCATATACATGACTTGTAATTCACGTTCGGAAAGTTGTGCAAAAGGTGATTTCGAAGCATCAGAAACCTGTCGTAAGGCCATTTTTTGCGCAATTTCTAACGTAATATAAATTTGACCCGCAACCACTTTTCGAATCGCTGTAATTAATTCTTCCGCATTGGTATTTTTAGTAATATAGCCTGCAGCGCCGGCACGCACGAGACGATCCGGAAAAGGTCCTTCACTAAAGACGGTAACAACAATAATTTTAAGCTTAGGATTGACACGTATCAAACGGCGCGTTGCATCTAAGCCACCTATTCCAGGCATTTTTAGATCCATCAACACCACATCGGGCTTAGTTTCCTTTACTAAATTAATAGCGGCTTCGCCACTTTCGGCTTCACCAATCACATTAATATCACGAACATCCTCTAACAAGCGCTTCATACCTAAACGTACTAAGGCATGATCGTCAACGATAACGACGTTAATCATGGAACGCCAACTCCTCTTATCAATTTCATTTTTTTGGCGGAGGGACAGGGATTCGAACCCTGGAAGGAGTTGCCCCCTTGACGGTTTTCAAGACCGTTGCTTTCAACCGCTCAGCCATCCCTCCAACTTTAATCAGGTGCTACGGGCTATCTTAGCATAAACTCTATAGGATGTAGACTATAAAGAAATACGTCAAACACTGAGCTGAAATTACGCAATTAACGTTTCGATCATTGTGAATTAAGCATTTGGCGTTTGTGTTTAAAAAATTTCTGTAATTTTTCTGCGCAAGTTTCAGCTAACACACCATCGGTAAAATTAAAATTATGATTAAGCCCCTTTAAATGATGCCATTGTGACATCACACCAAACCTTAAATCATAAGCACCAAACACCAGCCGTTTAATTCTGGCTTGGATCATCGCACCGACACACATTAAACAAGGTTCTAACGTAACATACAATGTCGACTCGACTAAACGATGATTTTTTAACTGCTTAGCGGCTTGCTGTAACACTAAAACTTCCGCATGCGCCGTCGGATCACAATGAGTCAGTGTTTGATTATATGCGGTACAGATGATCGTTTTGTTCATCACCAAGACGGCACCGACGGGAACTTCACCAGACATTTCTGCCCGTTCTGCCGTTTTTAAAGCTCGCTGCATGTAATAATTATCTTGATCAAGCTGTTTCATAACCGGAGGATCTTGTTAAATGAATGGTTGAATTATCCCGCAGTTTAAGCTACGGGATCCGAGCTTGAGTGAGACATCCTAACTTCTGTCTTTCACTCAACCCTAAAGCAGATTAAAAATGGTAAAAAAATAATCACTTTTATTTTTTATTACACATCTTACAATGATCACAACCACAATGGCAGCCTTTGTGCGAGCGAGGACAGCATAAATATTTAATCAATGCACCCACCGCTAAAATCGGCAGCATAATGTCAAAGAAGCGCGAAACCATCACGATGGTATCCACCGACTCGGGTTTCGCAAGACTTGCAGCGATAGCCATCAGCACAGCAATAATGATCACTATGCCTGGGAAGAATTTACGACACATATCAAGGTCTCCTTGCAATTTTAAATAAAGATTAGGTTTCTGTTACGCGCACCCTTTTCACCGCGACACTGGACGACAAATAGTATCATAGTTGAATTTTATTGTCTTTGTCTAACCGCCTCGAATAAACAGATCCCAGCAGCCACTGAAACATTTAAACTGCTGACACTACCGGCCATCGGAATAGCAATCAAGCCATCACAATGCTGTTTCGTTAAGCGACGCAAACCTTTACCTTCCGCACCTAATACTAACGCCAACGATCCGGTAAGTGCCGTATCATAAATAAGCTCTGTGGCGGATTGGTCTAAACCATAACACCACACACCCGCCTTTTTTAATTTCACTAAGGTAGTGGCCAAATTTGTAACAACAAAAAGCGGTGTCATTTCAGCCGCACCGGCGGCTATTTTTCGCACGCTCGCCGTCATACTCACCGAACGATCGTTGGGGATAATCACTCCCTCGACGCCCGCTGCATTCGCGGAACGCAAACAGGCACCTAAATTATGCGGATCCTGAACTTCATCTAACACTAATAAAAAGGGCGGTCTCGTTTCGTCTTGCAATCGTTGCTCCAACAAAGTAAATAAATCACGTTCGCTTAATTGCTTAGAAATTTTTACCTCCGCTAACACACCTTGATGTACAGCGCCACTCGACCACTCATCACATTTAACTTTTGATAAAGTTTGGACGGGAATTTGATGAAAATGAGCCAACTGCAAAATTTCTTGGATACGTTGACCATCGCGATTCTCTTGTCGATAGAGCTGACATATTCTTTCTGGATGTGAATTTAATAACGCCGTAATAGCATGAAAACCAAAAATTAATTCTTTTTTAATCGTATCACTCATGATAAAATACTCAATAAAAATAGCTTATTTATAAGGATTAATGACTCGTGCCGCATACATTATCGATACGCATTAACCCCGAATGTTTAAATTTTTTAAACCAAACTCAAAAAAACCTATCCTTGCGGCAAAATACCTTTTTCGAAAGTATTAAGGATCTCCATACCACCGTAAATCAATTAAAAAAGCAACCTGGTTCTAATTGGCAATTGGAGGAAAAACAAAAGGCAGAAATTAGCCGCGGCGCTTTTTATGCCATGACCCCATCCCTAGAAACAAAGTTTACCCAACAGCACGTGATCACTTTACCCGATTTACGAAACGTCCTAAATAACGAATTTCGCATTAAAAATGAACTGACTGTCGATTTTATCATTAAGTCGTTATTAGAACCCCATTCGGTACCTTTTGCATTATCTATACTGGCCTTCTCTGTCCTAACAGAAGATAGTATTTGGTCTAATCATTGCACAACGCAAGATTCGAAGTTTAAATATTCGCTAAAAGCAAAAATAGATCATAGCGAAGACATCCTATTCAAGATCCAGCTTGATTTAAAAAGTACTAATCTTACAGAAAATTCCCCTATGGGTTCTTCCATTATTCAATTTTGTGTGAATCCACAGCAACAAATTAAGTTGCTACCATTAACTCTAAATTTTAATTTTCCTGATAAAAAAGAATTTAAACAATTTAAGAAAGAATTGTATCGGAATTTTCAAGATTGGATTTTTTGGCCTAAAACCCACTGGCAAATCACTGATTTATGGGTAATACCGGTTTTGCTGGGTTGTTTATTAGGTATAATCACTATGATGAGTTTACTCGCTCTAAGCTTAACTCCCATTTCACCCTTCTTGCTACCCCCTTTAGGCTTCGCGCTGGGATTAGGGTTAGCGAGTGTTATGCATAGCTATGTTCATATCAACATAAAAAAAGAACAAGCTAAACTTCAACGTCCTATTCATCTATTCAATAAAGAATCGGCTTTTTTTAATCTTCCTCAGGCGTGCAACAGGTCGACACCTCCTGGAATACGGCTGAACTCCAGCCAACGCTAAATACATGTTATTTTCTTTTCTTGTATTTTTTAGATTTTTTTGAAGATTTTTGAGCTTCGGGTTCGATCAATTCAAAATCAATTTTGCGCTGATCGAGATCCACACGCCCTACTCGCACTTGGATTCTATCACCTAAACGATAAACGATTCCGGTCCGTTCACCTTGCAAACAATGACGATTCGCATCAAATTGATAATAATCATTATGCAAGGCCGTAACATGCACTAGGCCTTCCACATAAATAGTTTGCAATTCAACAAATAAACCAAAACCGGTGACATTAGTAATAATGCCATCAAAGGTTTCACCGACACGATCACGCATATATTCACATTTTAGCCAATCTAATACTTCGCGTGTCGCTTCATCCGCACGTCGCTCGGTCGTCGAACAATGCTCACCTAAGCGAGAAATAGTCACCTTATCATAGAAAAAATCCTTAGGTTTACGTTTGGCCAACACATGACGTATGGCTCGATGAACTAATAAATCCGGATAACGGCGTATCGGTGAAGTAAAATGGGTATACGCATCGAAAGCCAAACCAAAATGACCAATATTTTCTGGACTATAAATCGCTTGGCTCAAGGATCGCAACATCACCGTTTGAATTAAATGCGCATCCGGCCTGTCAGCCACTAATTTTAATAAGCTTGAATAATCTTCCGGCGTCACAATCTTTTTATTCGGAAAACGTAAACCCAATTCCGCCAGAAAACTTTTCAAATCCGCTAATTTTTCTGCCGCAGGAGCTGCATGGTCACGAAATAAAGTCGGAATTTTAGCTTTCAATAAAAACTGTGCCGCCGATACATTGGCCAATAACATACATTCTTCAATAATACGATGTGCCACTGTACGCACCGTGGGAATAATCTGTTTAATCTTTCGATTCGGTCCAAATATCACTTGCGTTTCGGTGGTCTCAAAATCAATTGCGCCGCGTGCTTCACGCGTTTGGCGTAACACCTGGTAGAGGCTATGTAAATTCTGTAAATGCGGTAATAACGTTTTATACGCCGGAGGACATTTATTCGTGCTTAACCACGCTGCCACTTCATTGTAAATCAAACGGGCTCTCGAATGGATCACAGCCGGATAGAATTGAAAGCGTTTCAACTCACCTTGACTAGAAATCAACATATCACAAACCATACACAGTCGATTGACCTTCGGTTTTAATGAACATAATTCATTGGATAGGACCTCCGGCAACATCGGCAACACACTATTCGGAAAATAAACGGAATTACCTCGTGCTTCCGCTTCTTTATCTAATTCACTTTGTGGACTGATATAATGACTGACATCGGCAATGGCCACGACTAAGCGCCATTGTTTTTTTTGTCGCTCACAATAAACCGCATCATCAAAGTCCTTGGCATCTGCACCATCAATCGTAACAAATGCTAAATCTTGTAAATCAATGCGATTATCTTGTTCATCACTCGGTAAGACACCGGCTTGTAAAGCAGCAATTTCTTCCTGTACCGAATCGGGCCAGACATGCGGAAGATTATAATTACGTATCGCTATTTCTATTTCTAAGCCGGGCGCCATGTGCTCGCCCAGGATTTCGGTAATGCGACCAATCGCTTGTTGCCGAAAACTCGGAAAACGCGTTATTTCAACCACAACAATCTGTCCCGATGTGGCAGCACTTTCATCATCCACACCGATTAAAATATCTTGCGTAATACGATTATTCGATGGCACAACAAAAGCAACGCCCTTCTCTTTAAAAAAACGTCCGACTAAAGAAGGCGTATTACGTTCGAGTACTTCAGCGATCACACCTTCACGTCGATTACGCCGATCGGTTCCGATGACGCGTGCTAAGACTCGGTCACCATGAAACACCAATTGCATTTGTCGCGCACTTAAATACAGATCATCACTGCCATCATCGGGGACTAAAAAACCAAATCCATCACGATGACCAATCACCCGACCACGCACCAAATTCATTTTGTCGGGTAAACCATAGCCTTCGCGACGGGTTAAAACAATTTGTCCATCTCGTTCCATCGCGCGTAAACGTCGTCGTAATGCTTCTTGACGTTCGGGATCGGTTAAGCCCAAACGTTGATTAAGCTCATCGCGTTTAACCAGATGACCACATTTCTTTAGGAAATCGAGAATGTACTCGCGACTAGGAACGGGATTATCGTATTTACGCGCTTCACGCGCTGCATAAGGATCAACTAAACGTTTCGGTTTTTTCGCCATGGGTTATCACGGGTTAATAAAGTGGATTTTAAGACTTTATCCTAAACTATATTTAGTATTATGTCGCCCATGAAAACTTTGATGGAGAGAGAATCTTTTAATGGTGCAAGACTGAACAACTAACAGGGGAGTTTATGCTTCGTTATATTCACATCGCACTTTTTGCCCAGTAAGCACCATTAAAAATTCCCTACTTAAAGGATATAAATTTAATTAGCTTAAGGCCTCATGGCTTGCGGAATAGACGCTTGTTCTTCACAGGCTTTTACAGTCACTTCAGCAGCAACTTTTGCAGCCGCCTCCCAACCTTTTTTTTGTATACTTAAAAGTCCAGCAAAGGAGGGTAAATTTCCTCCTAAATAATTTTTACCTTTAGCAGCGGATATATAGCCCTCATCAAAGGCTTTCTCAACAGAGGTATTTTTTACGCTTATATAGTGAGTAAAAGTAGCCCATGCATTAGCGGTATTTTCTTTAGCGGAAACTTCTTCAGCTTGATTAAAGATTGCTTCTACACTTTCATCGGTGATCAGTGGTTCTCCTGTTTGACTATCCCGACGTGCCTCTTCTTTTCCATCGACACCGCCACGCCAAATTTTTGCACCCGTTGCCTCCCGATAAGCTTTATAAACCGCTTCGACTTTTTCTTTTTCGTCATCGTCGAGATCTTTATAATTTTTAATAACGTCTTGTGTATTTTCAAACATAATTACTCCTTTAATTTAATAATTTTTAAAATATTTTTTAATTTATTTTAACAAAAAAAAATAAAATAAAAAATATTAAATTATAAAAATATAAATTTAATATTTTATGAATTTATCATTACAAACCCCTTGCTGAAGGCGGCAGGACCCCGAGCCGTCCGATTTAAAGGTCTCCATACAAATTTTGCAATATACTGACTGCGGCCAAACCGGCAGTTTCGGCTCTTAACACGCGCGGTCCCAAATGCACATCACGATAACCTGCCATACGCGCACATTTGAGTTCGTTTTCTGACCATCCCCCTTCCGGACCCACCAATAAGGCAACACGCTGACATTGCGGCAAAGAATTAATTTTTTGCTTGGCGCAAGTTTGCAAAATGATTCGCTGATCCGCTGTAATGGCTGTCGTCGCGAGATCAAAGGTCATCGGATTTTCTAATTTGGGTAAACGTGTTCTTCCTGATTGTTCACAGGCAGCAAGCATCACACCTTGCCAATGTAAACTGCGTTTTTGCCAACGTTCCGGTGCTAATTTAAGTTTACTATGCGCTGTTAACAACGGTATCAAGCAAGTCACACCTAATTCTACGGCTTTTTGCAACACGTAATCCATTTTATCGGAGCGCAATACGGCTTGCGCCAAAGTAATTTGCAAAGACGATTCACGATTCACTGTATCCAATTCGCCGAGTTGAACAGTCACTGTATTTTTATTTACCTCGATAATGGCAGCGCGAAATTCTCCGGCTTTACCATTAAAGACGATACATTCATCACCGACTTGCAAACGCAATACGCGAATTAAATGTCCTGCCGCTTCTTTAGATAAGTGAATGATTTGTCCCGCATTTAAAGCTTGCGGTTGATAGATACGAGTTAGACGCATAGAATACTTAACGACCTCAATGAGTATGTTACTGATAAATTTTTATGCAAAAGATTAGTGTCATTATTTTAGCGGTTTTTTTGAGCAGTTGCGCAGGTTTTACGCAAACTCCAACACCTCTTCCTAAGCCCAAAATTGTAAATCACTATCTTCCCTGGGCACAACGCAAAGCGCAACTGAATGCGATACAAAATTTTCGTGTCAATGGCAATCTTGCCATACACGAAACATCGGGTCATGGTGTGAATGCTTCGTTCAGCTGGGAGCAGATCGCTGCTACTTATCAACTGAGCTTTTTTGGACCTTTAGGCACACAAAGTGCTGTACTGACTGGAAGTCCTCGCCAAATCAGTTTAACCACACATCAACAAACCTACCATGCGCAAAGTCCAGAACAACTCTTACGTGATCAACTCGGTTTAAATTTACCGGTATCACAATTTTATTATTGGTTACGCGGTCTACCCGCTCCCCAATCACGTTATACGACCAACCTCGATGCTTATAATCGTGTCATGCAACTCCGTCAATCCGGTTGGCGCGTCGTGTATAAACATTTTACTAACATCGGTAAGATCGATTTACCGGATCGGATTGACCTGTCCAACTGCCAATGGCAAGTCCGAATCAAGCTCAATCATTGGGATATCAACTAACAACATGTATTACTGGCCTGCCCCTGCAAAATTAAATCTGTTTCTACATCTTACCGGTCGCAGAGCCGATCATTATCATGAACTGCAAACGGTATTTCAATTGATTGATTACTGCGATGAATTAAGTTTCACACAGCGTACCGATCCACAAATTAATTCTACGTGTTTATCCTTATTAAATCCGGTCACTGCAGCCGTCATTCCCGATGACGATAATTTAGCGATTAAAGCCGCAAAATTATTACAAGATAGAAGTAAAAACTCACCCGGTGTCGATATCCTCATCAAAAAACGTATTCCGATTGGGGGTGGTTTAGGTGGCGGTAGTTCCAATGCCGCCACGACGCTCGTGGTACTCAATCATTTGTGGAAGTTGCATCTTTCCTTAGACGAACTTTTAAAGATAGGTGCAACACTCGGTGCCGATGTACCGGTTTTTATTCGAGGAGAAACTAGTTGGGCAGAAGGTATCGGCGAAAAATTCCTAGCGATACAATTACCTGAAACGTGGTTTGTGGTGATGATTCCGCCGCTCGCTATTTCGACTGCAAAACTTTTTTCACATCCCCGATTGACATACAACACGACACCCATCAAAATACAAACCTTTTTAAGCGGATCATTAACCACACAGAATGATTTTGAACAACTTGTCAGGCA
>Ga0209668_10000634_pt1 | contig 14559 bp, 13 predicted proteins | sample FrelakmetPLP11PL_FD_187150 | JGI IMG/M metagenome (GOLD analysis project Ga0209668, IMG submission 187150) | Freshwater lake sediment microbial communities from the University of Notre Dame, USA, for methane emissions studies - PLP11 PL (SPAdes)... | ecosystem: Environmental > Aquatic >... | reverse complement strand
CATCTCGCCAAACCAGACCACCCCCGGTCGCAACAGGTTGCCGCAGTCGGCGCAGCGCGGTGGCTCGCCAGGTTCAGCCTTCGCGACATCGCAGACGCGGCTGCCGTGGCAAGGCTGCAACCAGCGTTCGGCCAGGATGTCGCCGTGCAGGCGGATGGTCTGCGGCCAGCCGGCGCGTTGGTGCAGGTCATCGACGTTCTGTGTGACGACGGTCAACACGCCCTGCCGTCTGCGGCCGTACTCGGCCAGCGCCACGTGCCCGGCGTTCGGCAACGCGGCGCGCACAGCCTGCTTGCGCTCGGCATACCAGGCCCAGACGCGCGCCGGGTTGGCGCGGAAGCCTTCCTCGCTGGCCAGCTCGGCCGGATCGAAGCGGCTCCACAGGCCGCTCATCGCATCGCGGAAGGTGGCGATGCCGCTTTCGGCGCTCATGCCCGCGCCGGTGAGCACGCAGACCCTTTCGGCGCGCTGCGCCAGCGCCTGCACCGCGGCGATGGCGTCCGCGGCCATCAGCCCCCGCGCTGGCGCCGCGCCTCGTACAGGCACACGCCGCTGGCCACCGACACGTTCAGGCTTTCCACCGCCCCGAGCATCGGGATGCGCACCAGCACATCGCAGGTCTTGCGCGTCAGCTGGCGGAGGCCCTTGCCTTCGGCGCCCAGCACCAGCGCTACCGCGCCCTTCAAGTCGGCTTCGTACAACGTGATCGGTGCGTCGTCGCTGGTGCCGACGACCAGGATGTCGCGCTCTTTCAGTTCATTCAGCGTGCGCGCCAGGTTGGTCACCATCAGGTAGGGCACGGTCTCGGCCGCGCCGCTGGCCACCTTGGCCACCGTGGCGTTCAGGCCCACCGCATGGTCCTTGGGCGCGACCACCGCATGCACGCCGGCGCCGTCGGCCACGCGCAGGCAGGCGCCCAGGTTGTGCGGGTCGGTCACGCCGTCCAGCATCAGCAGCAGCGGCGGGCCTTCCACCGCGTCGAGCAGGTCGTCCAGCGAATGGCTCTGCGGCAGCGGCGTCACGCGTGCCACCACGCCCTGGTGCCGCGGCGTGCCGGCCAGTTGCGTCAGCCGCGCATCGTCGCTGTCGACCACGCGCACGTGGGCGGCCTGGGCGCGCTCGACCAGCTGGCGCATGCGCTGGTCGCGCCGCGACACATCGACATGCACTTCATTCACCGAGGCCGCGGCCGTCTTCAGGCGCACGCCCACCGCATGGAAACCGAACAGCAGCTTGGAACTCATCCAGGCATTGTCGCCGTGCCGCGGTGCACCTCGGTCTCGCCATGCCGGGCCAGCAGCTCCATCAGCTTCTTGCGGATCAGCATGCCCGGGCGGTCGCTGTCCATCGAATACTCGACGCCGCGGCGGCGCGTGTCCACCAGCGCGTCGGGGTCGGTGGATTCGAGGATGTCCTTGTCCTCGCGCGTGATCACGTGGTCGAACTCCACCAGCATCGCCTCGGGACAGTCGGCTTCGCTGTCGTTGCGGAACAGCCATTGCACCAACTGGATGTTTCCGTCGTCGATGGGCGTGAAGCAGTTGATGATGATGTGGCGCACGCCGCTGGGGTATTCGATGTCCAGCCGGCGCGAGAACGGCAGGTAATAGGCATTGCGCATGTGGCGCTGGGTGATCGGCTCGCTGCTGCCACTGACGCGGTGGAAGGCCGGCGGGTTGGTGGCGTCGATCAGCGTCTCGGCGTAGAAGCCGGTGTCGTTTTCGACCAGTTCGTAACGGCTGGGCTTGGGCTGCGCGGCCACGCCGAAGGTGGCGCGGTGCACGAAGCTGAAGTGGCTGTTGTCGAAGCTGTTCTCCAGCGCACGCAGCGGGCTGGTGGCCCAGCGCTCGTAGAACTGGAAGATGGTGCGCCAACCCGGTGCGTCGAACTCGGGGATGTCCGGGATCGGTGCGATGGGCTCCTCCAGCGCCACCCAGGCATAGCCGTACTTGGCCACGCAGCGGAAGGCCGGCGTGCAGTACTCGGCTGGGATCTGGCGGCCCGCGTCGTACTGCGGGATGCGCACCACCTGGCCGGTGCCGTCGTAGGTCCAGCCGTGGTAGCCGCATTCCAAGCGGCCATCGACGCAGCGGCCCTTGCTGAGTTTGGCGGTGCGGTGGCAGCAGCGGTCCAGCAGCGCGGCCGGCTGGCCCTGCGCGTCCAGGAACAGCACGATGTGCTCGCCCAGCAGCGTGAAGGGCACCGGCGCATCGCCCTGCAGGGCAGACAGCGGCACGGTGGCATGCCAGAACCTGCGGAAGACCTTCTGTCGGGTGGTCAGCATGGAGAGCTCGCTCGATGAAGTGGACGGAACCCGCGGGCGCGGCGCTTCAGAGCAATTTCCGGCTGCCCGATCCAGGGCAGCGAACGCTTCTACTCGCGACAAGGATGCTAGCAGGCACCGTGCCAGCGCAAGGCCGCGATGCACAATGGTCCGCAGCTTTGCCGTCGGAGACTGCCATGAACCCAGAGACGCTGCCACTCGACCCCGCCATTGCACTGGCGCTGGCCGGCGTGACGACCGCCACGCTGACCACCGTGCTGCTGAAGAAGGGGCTGCGCAAGGTGTGGATGCGCGGGGCCCGTCCGCTGCAGCCGGGCCAGGGCCGGCGGGTCGGCCGCGCATTCACACTTCGCTTCGTGCCGGCGCGCGAGGACCTGGCCACGCCCGAATCCTGGGGCGCGCCGATCTCCACGCGCGCGGCCATCGAGGCCATGCCCGAGGGCTGCCTGGTGGTGGTGGATGCGCTGGGCAGTGGCGAGGCCGGCATCTTCGGCGACATCCTGTGCGCGCGCATGGTCAAGCGCGGCGTGGCAGGGCTGGTGACCGACGGCGCAGTGCGCGACCTGGCGGGTGTACTGGCCACCGGGCTGCCGGTGTGGAGCCAGGGCTCGGTGGCGCCGCCTTCGGTGGCCGCCCTCACCTTCGTCGGCTGGCAGCAATCGGTGGGCTGCGGCGGCGTGGCCGTGTTTCCCAACGACGTGGTCGTAGCCGATGACGACGGCGCGGTATTGATCCCCGCCGCGCTCTTGGACGAAGTGGTGGCTGCCGCGCTGGAGCAGGAACGGCTGGAGGGCTGGATCATGGGCCAGGTCGAAGCCGGACAGGCGTTGCCGGGGCTGTATCCACCCAACGAACGCAACCGCGCCGCCTACGAGGATTGGGCGCGGAAAGCGGGTTGAAATCTCGAGAACTGAAGTCGGGTCGCGGCGCATTGCTGTTGGTCGACACTCGACCTCATGCGCGTGCCGAGAGGTTCTTTGCGGCATACAGCAAGCGCCCGTTGTAGTGCGCTGGTGGCCACCCGCGGGCGCAGGCCCCATTCGCGGTACGCTGGCTGGGGCCCAGCCTGGTCGGTGGCGATGAGGGGATGGCCGCGAACACAAGTGGTTCGCCCGCGAGCGTGGGCCGGAGAACGCGGGTGACGCCAGCGCGCTACCGCAGCCGAGGCGGCACGCCAGCCCTTGGCCAGCCCTTGAAGTCCGAACCAGCTTGTCGCAGCGATAGCAAAGCGCCGCGAGCTGCCAGTGCCTGGCGGGCAAGCGTGAAAAACGGCTGTCAGGTCACAGGCGCAGGATTGAACAGCACCAGTTGGTTGTGCAGTTTCCACTGCTCGGCCCAGGTCCTCTTGCGGCCGCTGGCCACGTCGAGCATCAGGTGGAACAACTGCCAGCCCACGTCCTCGATGCTGGCCGCGCCGTCGGCGATGGTGCCGGCGTTCACATCCATCAGGTCGTGCCAGCGCCGCGCCAGGTCAGTGCGCGTGGCCACCTTGATCACCGGCACCGCCGCCAGGCCATAGGGCGTGCCGCGGCCGGTGGTAAAGACATGCAGGTTCATGCCCGCGGCCAGCTGCAGCGTGCCGCAGATGAAGTCGCTGGCCGGGGTGGCTGCATAGGTCAGGCCCTTGGCGTGGAGCTTTTCTCCCGGCGCCAGCACGTTGGAGATCGGCGCGGTGCCTGACTTGACGATCGAGCCCATCGCCTTCTCGACGATGTTCGACAGCCCGCCGGCCTTGTTGCCCGGCGTGGTGTTGGCGCTGCGGTCGACGCTGCCGCGCTGCAGGTAGGCGTCGTACCAGGCCATCTCGCGGATCATCGCGGCCGCCACCTCGGGCGTGGCAGCGCGCGCCGTCAGCTGCGCGATGCCATCGCGCACCTCGGTGGTCTCGCTGAACATCACGCTGGCACCGGCGCGCACCAGCAGGTCGGTGCAGAAGCCCACCGCCGGGTTGGCGGTGACGCCGCTGAAGGCATCGCTGCCGCCGCATTGCACGCCCACCACCAGCTCGCTGGCCGGCACGGTTTCGCGGCGGCGGGCGTCGAGCCTTTGCAGATGGACCTCGGCCTGGCGCAGGATCGATTCCACCATCGAAATGAAGCCGACATGGCCGTCGTCCTGCAGGCAGACCACGTCGAGCGGTTGGCGCTGGTCGGCGATCTCGAAGCTGCCCGGCGGCAGCAAGCGCTCGGGCTGCAGCTTCTCGCAGCCCAGGCTGACCACCATCACCTCGCCGCCGAAGTTGGGGTTCAGGCTGATGTTGCGCAGCGTGCGGATCGGCACCACCGCGTCGGGCGCGTCGATGGCCACGCCGCAGCCGTAAGCATGCTCCAGCGCCACCACGTCATCGACGTGGACGTAACGCGGCAGCAGCTCGGCCTTGATGCGCTGCACGGCGAAGTCGGTGACCCCCGCCACGCACTGCACCGTCTGCGTGATGGCCAGCATGTTGCGCGTGCCGACCGAGCCGTCGGCATTGCGGTAGCCCTGGAAGGTGTAGCCCTGCAGCGGCGGCAAGGGCGGCGGCTCGATCGTGGCGATGGGCAGGGCCTCCAGGCCGCGCGCGGCGGGCATCTGCATCAGCCGCTCGTGCACCCAGCTGCCGGCGGCGATGTCCTTCAACGCATGGCCGATGGGGATGCCGTAGCGAAGCACTGGCGCACCGGCACCGAGGTCCACCAGCGCCACCTTGTGGCCCTGTGGCACACGGTCGCGCAGCACCAGGCCCGAGGGCAGCACGGTGCCAGCGGCCAGGCCGCCGTCGTTGGCCACGATGGCGACGTTGTCGCGCTCATGCATGCGGATGGTCAGCGGGCTGCCGGACATCGTTTGTTCCTCCACGCCGCGTGAAAGGCCGTTTCGTCAGCGTTGCATGGCGGGTCGCTTCGGGTCGAAGCGCCAGCCGGGGATCAGGTACTGCATGGCCACGGCATCGTCGCGCGCACCCAGCCCGTGCTGCAGGTACAACTGGTGCGCCTTGTCGACCTCGGCCATGTCGAGTTCGATGCCCAGGCCCGGCTTCTTCGGCACCTGCACGCGGCCACCGACGATGCGCAGCGGTTCCTTCGTCAGGCGCTGCCCGTCCTGCCAGATCCAGTGGGTGTCGATCGCTGTCACCTTGCCCGGCGCGGCCGCGCCCACATGCGTGAACATGGCCAGCGAGACGTCGAAATGGTTGTTGGAATGGCTGCCCCACGTCAGACCCCAGTCGCGGCAGGTCTGGGCCACGCGCACGCTGCCGGCCAGGGTCCAGAAATGCGGGTCGGCCAGCGGGATGTCCACGCTTTGCAGCGCCAGCGCATGCGTCAGCTGGCGCCAGTCGGTGGCCACCATGTTGGTCGCCGTGGGCAGGCCCGTGGCGCGGCGGAACTCGGCCATCACCTCGCGGCCGGAGAAGCCGTCTTCCGCGCCGCAAGGGTCTTCGGCATAGGCGACCACGCCGCGCATGCGCTGGCCCAGACGGATGGCATCCTTCAACAGCCAGCCGCCATTGGGGTCGAGCGTCACGCGGGCCCGCGGAAAGCGTTCGTGCAGCGCGATCACCGCGTCGACCTCGTCGTCGCCGGCCAGCACCCCGCCCTTGAGCTTGAAGTCGTTGAAACCGTAGCGATCGCGCACCGCTTCGGCCAGACGCACCACGGCCTCGGGTGTCATCGCGGCTTCGTGCCGCAGACGGAACCATGCGTTGTCGCCAACCGGGTCCTCGGCATAAGGCAAGTCGGTCCTGCGCCGGTCGCCGACGAAGAACAAGTAGCCGAGCATCTCCACCGCATCGCGCTGCTGGCCTTCGCCCAGCAGTGCGGCCACCGGCACGTCCAGATGCTGGCCCAGCAGGTCGAGCAGAGCCGATTCGATGGCCGTCACCGCATGGATGGTGGTACGCAGGTCGAAGGTCTGCAGCCCGCGTCCGGCGCTGTCGCGGTCGGCAAAGGCCTGCTGCACCTGCTGCAGCACGCGCTGGTGCGCTCCCAGCGGCTGGCCGACCACCAGCGCAGCGGCCTCCTCCAGCGTCTTGCGGATCTTCTCGCCGCCCGGCACCTCGCCCACGCCGGTGCAGCCGGCGCTGTCGCCCAGAATCAGCAGGTTGCGGGTGAAGAAGGGCCCGTGCGCACCGCTCAGGTTGAGCAGCATGCTGTCGCGCCCGGCGACCGGGATGACGCGCAACGCGGTGATGCGCGGGGTAGACGAAGAGGGCATCGGAGCTACTCACTGAACATGGCGCGATCGATCTGCGTCAAGCCGCCGCCGGGCCGCAATCTCGTTGACAGAGGGAGTCGGGTCGCGCGGCAGGTCATCGGGCAGCGCCACCGGTTCCCGAACTGTACAAGTGCTGGCCCCGGGCGCCATGGACGCAATATCCAATATAACGGATAATCTGTCCATCATGAAGGAAGATGCGTCATCCGGCCTGAGTCAGCGCATCGCCGAGCGTGTGCGCGCGCTGCGTGCGGCGGCCGGCCTGTCGCTTGACGAACTGGCCGGCCGCTGCGGCGTCAGCCGCTCGATGATCTCGCTGATCGAGCGCGGCGAGAGCAGCCCCACTGCGGTGGTGCTGGAAAAGCTGGCGGTCGGGCTGAACGTCTCGCTGGCTTCGCTGTTCGAGGCGCCCGAACCCAGCTCAGACCCGGTGTCACGCCGCGCCGACCAGCTGCAATGGCGCGACCCGGCCTCCGGTTATCTGCGCCGCAACATCTCGCCCAGCGGTTTCGATTCGCCGATCCAGATCGTCGAGGTCAGCTTTCCGCCCGGTGCGCGCGTGGCCTACGAAACGGGCCCGCGCCACCCGCGCGTGTACCAGCAGGTGTGGGTGCTCGAGGGCCGTATCCAGTTGAGGCTGGGCGAGCAAGGTCACACGCTGGACGTCGGAGACTGCCTGGCGATGCAGCTCGACCGCCCGCTGACCTACCACAACCCCACACGCAAGTTGGCGCGCTATGCCGTCGTGGTGTGCAGCGAAGCCGGCCCCTGGAGATGACATGCCCCGCATTCGCCGCCTGCATACGCTGAGCCCGACCGAGATCGATGCGCTGGCCCAGGTGCTGGTCGATTGTGTCGACGGTGGCGCCTCGGTCAGCTTCATGCACCCGCTGCCGCTGCCCAGGGCGCGGGCCTTCTGGCAGCAGGTGGCCGACGACGTGCTGCTCGGCGAACGCGCGCTGCTGGTGGCCGAGGATGCGGTCGGCATCGTCGGCACGGTGCAACTGCTGTTGGCGCAGCCGGAGAACCAGCCGCACCGCGCCGACCTGGCCAAGATGCTGGTGCACCGGCGCGCACGACAACAGGGGGTCGGCGCGGCCCTGCTGGCTGCTGCCGAACAGCTGGCCCGCGACTGCGGCAAGTCCCTGTTGGTGCTGGACACCGCCAGTGCCGAGGCCGAGCGCCTGTATTCGCGCGCTGGCTGGACACGCAGCGGCGTGGTGCCGGGTTACGCGCTGCTGCCGCATGGCGGCCTGTGCGCCACCACCTTCTTCTATCGCGAGTTGGCCTGAGCGGACCGTACGTGGGTCGCTGCTGCGTGGCCCAGCACGGCACTGCATGCGGGCTGGAGTGCGGCGCTCCGGTCCGGTGCGCGTCCTGCGCTGGCGATCGCGGCTCAGATGCTGGCCTCGGCGGCACCGGCTGTCGATGGCACTGTCCAGCCGGCTCGGTATCGGCGTGGTGACCTCGCTTCTGCGCGGCCACGAGCATGGCGGCTTGGGCGGCATTCACCGCCGGCCACATCGTCTGCGACGCCCAGGGAATGTATCGCGCAGCCTGGCCTGAAGTCCCTGTGCCGCCCTGCGCTGCACAGGATCAGAAGCGTGGCAACGTCGTCAGCGACACCTTGCCGCTGGCCGCATCGGCCATGATCTGCTCGCGCTGATCCCAGCCGCGCAGCTTGCCCGGGTTCAGCAGGCCCAGCGGGTCGAAGCGCATCTTCGTGGCCACCACGTCGGGGTTGACCTGGCCCTGCTTGCCGTCCTCGACGATGTAGACATGCGGGTTGGCGATGTACACGCCGTGGTCGCGGTGGATCTGCATGATCTGGTGCAGCCGCTCGTCCGTGCGGTAGCGGATGAGCTGCAGGCCGGAGCAGTTCATCGCGCCTTCCTTGGTACGGATGAACTCCAGGTGCACCAGCACCTCGTCGCCGAGCAACTGGCGCATGGCCTTGGCCTGCGCCACGTGCTGGCCGGCCTGGAAGCCGCTCTGGATGTAGGTCAGGCCCTTGTCGACCTTCATCGCATGCAGCGTGGTGTGGTTCCAGGTGTATTCGACGATGGTCCGGTTGCTGGCCTGCACCTCGGCCGCGGTCTTGCGGTACGTCACCTTGCCGCCGAACTGCGCCACGGTCTGCAGGAAGCCAGCCTCGCTGAACTCGGCCACCAGCACGAACACCGCATGCGAGCCGGCGGTCATCGTGCCGGCCAGTGGCGGCACCGCCTGCAGCAGCAGGTCGGGGATCGGCGCGGCCAGCAGCGTGACGCTCTTCTTCAGGATGCCCGGCGACGAGGCCAGCGCATCGCCGAACTCCAGCGCGGCATCGAAAGTGTCGAAGCAGACGATGGATTCCAGCCAAGGATGCGCCGGCGCCAGGCCCACTTCCAGCTCGAGCACCACGCCGTTGGTGCCGTACACATGGTGCAGCAGCAGCGCTTCCGGCGCGCGCAGCTCCACCACCTTGGGCTCGGGCTCGATGCTCATCGCGCGGATGCCCAGCACGTTGCCGGTGCTGGCCAGCGGGCCGTGGTTGATGCTGCCCACGCCGCCGAAACCGCCGCCGTACAGCCCGCCCAGCGTGGCGCTGCGGAAGGTGCTGGGCACGCAGCGCAGCTCCCAACCCTGCCCTTGCATCTGCCGGTCCATCTCCATCATGCGGATGCCGGCCTGCGCACGGCCCACGCCGGGCTTCACCCAGAGCAGCTGCTTGTAGGCGCTCAGGTCCAGGATCACCCCGCCGTGCAGCGGCATGCACTGCCCATAGTTGCCGGTGCCGCTGCCGCGCACGGTGATCGGCACACGCTGCTGCGCGCAGGCCGACACCACGGCGCGGATCTCGTCTTCCGTCTTCGGCCGCACCACCGCATCGGCGCGAAGGCCGTCCAACTGGCGCTTCAGGATCGGGCTGAACCAGTAGAAGTCCTGGCTCAGGCGCTCGACGCGGTTGTCGGCAATCCATTCCAGCGCATTCAGCGACGTGGCAATGGCGGCGGTGTCGCGGGCGACCGCGGCGGGTTCGAAACTCATGAGTTCAGCATCCTGTGCACCAGCGCCTGTGCCTCGTGGCGCAGCTCGGCCATGTCCAAGCCGGGAATCGCATCGTTCTCGGCCACCACGCGGCCGGCCACCAGCAGTGCGCGCAGCCGTGCGCGGCCGCCGCTGGCCACCGGGCCGACGCCGATGTCGTGCAAGCCCATGTAGCGTGGGTCGTCGAGGTCGTAGACGGCGAAGTCGGCCGCCTGGCCGACCTGCAGCGTGCCGATGCCGTCCAGGCCCAGCACGCGCGCGCCGCCTGCGGTGCCAATGTGCACTACGTCCTCGACGCTCATCGTGGCGGCGTCGCCGCCTGGCTGGGCCAGGTGCTGGCCTGGCACATGGCCCGGGGTGATGCGCTCTCCGGCGCGGGGGTCGGCCCGGTGCATCAGCCAGCAGGCATGCGCCTCGCTCTGCATGTCGGCGGCCTCGTTCGACGCGGCGCCGTCCACCGCCAGCGACACCGGCACGCCGGCCGCCAGCATCTCCGGCACGCGCGCGATGCCCGAGCCCAGCCGGCCGTTGCTCTGCGGGCAGTGGGCGATGCCGGTGCCGGTGTCGCCGCACAGGCGGATCTCGTCGTCGCTGAGATGCACCATGTGCGCATACCAGACGTCCGGGCCCACCCATTCGTGCTCGGCGACAAACTGCAGCGGCGTGCAGCCGTGCTGCTCGCGGGCCCAGCGCACGTAGTCGTAGGTTTCCGACAGGTGGCTGTGCAACCGGATCCCCAAGCGTCGCGCCTCGCGCGCCATGATCTTCAGCTCGTCGGGCTTGCAGCTCCAGTTGGGCGTGGTGATGGCGCTGACCACGCGGCGCATCGCCATCGGCCCGGGCTGGTGGTAGTGCTGCACGTCGCGCTCCACGGATGACAGGAAGGCGTCCAACGTCTCCGGCATCACCTGTGGCGGCGCGGCCTGGTCGGTCAGCGCGCGCATCTGCGTCTGGCCGCCGCGGCACAGCACGAAGCGCAGGCCGAGCTTGTCCGCCTCGTCGAAGACCGCGGCCGAGGCATCGAAGGGCATGCCTGGCCAGTAGTGGTACTGGTGGTCGGCCACCGTGCTGCAGCCGGACAGCAGCAGTTCGACCAGGCCGACGCGCGCGGCAATGCGCAGCGCGTGCTCGGTATCGAAGTACCGGCGGTAGGCCACCGGCACTGCGGCCAGCCAGGGCACCAGCGCCAGGTTGATGCCGGAGGGGATGCCCTTCAGCAGGCTCTGGAACAAGTGATGATGAGTGTTGATCCAGCCCGGGTAGATGACGCAGCCGCTGGCGTCGAGCACGCGCTCGCCGGGCTCGGGTTGCAGCGCGCCGATGGCGGTGATCGCGCCGCCACGCACGCGGATGTCGTTGCCGCCGGTGGCGCGCGTCGACGCGCCGCGTTGCCCGGTCCACAGCTGCGCGGCGCCACGCACCAGGAGGTCACTCATGCCGCGCTTCGCTCTCGTGCCAGCTGCCCAGCGCCCACTTCGACAACCATGCCATCGCCGCGAACAGCAGCACGCCGGTGACGGTGATCAGCAGCAGCGCCGCAAACATGCGCGGGATGTTCAGCTGGTAGCCGCTTTGCAGGATCTGGTAGGCCAGCCCGGTGCCGGTGCCACCGGTGCCGGCCACGAACTCGGCCACGACCGCGCCGATCAGCGCCAGGCCCGAGCTGATGCGCAGCCCGCCGAAGAAGTACGGCAGCGCGCTCGGAATGCGCAGCCGCCACAGCACCTGCAGCCGGCTGGCACGGTTGAGCTTGAAGTAGCTCATCAGCCCGGGGTTGACGCTGCGCAAGCCGAGCGTGGTGTTGGCGATGATCGGGAACAGCGCCACCAGCGTGGCGCAGATGACCAGCGACGCCGTCGGGTTCTTCACCCAGATGATGATCAACGGCGCGATGGCGACGATCGGCGTCACCTGCAGCAGCACCGCATAGGGGAACAGAGCCGTCTCGACGACGCGGCTCTGCACGAAGGCGAAGGCGATTAGCACGCCCAGCACGGTGGCGCAGACGAAGGCGAAGACGGTGATCTTCAGCGTGGTGTACAGCGCGCCGAACAGCAGCGCGGCGTCCTTGACCAGGGTCTGCGCCACCAGCAGCGGCGACGGCACCAGGAATCTGGGTATGTCGAAGGCCGTCACCCACCACTGCCACAGGCCGATCAGCAGCACGGCCACCAGCAACGGATAGAAAATGCGCTGGAACTCCGCTCGCGCCAGCAGCGGCGGCGCGGCCGCCTGCGGGTTGGCGGCGGAAGGCACGGGCTTGGTCTCGGCCATGGTGTTCATGCCAGAGCCCCCTCGACCCCGCCGCTGGCGCGCAGCAGGCTGTCCTGCAACTGCTTGGCATAGTGGCTGAAGGCGGTGGACACGCGGAAATCCGGGCCGCGCGGATAGGGCTCGTCGATACGCACTTCCTCGATCAGCCGGCCCGGGCGCGCGGCCATCACCACCACACGCGTGGACAGGTACACCGCCTCGTAGATGCTGTGCGTGACGAAGACCACCGTCAGCTTCTTCGCGCGCCACAGGTCCAGCAGGTCGCTGTCGAGCTTGTTGCGCGTGATCTCGTCCAGCGCGCCGAAGGGCTCGTCCATCAGCAGCAGCGTGGGCTGCGTGACCAGCCCGCGGGCGATGGACACGCGCATCTGCATGCCGCCGGACAGCTCGCGCGGCAGGTGGCCGGCGAACTTGTCCAGCCCGACCATGGCCAATGCATCATTGACGCGAAGCGCGGCTTCGGCCGAAGGCACGCCGGCCAGGTCCAGTGGCAAGCGCACGTTCGCCTGCACCCGGGCCCAGGGCATCAGCGTCGGCTCCTGGAAGACGAAGGACAGCCGGTGGCCGGTGCTCTCGATTTCTTCCACCGGCTTGCGCCACAGCAGCAAGCGCCCGTTGCTGGGCTCGAGCAGGCCGGCGACCATCTTCAATAGCGTGCTCTTGCCGCAACCCGACGGCCCGAGCAGCGTGACGAACTCGCCTTCCTGCACCGTCAGGTTGACGGGCTGCAGCGCATGCGTGCCGTTCGGGTAGGTCTTCTCGACCGACAGCACCTCGACTGCAGGAGCGCCCTCTGCTCCACTCATGCAGCCACCGTGGTGCGCTTGTACATCTCGATCAGGTGTTCGCCGGCAGTCACAGGCCCGTAGCGCGCCGGGTTGCCGGGACCGATGCAACAGGGCAGCGGCGCGATGCGCGCCTCGGGGTCGAGGTCGAAGAAGTAAGCGATCGACCAGCGGTCGCGCCCGCTGTACCGGTTGACGACTCGATGCATCGTCGAGCGCCAGCGGTCGTTGGTCCATCGCGGCATCATGTCGCCGGTGTTGACCACCAGCGCGCCGGAGATCGGCTTCACGTCGAGCCAGGAACCGTCGCTACGCTGCACCTGCAGCCCGCCGGCATCGTCCTGCGCCAGCAGCGTCAGCGCGCCCCAGTCGGTGTGCGCCCCGCAACCGATCTGCCCCGGCGCGGCCTGGGCCGGTTGCGGCGGGTAGTGCAGCAGCCGCGTGGTGCAGGTGGGGTCGTGCATGTAGCCGTCGAAGGCATGCGGCGCCATGCCCAGCGCCTGCGCGAACAGCGCCATCAGGCGCAGCGCCACCTTCTGCATGGCCGCCGAATAAGCCTCGCAGGCGGCGCGGAAACCCGGCACCAGCGCCTCGTCGGGCCACTGGTTCGGCCCGTAGCTGGTGTTGCCGGTGTAGAAGCTTTCCTTCACGTCGGGCGGCATGCCCACGTCCAGCGACTGCCAGCCGATCGGGTCGAAGCCGCGCTTGACCGGCCAGCCGTCGATGTGCCAGCGCCGCTTGTCGCTCTCGGCCAGCGCGAAGAAGCGGTGCGACGTGGCGAAGACCGCGTCGAACACCGCCTGTGGCACGCCATGGCCGGCAATCGCGAAGAAGCCGGATTCGCGCAGCGCGGCGTCGATACGCCGCGCCAGCGCGAGGTCGTCGCCGGCTTGCAGATCGATCAGCGGTACCGACATGCCGGTCTCGTCAAGGCATGACTTTGAGGTCCTTGACGAACTCGGTGGTGTAGGTCTTCTTCAGGTCGACCTTGCTCGGATCGAGCAGCTTCATCGCCACCATCATGTCGTAGGTCTTCTTCATGCGCTCGTCGGTGACGATGCCCACGCCGAGCTTCGCCGCGTCACCGCCGAAGACCATGCCGGTCTCGTTGAGCAGTTTGATGCCCACCGCGATCTTGTCGTCGGTCATGTTCGGGTTGTCCTTCTTGATCAGCGCGTTGGCCGCCGACGGATCGCCCTTCAGGTAGTCCTTCCAGCCCTGCATGCTGGCCTTGACGAAGGCCGCCACGGCTTTGGGCTTCTTCTTCACCGTGTCTTCCATGCACACGATGGTGGTGCTGTACGGAGGCCAGCCGTAGTCGGACAGCAGGAACACCGTGGGCTTGAACTTGGCTTCCTTCTCAATGGCATAGGGCTCGCTCGACAGGTAGCCCTGCTGCACCAGGTTCTTGTCGGCGATGAAGGGCTGGATGTTGAAGGTGTAGGGCCGCGCCTGCGAGTCCTCGAGCTTGTAGGTGGCCTTCAGCCAAGGCCAGTAGGTGGTGTTGGCGGCGCTGGAGATGAGGATGGTCTTGCCCTTCAGATCCTCCATCTTGTTGACTACGCCGGGGTGGCCGATCAGCACCTGCGGATCCTTCTGGAAGGCCGCGGCCACGGTGACGGCGTTGATGCCGTTCTCCCAGGCCTTGATGGTCTGCGAGTCGTAGCCCATGAAGCAGTCGGTCTGCCCGGCGGCCAGCAGCTGCATGCCGTTGACCTGCGGGCCGCCCATCTTGATGGTCACGTCCAGGCCCTCCTTCTTGTACAGGCCGCTGGCCAGCGCCTGGTAGAAGCCGCCGTGCTCTGCCTGTGCATACCAGTTGGTGAGGAAGGTGAACTTTTCCTGCGCCTGCGCCGCAGTGCCGCTGAAGGCAGCGACCGCGAGGGCCAGGACACGGATGGCTCGAGACTTCATGGACAGATCCTTTGCAAGAGGTCGGTTTGCGGTGCCGGAATGGACATCCTGGGAGCAGCGTGCAAGCGCTGTGCCACC
>Ga0209668_10000633_pt1 | contig 14580 bp, 9 predicted proteins | sample FrelakmetPLP11PL_FD_187150 | JGI IMG/M metagenome (GOLD analysis project Ga0209668, IMG submission 187150) | Freshwater lake sediment microbial communities from the University of Notre Dame, USA, for methane emissions studies - PLP11 PL (SPAdes)... | ecosystem: Environmental > Aquatic >... | reverse complement strand
GGTATTGTTAAAGCTTATACTACATTAGCTAATTTGAAAAATAAATCTGGCAGAATGATTGAATGGGTCAAAGAAGATTTAGCTAATGTTAAAAATTTAGTTAAGCCTGGTTTTTATATTGTAGAAATGATTGAAGATGAAAAATTTGTTGTTAAGCCTTTTTTGACAGTTAGTGATGAATTGTTAGAAATAGAAATTAATGGATTTAAACATGTTTTTTTAAAATATAAAAATGTTAATCCTGGAAGTGAATGTATTTTAGGTGAAAATGCTTTAAAGTTACAAGTCAATAATCATTATACTATAGATTATAATTCCGGCGAGATTGTTTTTTTAAAAGATATTAGTGATTTTGGTGAATTAGTTATAGATTATCAATATCTTTTGGATGAAATAGGACCTTTTGATGTAAAACCTGAAACAGTTAATATTACGGCAATTCCTGGAGTGTTATTAGCATTTGGCAATTTTATAAAAAAAGGTGGATTGCAAGTTGTTGTAGTATATCCTGAAAGACAGGATGTAGCTGAAGCATTTTTGGGTAAATGGAAAATGAATGTTAATTTTTCAATTGTAGCACAGGACACTGATACACAGGAACAATTAGCAGATTTGACAGCAATGTATATTTGGTCAATTTTGCAAGATAAATTGGTGAATGATGGAATATCTGTTTTAGATATTAATATAGGTGGAGAATCAGAAGAAGATGAAGTTCAGACTTCAAATGAAATGTCGTTTTTAGCTGACTTATCAATGTCAATTGAAGTTGAATGGGAAGCTTATAGACCTATATTAGGTGTTGTTAAGAAAATATTTCTTAATAAAGTTGAAGATTTTGGTCAGTATGATGATCCTGAATTTTCTGTTAGAAATGAAAAAGGAGTAAATAAATCTTTACGTGGTGTTGACTATAAAATGGGATTGCAGCCTGTAGAAAGTTTTGTGCCTTATGTTGTAAGACCTGTTCAACCATATACTTTAATTTCTTCAAGAGTACAAATTTAAAGGATTATTTATGGATGATGAAAAACTCATTAATGAAATTGTGAATGAAAATAATAGTCATCCTATAAATCGTGAAACAAAAGGTGCTTACTACGATTTTGATAATACTTTGGCTAATGGACCAAAGTATAATGATCCAATAAAACAACGAGAGCAATAGTTCTGTTTAAATCATATTGATAAATTTGATGTTTAAAAATAAGGAGTATCTGTGAGTAATCCAGCTGTTGCATATGTCGGTGAATATTCTTTTCAAATGTCTGATTTAGATGATAATAATAAAAAGCGATATATTTTAGCATATCAAAAAGGAAAATCAGTTCTTGATAAAGAATTAACTGAAAATGTATATAGAGATCTTGATTTTTTAAAACGATATTTTGAAAAAAATGTAGGAGATAGTGTATTGTCAGAAAATTCTTTTAAAATTGAACAAAGTTCTATTACTACTTCAAATAATTTTAAAATATCTGGTGGAACTACAGAAAAACCTGCAATGTTGATTGTTAAAGGATTTCCATTATTATTATTTAGTGACATAGAATTCAATCAACAAAATAATTCTGGTTTATTAACAGATGACAATTTTACAGAAACAGTGATACCTGCGATTAGTTCACCAATAGCAGATAGAATAGATACAGTGTTTGTAGATACATATTTGGCTGAGGTTAGTTGTGAAAATGGTAGTGAATATTTAGATACATCTATTAAAGATATAGATTTAAATTTACAAACAGCAAATAGATTTAGAATTGTTCAAGATGTTTTAGTTGTAGAAGATAGTGTAAATATACCTGTTGATGGTTATGATTCAAATAATGTGTATCATAGGTATTATAAGTTAGCTCAGATTCAAAGACATTCAGGAATTGATGATATATTGACTGCTGATATAACTGATTTTAGAAAAGTAGTGTCTACATTAGAATCTATAAGTGATGGAACTGGCAATATTCATGTTAAAAATGCTATTGTTAATAGACAATTGAATGTTACTTGTAATGAAGCTGTCGATGCATTAATATTAAATAAAACAAATTCTGGTCAAGCATTGCTTATAAATTCAGGTACAATGAAATTTGCATTAGGTGTTGGAATTAATGAATTTTCTAATGACGGAACTATGGCTGGAAATTCTGATTTAGCAGTGCCAACTGAAAAAGCTGTTGCTACATTTTTAGGTCAAAGCATTGGTGGATTAACTGGAGGTTCTGTAAATAGATTAGCAAAATTTATTAATGCACATTCTATTGCTGATTCTAGTTATTATAGTGCTAATAATATCAATTGGATTTCATATAATACTCCTGCAGAGACATTATTTAGAGTTAGTAATTCCAATGATTTTACAGGTGAGTCAGTTATTCAATTAGAAGCAAGAAATGGTAATAATAGCTTGACATTGCGACAATATAATGCTACATCAGGTTGGTCTACTTTTAATATGAATAGTGCAAATTCATCAAAAATTACATCTACTGGTGTGAATTTTTTTATAGAAGCTATGGGCACTTATCCAATTTATTTTGGTAATAATGGTTTTGCTAGTATGATGATAAATGGTAGTAGTGATGTAAAAATCATTAGAAAAATTGGTATAAATAAAGATGCTGTAACTTATAATATGGAATTATTAGGCGCTGCTGAATTTGAAAATACTACAATGAAGACTTTGATTGGCGATGTAGCAAATCAAAGTTCAGTGTCAGTTCAAAATACGAACATGAAAGCTTCAATATGTGATGTTTTAAGACAAAGTGCTTTTACTATTGAAGTTGTGCCTGATTTATTGAGTGGTTTGTCATTTGCGTCTGGTGCAGGATTGGTTAATAAAAGATTTGCTTTTAATTTAACTAATATTGCAAATGGTAATTTTTATATTTCAAGATTTAATAATTCAGGTGTTCAATTGGATTCTGCAATAAATCCTACATTTATTATAGATAGAGCTACTGGATTTATTGGAATAAATACATCTACATTTCGTGGAAGTAATTTTGAATCATTATTAACATTACATAAAAATAATTCTATTCGTATTTTAGGAGAAGAAGGTACTTATAAGCACGGAGGTACAATTCATTTTGGTGATGGTACTTCAACATATATTAAAGAATATGATGATGATTTTTTAGAAATGCATGCAGCTAATGGAACTTATATTTCATCAATAGTAGGAATAAATGCAGAACCTGATTCAGATCATCAATTACTTGTAAATGGAAATACAAGATTAATAGTTGGTGAAACTGCATTAAATATTTGTTATAATGATAATGTATTAGAATCTCAGAAATTAAATTCTGCATCATATGAATCAGTTGTTTGGTTTAATGTAAATGTATCACAAAGTACTTTTTATACATATTATCCTTATACTACTGGTGAAACTATAAAATTGACAACTAATTCAGTTTTGCCAGAACCATTATATACGAATACTATTTATTATGTTATAGTTATTGATGATAATCATATAAGATTAGCTGATTCACATATGTTAGCTATGGCAGGTTCTGCGATTGCATTAATTAATCAAGGATCAGGTAGTCATGTTATAACAAAACAGCAAGTTATTACAAATCATAATGTGATGTCAACAGCTGTTTCAAGTCCTGTAAAAAGATGGTCAATTGGTTTTATTAATGAAGAATCAGTAAGCAATAGAGGATCTGACTTTTATATTTCTAGATATAATGATGCTGGGTTATTAATTGATAATCCAAATATTAGAACATTTGTTATTGATAGAAAATATGGTAATGTCGGAATTATGGTGTCATCGCCGCAATATCCTTTAGATGTTAATGGTGATGCAAGATTTGGCAATGATGTTGCAGGCAATAATATATTTGCTTCAAAATTAATTAAATTGGGACTTAATGATTCAGCAATTGGTGCAACTGATGCAATATTTGATGAATCATATTTGAGAGAAATTCATTCATCTAAAATTATGCCATTATATGTGTATGAAGGTGGAAATAATTCAATAACTTTAGATGTTGGTGGATATGCTGGAAGTATTTATTCTGTTAGTTATTTTGATGCTTTTGAAAAGCAAAGACATTTTGTTTTATCTACAGATAGATATAATATCACTTCTTCTTCTAAATGGTCGTGGGTTATTTCAGGTCTTCAATCTGTTGGTAATGCTGGAAGTAATTTGGTTTTATATAGGCATGACAATAATGGAAATGAATTAGATGCTGTTGTGACATTTAAAAGATCTCACGGATATGTCGGAATTAAAGTTGCAGATCCTCAGTATCCATTAGATGTTACTGTTGGTAGATTTTCTGAAAGTGTTAGATCTGAAAATGTTTTGCCTGTGAGTGCAGGATCTTTTATTGGAAGTACTGGAAATTATTTTTCACAAAGTCATATAGATATATCTAATGTTAGTACTATTAAAGCAAGACCGATAGGTGGAGCTAATGATGGATATCTTAAAATTATTCATGACCAAGATGGTACTAGGGCACTTTCTACAGTTACTGGACAAGCTGGTAGAGCAGGAACACCTGCAGGGGCGCATGTTAGACATTGGATAATAGTTGCAGGAGAATATGGTGGTTTTTCAGAATCTGCTCGTAGATGGTCAACTGGTATATTTGGTCAAGAAAATGGATCAAATAATGGAAGTCATTATGCTATTTGGAGACATGATGATTCTGGAAATGAAATTGATGCACCAGTTATAATTAATAGGATGTCAGGTAATATTACAATTGAAAAATCTTTAATAATTACTACTGGAGGCACTGTTTTTACTAATCGTATAAGATCAAATTCTGGTGCTCTTAATGTGGCTAGTCAAATAGCTTTTGAACAAGCTTGCACAACAGATTTTACTGCTAATGGTAATATTAAAACAAATGATAGATTTTACGAGAGAACAAGAACAAACGGAATTGGTTACTGGACTACATTAACTACAGGTGATGTTTTTATTAAAGCCCTTGCTTTAGTGTTTAGTCCAACTCCTCCTCCATTGGGCTCTTATAGTCTTGGATATACCTCTGTTGGTCTGTTACTTGAACTATCAGCGTCATATATTGGTGATACAATTCATTTAAAAGGATGCGTTCTTTTTCAGTATAATCTTTATTTTGCTGGCGATCCGGATCTTTATAATTTTGACTTAGGTTATGAAAATCATGTAAAAGCTTTAGTGCCTGTTCAGCCGGTTTATGAGACAGTCGTTGGTACATGTAGAAGATTCAATCAAAATATTGTTAATGGTGTTGTTACTATCCAACCGGGAGGTGCTGTATTAACTTTTAGAATGACAACTCCTACTTCTAGATTAACTGCAGGAGATTGGATTTCTTTTAGTGCAACTTATCAGTTGGCAAATAATCCTGATTTATACAAACCTTGATTTTACTTAATCATGGCTTTATTTTTGTTACAATAAATGAAACTACTCATTAAGTAATAGATTATGAAAAGTAATATGTAAGATATAAAACGAATGAAAGGACCATATTATGGCAGCTTTTGTACAAGGATATTTGTCACCAGGAGTTTATGATAGAACTCTATTAGATCCTAATGTTTCTAGTTTGCTTGGTGGATTGCGAATTCCAATTGTTATTGGGACAGGCCAAGAGCAAAAAGTACTACTTAATCAAGACATGGTTCGTGGATCATCTGCTTCTGTAGATAATAAGTCTTCAAATGAAGATGTTTCGAGTCAAGCTGACGGTATTAATACTGTTTTTCAGGTAAGATATTATCCAATTGTTACCGGAGAAGGCAGTGGTACTGTTACTAATCGTGTTTCTGATGTTATTGTCAAAGTTAATAATAATCCAGTTCCTATCACGAGAATTGATGGTTTAAATGGATTAATTACTGTTCAATTGGCACCGAAAGAATTTGATGCTGTAACAATCACTTATTATTTTAAATTGAGTGATACAAAAATTGACAATGAAAATATTTCTAGTCAAGCGACAGGCACAAATAAAGTTTTTTATACATATCATAAGCCGATAGTTGATGGAAGAGGTAGTGGGACACCGACAACTTCAATTACTGATGTTGTAGTCAAAGTAAACGGGTTAATTTCTACAGTTTCTGAAATCAATGGAACTCAAGGAATGTTAGTTCTTGCAGTTGCTCCTGCAGCAATTGATGTAGTTACTGTATCTTATTGGTTTAATCAATATTCTGATACTTTTGATTTATTACCACAAGATCAATTAACTACTGTTATTTCTGCTGGTGATTCGCCTGATTTAAATAATTATGTAGAAGGAATTGATTTTATTATTTTAGATGGTAATAAAATTCAATGGGGTGCTGGTACAAAATTGACTGTATCAACTCATACATCAGGAACAACTTATTTTGACTCTGTTCAAATAAGTTCATTATTAATTGATGATCGTATTATAAAGGAAAATGTTTCTTCTCAATTTACTGGTATTCAAAACAGCTTAATTGTTAAGTATTTACCAATTGTTGATGGTAATGGACGAGATATTGTTACAAATGATCCTTCAAAAGTTAAAGTTTTTGTTAATAATGTAGAAGTTATAGTAACAAGAGTTGAAGGATTAATTGGAAAAGTTTATCTTAAGAATGTTCCAACTATTGGATCAAAAGTTGAAGTATCATATTGGAGGAATGAATTAATTGATGAATCTTATTCTATTGAAGTTGTCACATCTGGTGTTGCAGGTGTTGGCACATATAAAGTTTCAACTTCAGTTCAAGGTTCATTATATAATGCATTGATGGTTGGATATACAACCACTCCTACTCCTACTTTTATGGATGAATATGGAGCACATTTAAAGACAAATAAGAATAAAGCAATTAATGAAGTTGTGACATTGACATTTGCAACTGCTAGTACTTTTACTGTTACTTCATCTGAAGCTGCAGGCTCTGGAACAGGTTTGACTAATACAGGAAGTACTGGTGTTACTTATATTGATAGTGTTACAGGTTTACAATTTACAATTACGCCTGATTCTAATTATGTCGCTGGTGAGTCAATTACAATAGCTGTTAGTAACAGTGTCGTTCCTGGTACTGTTAATAATGGACCTTTTGAGACTGGCGTTTCAAAGACTGTTTATTCAATTCCTGGAATTAGATTAATTGTGACTGACACAGCTGACACAGCTATTGGTGATAAAACAAGTTTTAGTACTTATGATAAAGTTGGTAAAGAGCCTGCAATAGGTTCTACTTATTATTTAAGTTATTATTATCAAAAGACTGATTTTTCAATTAAAACGTTTACTAGATTTAAAGATATTACCAATGAATATGGTGCACTTGATATTGGTAATGCTATTACATTATCTGCATTTTTGATGATGATAAATGGTGCAGTTGCTGTAATGTGTAAACAGGTTCTTAAAGAGCCAGGTGAAACTACTGCAGCAGATGTAAATTATATTCTTGCACTTAAAGAAATTGAAAAGTCAGTTAATGGAATTAAGCCAAGAGTTATTCATGTTTGTACAACTTCAATTTCTATTGTTTCAGCTCTTAAAACTCATTTGGCAACAATGTCTTCTGAGAGACGTAGATCTGAAAGAACAGCATTTGTAGGTTTTGCTGTTGGTACTGAACCTCAAGATGCAGCTCAATTAGCAAGGTCTATTGGTTATGGTAGAATTGTTGCAGTATATCCTGATGGTGCAGTTATAGCATTGACCGATGAGCGCGGTGTAGAATCAGAATATATTCTTGATGGAACTTATTTAGCTGCAGCTATGGCAGGTCTTAACGTAAGTACTGCATATGATGTAGCTGAACCAATGACAAGAAAAACTCTTGCTGGTTTTAAACGTCTTATTAGAAGTCTTGATGAGCCTGAAATGGATGATGTAGCATCTGCAGGAGTATCTGTAATTGAAGATCTTGGTGGTATTTTAAGGATTAGACATGCATTAACGACAGATATTGGTGATCCTTTTAATAAAGCTCCTAATATTATTACAATTATGGATGAAGTTCAAATTCAAGCAAGATTAAATTTGGATAAATTTATAGGACGGAAATTTTTGCCGAATATGCCTGGTGATGTTGCAGCTTCTCTGGCTTCTACTTTATCTTCACTGAAAGAGGCAGAGATAATTTCAGATTATACTAATGTTACTGCTGAACCATCAGAGACTGATCCGAATTATCTTGTAGCAGAAGCTTTTTATAAACCAGTATTTGAATTGTCTTATATTAGAGTAACATTTAATATTAGAGTTAAATTGTAATGAAATTAGCTTTTAATAATTCTAGGTGTCAGGATCAAATTAATGATTCTGACACTTATGACTTATTTAATGAATCAGGTGAAGAACGAATTAAACCTGGTGTATTAGGTATAGGTGATAGCAATTATCTTTATCATGATACAAATGCTGATAGATATAATTCTGGAAAAGATTTTGAACAAAAACAAGGTCAACCAAAAGGTTTGACTCCAGATTTAGGACCTGTAAATAGTTTTGAAAAAAGTAATGTTATTGATGAAAATGAAATAACATCATTTAATAAACAAAGTAAAATAATCGAATATATTTTGATGACCATAAAACCGGAGGTAGTCAATGGCTTCTAATAGTTACATTTATCAACACGGATCTACTCCAAATACTAGTTTACTTAATAGTCAAAAAGTAAAAGTATTTGCTGCTCATCCGGGCGGTGCAGACGCAACAGCTAATCAAATTGGCCTTTTACAATCATGGGCACCTAGTCAATCAAGACCGTCAGAACCTGTTCGCGGAATTGGTCACGGTGACAGAGTTGCTGAACAATCAGTTGGTGTAACAGATCTTAATGGTTCATTAAGTATTGCTGTCATGTATCTTGTTAATATTATGCAAGTTCTTGGATATAATGCTGGATCATCAGGCATAATTAGATCATTGAAACATCATAGATGGCCTTTTGATATTAAAGAACAAATTATCATTCCTGATTTTATTAAACAGGATTTGACATATCAGCAAGGCACAAATAAATCAGCAGGTATTTCTAACAGCAATGTTATTCAAACATATTATGAAGGCTGTTGGATGCAGGATTATAATATTTCTTTCGAAATTGGTGGTTCAACAATTATGCAAGATTGTTCAGTAAATATTACTGACATTTATGATCCTTCAGTTGGTAGAGGTGCTTATGGAGAATCACTTATTGATAGAGATCCAACAACTATCAGTAAATTGATTAAATTAATTTAAATTACAAAATTACCTCAAGGCGCTATGATATGATTATAGCGCCTTTTCTTCTTTTATGTAAATTTTCTACTGATTTCGTCAACATAATAATAAATGAATAACAAATTTAATTATACAAAATCATTAATTTTTGATGGTTATATTAAAACTACAATAAAATTTGATAATTTTATTATTGTTTTACGAACATTATCTTTATTTGAAGAAAATAATGTTGTTGAAACATATAAAGATCTTTCAAATGACTATAATTTAATGGCCATTACTGATACAGTAAAATTTGCAATATATTCAATAAATGGTTGCAAAATAACAAATGAATATAGACAAAAAGTAAATGAATGGCCAAAGCAAATTATAATAAAATTGTTTGATGAATATTTAAAATTAGCAGATACTGCAAGACAAGCATCTAAATTAGTTACTGAATTTATAGATATTGATGAATCAAAATTGAGATGGTCTGTTGTAAAAGCTACAAAATTAAGTATTAATAGTTCTACAATATTAGGTAATGATTTTGATTTATCTAATTTGTTATTTGTACAACAATTATGGATATATTTAAATTTACAAAATGATTTAAATGAAAAAAATAAATTGGATTGGAAAAAAGTAGAATATACATCAGAAATGATATGTATGTTTATTAATCCAAAAGCAATGCAAAAAATTAAGCATAATGATAAATTAAATGAAGATGAAGAAGTATTACAAATTGAAAAGAATAAGGATGAAAAAGTGAAAATTGAAAATGTTGAAATTGAAAATTCGGCAGATGAATTATTTGATACACTTAATAAAAAATCAAATGAATCAATTAGTGAACATAAAAATAGAGTTGCTAAATCATTAATGAAAGCATTTTCTGAAGATGAACATGATCGAATTGTTAGAGAATTTGAAGAAAAAGAATTTATTAAAGAATTACGAATAAAGAAAGAAAATGCAAGACGTTCAAAAATTGTTTATGAGAAAAAAATAATAAATGCTATTGTAATTGAACCAAAAAATAATAATTTAAACGTTGGTTTTCATCAATCATCTAATTTAGAAAATGATTTTGAAAATGAAATATTAGTAGGCGAATGGATAGTTAATAATATTGATTATTCAGATATAGTCAATATCACTTCTTTTTCTATGTTAAAAAATAAAAATGAAATATTTTACAATATTACGAATGAAACAGATGAAGAAACTATAAAATATATTGAATCATATATTGAAAAAGAAAATGAATTATCTAAAGCATCTAAAAAAATACAATTATTAATGATGAAACAAACAAAAGCAGAAACAAGAATAGATGCACGAGATAGAATTTTATCAGCTAATAAATTTGAATCTCAACAGCAACAAATGATTAATGAAATTAAAAATGAAAATTAGGAGATTAAAATGGTAAAAAAAATTGAAGATCCAATAGTAGCATTAAATTCTATAGCTGAATTAAAAGCTAGATCAAAAGAAGTAACAGTTGAGAATAGAATCATTACTATCAAAACATTGGGTGCCAGAGATGAAACTGACTCTTTTGTAGAGTGTATGAAATTATGGGGTCAGGCTATGATATATAAACATAAGCTTGAAACAATGTATAGAGCAATTACTCATATAGATGGTATATCATTAGAAAAAGTTGATTTTACTGAGAAAAAAATGATAATTGATACATGGAAACAAGAAATAATCGATCAATTATATAATGAATATGCAATTTTATTAGGAATTGCAGAAGAATTTTTTGAAAAAATAAAATTTACTGCTGAAACAAATGTAATTGGTGCAAAAGATGAAATGAATGAAAATAAGGATGATAAAAATGAATAACGCATTAGACTTATTAAAATCTATTGAAACTATTGGATATAAAGAACGAGAAGTAAAATTTGGTGATGTTAAAATAGTTTTAGCGCCATTAACTTCAGGTGAAATTATAGAGATATTTGAAGAAAGTAATAAGTACAAAGACATAGAAGCAAGTAGTCATTCATTAAAAGTTAATACAGTTGCAAGATCAATAATAGCTGTTAATGATATTGAATTTGATCATAAAAATATGTTAGAACAAAAATTATCTGTTGTTTCATCATTTGGGTCAGAGACAGTAGAATATTTATTTAATGAATACTGTACTTTAGATAAAATAGTAAAAGTTAGTTTTGAACAATTTGAAAAGAGATAAAAATGGCTCAAAATGCTAAAATAGTTTTAGATGTTGAATTTGGGCAAATTGATGAAGCTAAAGTAAAAGAATTAGGAAAGCGCTTTAGTGATAGTTTAAGAAAAGAGGTAAGTTCTGATTGGCTTAACTTAGAAAAGTCTATTGAAAAAATACGAAAAGATTATGATAAAGCAAATGAAGATTCAAATAAAATAAGTCAAAAAAAATCTGTAATTGAAGAAAAAGTATTGCAAAATATTGCAAAATATAAAAAAATACAAGATAATATTAATAAGACGCAATTTAAGTATAATAAAAAAGATGATACTTTTTCAAAACAAAAAAATACTCTTAACAAAAAATTATTTAAAATTCAAAAAGATATTGCAAAATTTGCTGAAGATGATTCTGAGGAATCTAATGAAAAAATGAAACAATCAGCAATTGATAAAGAACAAGTTCAAAAAGAATTAGCAATGCTTGAAGTGTCACAACAACAATCTGCTTTAGAATTTGAAAAAGATTCTAAAGATTTATTAGAAAATGAATTGGATTTAAAAGATACAATTAATCAATTAGATAAAGAAAAAAATCAATTACTTAATGATGATTATGAAATAAATGAATTAAAAAATAAATTAATTGATGAAGAATCTACTGCTACAGAAAAATTAAAAAAAATGCAAGAGGATAGAGTTAATTTAGCTGCTACACTTGCAAAAGAGATGCAAAATGCTGGCATGTCTGAAAAAGAATCATTGCAAAGAGCTAAAAAATTAATTTCTTTTGATGCAAAACAAACAGATTTTGAAAAGAAGCATCATAGTTTATTACAAAAAACAAAATCAGTAAAAAAAGAAGAAATAAAACAACAGTTATTAAATTTAGATTTACAAAAAACAGCTTTAAAGCAAGCGGGTATAGGCTGGCTTGAGCGAGGTAGAATAATTAGAGCTGAAAAAAAAGCTATATTAGGTCATGCTAGTTTTGCTCAACAAGCTACTATGGGTACAGCAGAATTAGGTTCTAAAGCTGTTCAAGGTGTCACTGATACAGGCAAGGAGCAAGGTGCTCAATTATTAGGTGTAATTAAACATTTGTCAGGACCTTTGTTAGCTCTTGGTGGAATAGCAGGCTTTGTAATGACAATGTTAAATTATAATAAAGAAGTACAAAAGGCTAGAAAAAATTTATTGACATTAGGTTTAACTGCCGGTGACATGTGGAAAAATGTAGAAAATAATCAAATTGCAGGATCAAAATCAATGGATGGATATATTTCAACTTTACAATCAATGTGGGGTAAAGTTGGAATGGAATATAAAGAAGCATTAGAAAATGCCGGAGCTTTGGTTAATACTGGGTTGAGTTTAGAAAAAGTTATGTCACATAATGGCGAATTATTAGTTGAAGTAGAGCATATGGCTACTTTATCTGGAAAATCTTTTGGTGATATGTCATCAATTACATCAGAATGGATTAATGATTTTAGAAAAGATACAAAAGATTTAATGGGCACATTTGTAAGTTTAAGACATGATGCATCAAATGCCGGAGTATCTACAAATAGATTTTTTTCAAGTGTAATGAATGCTTCACAGGGAATGCAATTGTATGGTACAAATGTAGAAGATGTATCAGCAGCTATGTCATTTTTAGTGAAAGGTTCTAAATTAGGTCAAAAAGAGGCTTCAAATTTAGCTACAGGTTTAGTAACATTGAACAAGTCAATGAATAATCAACAAAAATATTTGGTTGTTCAACAATCTGGAGTAATTAAGAATTTTGAATTAGAAAAAGAAGAATTAATTAAGTCAAACGCTGAAATTGAAGAAAGATTAAGTAAAAATAAAAAATTGTCAAAAGAAGAAACAAAACGTTTTGAAGAACAAAAAGCAAGATTAAGTGAATTAAATGCTACAGTGTTTAATACTAATTCTACTGAATTTGAAAGATTTGTTAGAGCTTTTGAAAATTTAGATCCAGCTGAACAAATTAAATCTGTATTAAAATCTATTTTTAAATCAAAAGGTATTAAGGTTGACATTGAAGATCCAACAGAGCTTAAAAAGGTTTTAGCTGATGCAAACATGTTAACAGAATTGACAGAGCTTGGCAAACCATTTGGTATGAATCCAGATCAATGGAGATTAATAGATGATATAACTAATAAAGGAATTAGTTTAAAAGGCCTTGGCAAAGAATTATCTGAATCAGAGAAAAAAAGGATTGAAAAGTCAGCAAAACAGCAAGCTGATACAATTTCTCAGGGCACAAAACCTATATTAGATTCTATAGAACAAACTATAACTGGTTGGTTAAGAAGTATATATTTGGGTGTTGAAAAGATTGTTGGATTTTTATCAGATTTTTTTAGTAAAGATGCAAAAGAAACACTAAAATTAAATGAAGAGATTGTTACTGAATTAAAAAATGCACAAGATAAAAATGCAAAAATAATGACTGATATAGCAGAAACAGATATAAAATTAAAGCATACCTCAGGAAATGATAAAGATAAATTAGAATCACAAAGAAAAGTTTTGTTGCAACAGGCTGAAGAAAACAGAAAATATATTGAGATTTTAAAACAAAGTAAAGGCAATGTTGCAGCTATACAACACTCACAAGAAAATGCAACAGTTTTAGGTGTGCCAATTCCTTTTTCTGGTGTAGTCAAGGGCAATCTTACAAATGTTGGAGAACGAATTGAAAAACAAAAACAAGAATTGAAAGAAGCTAAAATAAATAAAGTACTTTATGATCAAAAAGCCGCAATGGCAACTGGTAAAAAATCTACACAACAAATTGGTGAACAAATTTTTAAATTTGGTCAAGGTGGTTACACTGGCAATGGACCAATTGATAAAGTAGCAGGTGTTGTACATAAAAAAGAATTTGTATTTGATTCAGCATCTACAAAAAAGGCAGGACCAGACAATTTAAGTAATTTAATGAATTCTATAAAGACGTCTTCATTTGAGCCATCAAAAAAATCATTAAATATTAATGATATGGTTAGTAAAGCTGTTGGTTCTAGTCAAATTCAACAACCACAGTCTAATATCTCTAATCAAGTCACAATAAATATTAATCAAAAAGATAGACAAGAAATAGAACAAATTGTTCAAAAAGTATTATATAATGGAAAAAGGTCAGGCTATTAATGAGTGTAGATAAAACTGTTGC
>Ga0209668_10000632_pt1 | contig 14603 bp, 16 predicted proteins | sample FrelakmetPLP11PL_FD_187150 | JGI IMG/M metagenome (GOLD analysis project Ga0209668, IMG submission 187150) | Freshwater lake sediment microbial communities from the University of Notre Dame, USA, for methane emissions studies - PLP11 PL (SPAdes)... | ecosystem: Environmental > Aquatic >... | reverse complement strand
AGATTCACCAACGTCCTGCAGTTCCTCAGGTGTGTAGACGCCAGCCACAATGTGAGGCGCCAAAATCCGGACGGCCTTGCTCACCAGTCGAGCCCGAAGCATTGCCCCCGGGTCCTTCTGCCAGTTTGAATTTGGCTTATCAATCACGTCCGCGCCGTCTTTGGTTTTGCCCAGCATTCGCCGGGCATCATCCAACGAAAACGACATTGGAATCGTTTGGCGGCCGAAGGCAAATACCGCAGACGCTGGCTTGCCATGCTCGCCGAGTTCCTGCCACTCAATCGACCCACCAGCCGCCAAGAACTTGGCCGCCATCGCATCCGCTCGCATCGCTGGGCGGCCTTCGATGATGTGGTATGTTCGCACGAACTCCAGCGGCGTGATGCCCTCGCAGAGACACGTGAGAGCCAACACAGCACCGTCTCCTGGCGTGCTGACTCGCATGATCTGCGATTTGAAGAACTGTTCCCCAAGCTGCTGCACAGCAGCCAATGGATCTCCGATCTTTGCATACACCGCCATCGCATTGGCGGATTTCGTTTCCGCCTCAGACAACTTTTCCAAACCAACCGACATGGAACACCTCGCAACAAAAAACCCTCACACATACCGGACCACGCGGCCCGGCCAACAAACAGAAATCGCCTCAGTCCAGCTTCACGTAATCGCGGATCTTAAGTAGCAATTCCCGCTCGATAATCGCGTCACTGTGAACGTACTTCAGTACAGTCTCATAGTCACCGGCCTCGACGAAGTCCAGCACCTTATCCCCGCTCATCTCGTAACCAACTGGCGGCACGATCTGCAGCAGGCGGCAAAGCTCCTTCAGCTTCATTGGCTGACCAGCCGGGAACAACGCCGTCATCAGGTCAATTGCTTCGCGGTTCCCAAATCGCCGTCGATCCAGTGGGTTCTGTGTCGGCACTCCCAACATGATAGATCGCCCAATAATCACCGCATCGTCAAACGCGTTGATATTGTAGCCGATTCGCGTTGAGCAGATGTTGATAAAGCCCCACAGCTTAGTCAGCATGGCCCGCTCTTCGTCCAAGTTCCTCGCCACCTCAGCGTAGACTGCGGTAGGAGTGGCCACGCCAATAGCCACGATTCTGCAGCCGAACGGATTGAAGGACAGCTTACGCCATTCCTCGATTTCCGACATATCGCAGCCCGTCAGGATCTCGATTTCATCGTTGATCGCTGACAACAGGGTTGCCCGGTTTTTGCCCGCACCTTCAATGGTAGTCAGCTCCCGCAGTTGCGACTCAGCCAGCTTACTCAATACTGGTTTAATGTTCGCGATGGGTCGCGTCAGCAGTTCGGCGAAATCACACCGTACCACTGGCCGCGGCTCCGGCTGTTTGGCCTCTGGCTTCGGCGTGCGAGTCTCATCTGGGACAGTCTCCAAATCAAACACGAACCAGCCGGATTTCACGATCTGTGAAACCTCTGGCAGTGGTTGAATCGCTGGGGCTGTGACCTGTGCCACTGGTTGCTCAGTCTTCCTGGGTGGCGCCGCTCCGGGCGCCTTAAACAAGTCGTCAAAATTAAAGTTCACAATCCACCTCCGTCACCAAACTTGAACCGCCGCACCGTTGCGGCATTACTCCGGCAGCCTTGTGAGGACTGCAGCGCTTCCACCAACGCCAGAACACCCTCGGAGTACTCAGCTGCAGGATTGCGTCATGCCACGCGGGCTCTCTGCAGTCGCCCAACCGATCCGCCGGGAAACAACGGCAGCGGATTTCAGCCCTCGGTCACGGCTGCTTCCTGTTGTATTCGCTGGTCAATTTCCAGCCGGTTTATCGCTACGCCCTGCCCTGCGGTAAATCCCAGTGAAACCCGGTCGCTACTGCAGGCAGTCACCTTGATTTGCACGGCTTGATTGCCAAACCGGATCACAATTTCTTCTTCTTTCCTGCGAGTTAAAACCAACATGAATTCCCTTTCGAAAAAAACCACGCACAGTCAATCATTGACCAAGGAATTTCGGCCCAGCCACCCAGATCCAAACCGGGATTGCGATCTGTCAATTCGCGGTGTGCGTGTTGTAAACAGTGGCCACAATTACCATGAGTCTTTATCTGAGGATTTCGAACCGAACACGATCAGAAAACCGAGGGCAAAAGCAAACAGGATAGAATAAACATGCGGTTCAGTCACTGGCTCACCTTTGGTCTTTCTTGCGTCAGCAACGCAGCGGTGGACCATACACGACGCACCCACGCCAGTCGTGCTTCCGGATGTTGATCGTCACAGATTTCCGTTGCCACCCATTCGGTAGAGGCCAACTGGAGGGCAAACATCTCCATTAGTAGTGGCCCTGCCATTGGCTGCTGCGTGCTGGCCTGAGCCTTTAGTTTGTCGATCTGCCCGACCAGAGACCGGATGATCTCCTTTTGTTCAGCAGTTCCCTGCTTCAAGTGCTCGCTGTAGTGCATCCACCCAGCCAGTTGCTGCTCCAGTTCCTGAATCTTATTTTCCTGCGAATTCGTCACTGTGTCACCTGTGTTTCTTTGTTCTCTACTACTGCACGAATGTATTCCGACGCTCGCAAATCGCGTCCCGGATCCCACGGCCATGCAATGGCATGCTTTCCACCGCTGATTTTATTCGCTGCGTCTTTCGCTCCCTGCCGTGTCTTTGCACGAATGTACCAGACGCCCAGCGGCTTCCGCCGATTCCCATCAGCAAAGCACGTGACTTCCCACGTGAAGCCCGTTGATTGCAGGAGTTGCTCAGTCATTGTGGCTCTTTCATGAAAAACACCCCGCCACCGCGGCGGGGTTATTGCACCAGTCGCAACAGATGGGCTATCGTCCCGCATCCTCTTCCGCTTCGCGTGCCTCGCAGCATGCCACACCACCAGCTGCATAGGCCTGCAGCAGCAGTTGCATCGTCTCGGACCAGCCGTCAGCGGACTCGTCTGGATCTTCGCCGAGAATCCTGCAAGCGTCGTCACCGCCCACGCCTTCGATCATCCACGCATCCCAGCCACCACTTGGAATGCAGTTGCTACCAGACTCCTGGCAGCACTCGTCTGCGTTGTCGTAGCCGGTCTGGTATGCCTTCACGACTCGCTCACCGAATTCGGTGATATGCATTGTCCAGTGCTCACGATCGTACACAATGCCGATCTTTGGATGCACAGGCATCGCGATGTGAATCAACCCGGCGGACTGCAACTCAATGAAGTGCTTTGACAAGCTTGTAAAATGCTGACCAGCTTCATCGCGTGTGGTCAGGCTTGCCAGTTCCGTAAATGCTTCGGATGGAAGTGCGTTCATTTCTCGAATCCCTAAGAAGTTCGCCAGCTACCTGCTGGCTTGCGTGTCACCTTGTCGTTCGCACCGTCTTGCGTCGACACCGGTATATTAACACTTTCGGTAAATGAAACAACCCCGTTTCACCGCATTTCGTTGAATTTTGCAAAAATCCACGGAAACCGCATAAAACTCAGTGTTTTCACGGCTGCAATGGTCGCAGAAAAACCCGCTGCATCAAATTTTCGGGGCTGCAGCCCCACAAAATCACCTCCGGAAAAGGGAATACCCCACTCCGGTACAGGTCTGCCGGCTGGTTGATCGTGTTCCCGTCGGCTGCGTCATACGATTGCCAGACATTGTACGGTGTCGGACTACTCACCGATGATGGTGCACTCCGGGGGTACATCGACCAGCGTCGCAGGTCGTCGCCCTGCAGGATTGTGGGCCGTCCAGCAACTGGCGGCTCTGACGGCGGCTCTGCGAATAAAGCGCCCGGCGGAAGATACTCGTTCGCCTGAATCGTGTAGAGTTTTCCCGTCCATTTTGGGTGTTCCCGCTGGCTCCCGAACCAAAAGAAGCCACCCTGTGCGCCGGTCGCTGATTGCAAATTCCGGCGCGTGCAGAATTGCCAGTTGTAGATGTCGAAGAAAATTCGCTGGGCCTTTTCGGGGCCTTCAGTCGCGATCAGATCGTCCAAAAATTGCTGGTCAGCGTAGGGCGACAGATACCCGGTGGTCTGCAGAATGCGGCGGCAGACGTCGATCAGCGTCGTGCCGTCAGGACCGTAAACAGCAAACAGATACGGAACGCCAATCGCATCAAAGCAGCCCCGGTTGTTGCTGTAGTTGGCAGCGGCCATCGGGTCATCAAGTGCCCCCGGATGCAGCCAGCCCGGCATCGGATTCCATGGATTGCAAATCGTGGATGCGTGCATAGAGGGCTTCCGTGTATCGGTCGAAAATCGGCTGCCGTGAATAGATCCGCGTGCGGTCAAAGCGTTTCAGTTCGTGGTTTCGATACCACTCACAATCTCCAGGACCATCAGCCAGTGACTGACCATGATAGTTGTTGGTGTGCCACCTGAACACATACGAGGGCGGCGCAAACTTGCAAGGGTCAACCGTCCGCCCATCTGCGGCAAAGTGGCTCATCATCTGCTGGTCGAAATTCGCCTGATCCGTCAGCGGCCAGCCGCTACGCTGTGCCCAATGCGTGCGGCGGAATGCGATCGATCCGTGAAACCTTCCGTCAGCCCGTTCGGTGATCCAGCTGCCCGGGTTGCATCCATAATCACTCAGCACTCGCGACGGCTTCGAGTAATCGCCGTCGGCCAGTGCTTTGACGTGGGCGCTGGTATGCCACGGAAGGAATGAATCGTCATCTTCTGCCACAATGATGATATCCGACTCGTCACGGGTTTCGCACAGCCCCACCAGCGCGTTGAATTTTGCCGGCAAGCTGTTGAATCGCCTTCCAATCGAAACGATTTCCCAGCGGTCTCCACGGCATTCACGTGAGTATTGGTCGGCATCGTCGAGAACCAATAGCCGTAAATGCTCCCGAGGGTAATCCTGTGCGAGAAAGCACGCCAGCAAATTCGGGAAGGTTTCCGGCCTGCAATAAGTCGGTGTGATCCAAGTTACAAGCGGTGTCAGTTTCGGCATCTCAGTATTCCACTCCAGTGTGTTCCCTCAACGTGATCGATCCGGCTCAAATAGTGCGCGTGGTCCGGAGGCAAATTATCAACATCCAAATACCATGGCAGGTGTTTTGCCTGGGCCATCCAGCAACGTTCAGCTGGATAATATCCACGCCAGTCCGGCGTGCGATAAATCGCCAGTGTCGTGTCGATATCGGCAGCGTGGAAGCCCTTCACAGTGGCGTACTGCCAGAACTGGGCTTCGTGTAATTTCGCCTTCATTGCCAGCGGTGTGTCCGGCAAGTCATGAAGCGACAATGCGGAGCCCACCTTAATCAAATGTTGCTGACTTTGCAGTCGCTCGAGCATCATCGGAATTTCGTCACCAGTCCAGTGGTCGATACTCAAATCGCCGTCACTGACCAAGTAAAACGGATACAAGTTGCGGACTGGGAAGCGAGTCCAGAAAGCCCGGCAGCCATCGTTTCCGCCATAGCTGACTGAGATCCCGCCAGGCAGTTTCGAGTAGGCTTCCAGCAACGGCTTGTAGGTCGAATGACAGTCAATAATCGTAACACTACTGACTGATTTCATTTCGCGCAGCTTCTTTGCCATCTCAATCACTGGCAGCAAATCACGCGCGGTCAAGAATGCGGGGATCCTCACAAGTCACCTCAGCAGAACAGAGAGAGCGGCGGGTATGCCACGGGGTCCGCGGCCAACGTGGCAAACTGGGCCGCAGTGAGTCGCCCGTCACGCGATTCAGCCAGCCCGGTGTCTTCATTGATCCCGTAGATGTAGTGGTTCCGCAATCGATCAAGGCTTAGCCCAAGTTCTTGATGCCCCAGCATGTAGTTGCGAACCTTGCCATGTAGACTCAGCGGTGATTTTCGCCCTCCAACCGGATCGCCGAATCTGTGCTGCCAGCGCAGGAACGGAAGGCATTTGCAATCATGGCCAGCCTTCCGGAATTTCTCATGGATATACCATTCCTCCCCGCCGAATTCTCGAAATCCTGAATTGAATCCGAGCCATGAATTCTTGCGGCAACTGAACAACCCGAGTCCCATCGCCGGAATTGAAAACGGTGGCGCGTCGATATCCCGCCCGCGTTCGTCGATGCCCCACGTGCCCCACATGCCATCTCGCCACGTGTCAGTAAAATGCGTGTAAACGGTCGCGTGACTGTCCAGCAGAAGCGGCCCCGAGAGCAGGTCGCTGCAGTCTGGATTACTGCGGTAAAACGCCAGTAATTTCTCCACGGCCCCCGGTACCAGCATAACGTGCGAATCCATCACCAGTACAGCGTCACCGGCGGCTTCGTAAAAGATCCTGTCACGAGGCGCCGAGGTGCCTTGAATTTCGCCGAATGGAATCCACCGAGCTGAAAATGGATGTCCCGGTTGACCACTCTGAATACCCGCGTTGATGTGGTCGAAAAGCCCCTTCGCTCGCTGCCCACATGGTGAATCCGGAGCGTTGTCTATCACAATCAATTCAACATCCTGCATCACGTGAGAGTGATACAGGCGAAGAGCATTGATCGAAAAGTAAAGCCCGTCGAAATCGTTGTGTGTGGCGAAACCGATTGTGATTTTCATGGGAACACCGGGAGCCATTGGCCATTTGAGGTTGTTGTTGTTGGCGCTGCCGTGCCGATAGATCCCGTGGTAGTTGTTGGGGATACCGACATTCCTGGCGACTACGGCGGCGCTGTGCTGAAGATGAATGTGGTGGTCGTGGTCGATGGGTTGGCGGTCGTCGTTGTTGTGGTTGCTGGCCCAGCCGTCGTGGTGGTTGTCGGTCCTGTCGGAGCGGCCGTCGTGGTCGTCGTTGGCTGGTAAATGATCCCGCTGTATTCCTCGTAGATCCTGGGTTCCACGGCGCCAATCATCAGCCCGAGACTCTGAGTGTACCACCCGAGGGCCAAAGCCCCAGCTGCGATTCGCGGGGCTGTCGTGCGGTTAACCAAACACCAGCACGGGAACACCATCGGAGCCACCGATAGCGGCGATTCCGACACTCGCAAAACCACCGTGTCCAGTGTGCCGGCGGTGAGTGGCAGTGCCGTCAGTCCTGAGAATCGTTCGGGCATGGAGATGAACCATCGGCCAGGGTAATACGTTTCACCGGTTCCGACTGTGTCGGTAATGGTTCCGCCTGTCACTTTGCACAGGTCTCGGAGCGGCTGCGGCAATGCGGCCCGAAACTCAACGGCGGTCGCGTTGAATGGAATCGGAGCGGATTCCACGCCATTCCATGCAAGCTTGAACGTGCCCGGCTGAACCTGCCCGGCATCGTATGCGGCTGGGTAGCCAATCAGGCAGACGTCGTAACTGTAGGGGTAGGCTGCATCCACAACCATCGGAGCGTAGCGCCCGAGGGTCCACCCCTGAGGCGCTCGCAGAATCATCATGGGAACGGCCTCGCCTCCACCGGTGCTGGAGAACTGCGGGCCGTTAATCGCCACCCGCTTCCACCAGTCGATGATGTCATTGAACGGGCGACGGTCGTCGGGCTCAATCGCAAAAAGTTGTTCAGCCATGTCACCCCCGAATTGTCACCACGCCGGACACGGTCAATTGTCGCATCAGAATCCGGCCTGCGTTTTTCGTCAGCGTTGTTGCAGCCACCGAACCACCAACCACCAGCCCATTGTTTTGGGTCAGTGTGCCGACGGTCGCAGACTCACCATCGAATGCGGCTAAACCGAGTTCACCACTCAGAACCTCAACCGCGGCGGAAGTGCTGTTCGTCAAACAGCAGACTGCGGCTTTGTCCAACTCGTCACTCGAACCCGTTCGCACCACTCGCAGTGTACCGGCAGAGATACCCAAATCAAGGCGAATCAAATCAGATCCGCGACCCAGCCCGAATCCGACTTCGGCCACTGTCGCCGATGGCACGCCAATCATCAAGTATCGCGGCAAATATTCCACGGCGTTCACTGAGGTCCGTTCGGGCCGTCCAATTTGCCCCGTGTAGACTGCAGCAATCCGCAGAGATGAGACCTGCAGCCCGCAGTAGATTGTCCCGGATCCGGAACTGGTGATGGTGATGGCGCTGCCAGTTGCGGTTGCTGACAGCTGGAATGTTCCAGTTTCGTTGTCGGCATCCAGCACATAGTAGTTGGTGGTTGCTGACAATCCGCCCGGCAGTGTGCCAGTGGACTGCAGACGCACAATCTGGCCAGTTCGGAAGTCGTGTCCCCCGGTTGCCTTCAAACGATTTAGTGAGCCCAGCGGCGCGGCTGTTGTGGTTGTCGTGGAACTGGTGGTGGTTGTCGGCAGCGGTGTGTAAATGACTTCGACCGCAACCGGAACCCACTGGCGCAGCCCGTAGCGAATATCTCCCGCGGCGTTGTCGATTGTCACGTCATCAGTCGCCCCTGGTAGGCGGGCCAGAGTCCAGTTTGTTGGATCGGCCCAATTCCGCGGCCCTGTCGCTCGCTGCGTGACTGACAAAGTGTTTACAGACGATGCTTCGATTGTATTCACCACCGAAAACGCCGGCAGCAACTGGTTTGCCAGCCCGCTGGTAAATGTGATGAGGTAACTGGTCGAATCGGTGCTGTACGTCACAATCACATTATCCACGTTGCCGATCCCCGGCAGTGTGGCCAGCAATGTGCGCAGAGAAGCGGCTGAGGTCCCAACGGCCACGTACACAGGTCCCTGTCCATCGAATGACAGATAAAACCCACCCGAAACCGCAGAGCGCCCCACGGCAATTGTCGCGGTCTGAGTTTTGGGCCTGACGTGGCTGCGGTATGTTGCGGCCGATCCGGTCCCGTTGCCACCGAGGGCCACCGATGAAGGGACTGGCAGCACCCGCGTTTTCTGGCTCGTGGCATAGGTCACCAACCACGGGCTGGTTTCCGTGCCCGATCCGGTAACTGATGTACCGCTACTGATGAGGGCATTAAATTGAGCTTCCACGGTCGCGGCTGAAGCGTTGTAGGCGATTGCGGCGGTGGTGCCTTCCGGCAGTGTCAGGCGGAACGTACCAGAACTGGTTTTGGCGGGCAAAGAAATCGCATGCACAGCACCCGAAGCGGAGCTTCCAGCGTCGTTGATTTTGTGGAGTGTGCCAGTGCCGCCAACCTGCCGCAAGCTGCCGTCAATTGCGGCGCCAGTCAGGGCAGCGGCGTTGTCGACCAGATGAATCAGCTGCGGGTGATAGAATGACAATGGTGCGTAGCTGGCGGCGCCCCACAGTTCAGAGTTGCCAATGTGTTTTCCAACAATGCCAAGGAAGTCACTGAAGTCGCTGATGTCATTCAGGGCAGCCGCTGCAGATGCAGCTGCAGTCGCATACGCTGCGTTGGTTGTCGAGTTGCTGTAGTCAGGAGCAATGTTGGCCCCGGAATTCGTGATAGTGACCTGACGGCCCTGATATTCCAGCGTGATGCTATTCCCGGTTGTGAAGTCCAGCAAATAATGGGCGGCATAACCAAGATTAGATGCTGAAATGCCAAAAGCTGTCGTCGCCGAAAGCTGTGCTGTCGGGTTGTTCAGGTTCTTCAGCACCGTTCGTCCGGTGTTTGTCACACTGCTGACAGAAATCGTTGGGCGTGATGCTGAGGTGTATCCCGTGAAATCCAGAACATAATGCGACGGCGGAACACCGGTTGCGCTGTTGAGGAATCCGCCATAGACTTCAACGGCATTCGTTGCCAGCGACTTCACAATCTGCCGAACCTTATCAATCCCGTCATCCGCTCGCACGGTGGCAGCGTTGCCGTCGATGGTCAGCGTGAATGTATCGTTCGCCTCAATGCCAAGCATCCACACATCATGCGGCCCAGCCTTGTACGGCGTTCGTTCTTTGACATTGACCACAGTTCCATTCTGCAGTGTCGTGGCGTCCATCAGCACCGTAACGGGGGCAGATGCCAGCGTGCCAGTCCACTCAATCAGTACCTGTTCAGAGGTCGCAGAACGAATCGTTGCAGACGTCGCGTTTCCGACTGCGGTGGCGATTTCAGACAGCAGCCCGGCGGCGTCGTTGTAAGTGATCGCGCCCGTCAGTACGCCATTGATGGTCAGCTTGTACGTACCTGCGCGAGCCCCGTTGAAATTCAGGGCGGTAATTTGATTGACCGGAGTTGCCCCGAGGTCATTCACCACCGACACGATCGGACGCAATGACATTGAAATCTGAAAATCGTCATCGTCCTGCCCGGCGCAAACAACGTCGTTTCCGTCAGCGGAAAAGGCGATCGAAGCGAATTCCGGCGCCCCGGAATTCTGAAGCGTCGTGGCGATATCAAGAGCGCTCCATGTGGGGAATTTGAACACCCTTGAACCGCATGTAATTTCAGCCTGGACAATCCCGGCGGTACCGGGATAAAGCAGGCGGATAATCTTTGGCTGCGGCAGTGCGTCGCCGCGGAACTTATTCAGAGCCATTGGACACCTCAGGTGAATAGCAGGTTAAAATCGAGTTTGCGTGGAATCAGGTACTTCACAAAATGCAAGTCTGACTTTTCCAGTTTTTGTTTTAGCACCCATTCAAATTGTGGCTCTGATCCCGGCGGAGCGACGTTAATTCGTTCCCGAATCTGCGCCCCATCTTTGGTCAGCGGTACTGGCTTTGTCACAGGTTTACCAGTCGAGTCAACTGCGGGCCTGCGGATTTCCTGAGTGTACCCGAGAATCTTCGGTGGTTCACCGATTGGTGCGAGGTAAAAAGGTTGATAGATCGGCTTTGCCGGGAAATACTCTGTGAGTCCCTGATTCAGGTACTCAGTTCGCCACGTGCTTTCGCGGTAAAAGAACTGCAGCGGCATTTCCCGGTATTCAATTTCCCGCCCGTCGATCTCAGTGTATTGAGGCAGTGAAAGCTTCACGCCCTTCATCTTCAACGTTTCAGGCTCTGCAATAAATCCATCCAGATCGATTGGTTCGGAGTTCACACAAACATGCGCGAACTGGCCTAGCCACTGAGGAATCTGCGTGATGTATCGCGTCCCGCTGAATACCAAGATCTGTTCTTCGCGGACGATACCGAGTAGTGGCTCACTGGCAGTGTTCACCAGTGGATTGCCTTCGCCGTCGACTTCTGCGGGAACCTCCTCGAAGTCGGTGTCTACTTCGAATCTCAACGGCCTGCGTAGCGGGTTTGGATCGTTCACCGTGTTCCGGCCAGAGCCCACGGTCAGCGTCAATTCCACAACGGCTTGGCAGTGTTCAGAGTTGTCCAGCTTCTGAATTTTCAGGCGCTCAACATAGTATCCGTTCGGCCGATATGTCCCAGGTGCAATGTCCGGAAACAATGTCGAAGCCAAATCCTCCGACATATCCGCCTGAGTGGTGAGGCAGATGAGGTTCCAGTATTCAGTGACCCTTCGTTCCGGACTCCCGGTCTGCGGATAATTCAGCTCCCCATCTCGCTCATGTGCCAGCTCGCGGCGCCAAAGTCGGGCCTGTGGATTCGCCATTATCTTCGGCTCCCTCTAATCACCACAGCGTTCTGGCGCGTCTCGCGTCGCGTGCGCTCGAACTCGTCTTCCAGTGTGCCTTCAAGTGACTTGACGGCCTCTGTGGTTTCTTCAACGGCTGTCGTCTGGTTCAGTGATTCGTAAATCGCCCTTTGCCCCTCAACGGTCCGGCGGTCCACAGCATCGACAAACGCCGCTCGCTCCTGCTCAACGCCAGTCACGCTCCTCTGCAACTGCTGTGAGAGCATGCCGCCCGGGGAAGCCATGCGTGCGGCGGCTGCCTGAGCGATCGGCGCGGCAAGTGTGGTTTCCTTCTGGTCCTGCTTCAGTTGGTCTGTGCGGTTTTTCGCCTTGTCCACTGCATTCTGCAGGTCAAGCTGCACGGCCTGCATTTCGCGTGCATAGACCTGCCGTTCCTGTTCATAGGCTGCCTGCCGGTCATCCTCTTCGGCTCGCAGCTGGGCCTGCAGTCGCTCCAGATTGGAAATGCGGTTGGGGATCTGTCGACCCACCAGAGCGTTTGCCCAGTCAGTGATTTGCTGGACATAGTCTTTGATTTCGGCGAATGCCAGCGCGGGGGAATTTGAGATGCTGGACCACAGCTGCGTCCAGATCTCGCGAATTGTAATTCCGGTTTCATTCATCCCCTGCCTGATTTTAATGAGGCCCATGCGAATCGCGGCCCATGCGGATTCCATGGCAAGTTCAAGAGCCCCCTGCAGGTCCCCAGCTTTGATCATCTCCACAACCTGATTGAATGCCGGCGTGAAGGTCGTCAGCAGCGTGTTGGCCATCTCATGCAGGTTGATACTTGTGGCGGCAATCGCTACGCCAGCAGCAGCCAGAACCGTTGGGATTGCAATCCACGGGTTCAGCATCAACGTGAGGGCAGAACCGAGAAGACCAACAGCACCTGCAGCAAGCGAAAACACCGTCGTAATGGCACCGACTGCAGCGCCAGCAACTGAGGCAACCACCGACAACGCTGAGAGGATTTTCGCCACGCCAATCAGGGCTACACCCGCAGCAAAAACGGCGGCGGTCGTCTTCAAAGCGTAGACAATCAGCTCACCATTTTTTGCGATCCATTCAGTCACTTTGCCCGTGATGTCTGTGATGTATGTGCCAAACTTTTCCAGCGTTGGGGCGAGCGCTGTCCCGATTGCAATCGCAGCACCTTCAATCGCCGAAGTGAATCGCCTCCAAACTCCACCCGGTCCGGCGTCCATGTCTGCGGCGGTCTTCTGTGCCGTGCCTCCAGCGTCTCGGAGAGCACTTGCCAACCTTTCTGTGTCGGCTGCAGTGCTTGCCATTACCGTGGCGCCAGTGATTCCGAGAAGCCCAAAAGCTTCATTCATTTTCGCAATACGCTCACCAGCTGGCAGGTCATTCGTTGCGGCTGCCAGTTCTCCCATCACCTGCACAAGCGGCCTGAGATTCTTGCCGGCGTCCAGAAATTCTACGCCGAACAGCGCCCGCATTTTATCGGCTTCGGCTGCGGTGATCGTGCCGAGGCGGCGCAGGGCCGTTCCCGCGTTGCTGCCTTGAATGCCCACATTTCCGAGGGTTCCGAGGATTGCAACAGTGTCCTCAAGTGACATGCCAAGGTCTGCGGCCACAGGTCCCGCATAACTAAGCGCCTCGCCCAGCTGCTCTACGCTGTTGAACGTGGCATTCGCCGCCAGCGTCATCACGTCGGCCACCCGTGTGGCATGTTCAGCGCCAAGTGAGAACTGGCGAAGCGTTGCGGCCATGATCCCGGCGGACATAACTGCATCTGTCCCAGAAGCCCGAGACAGGTTCAAGACGGCGGCGGTCATCTGGTCGATTTCATCGACGTTGAAACCAGCCTTTCCGAGTTCGCCCATCAGTTGAGCGACTTGCACGGCGGTGAATGATGTCGTGCGGCCCAGTTCAAGAGCCGTGTTTCGCAGTCGCTCCAGATCCGCCCCAGTAGCCTGTGAAACAGCCCCCGTCATTCTGATTGCATCATCAAACGCGATCAACTGAGCAACGGGTAAAGCGGTTGCAGCAAGGCCGCCGAAGCCTGCAGCAAATGCGGTCCGTCCGATGTTCTGTACACGCGCCCCGAATTGCCTCAGGCGGCGTTCTGCCACCGTCAAACCGCGCTTAAGTGGATTGTCTTCCAAGAAGAATTCCACAAACGCCCGACCTGCTCTGACTGATCGACTGGAAGCCATTCGGGAACCTCACAACCACCGCAAAAATGGACTGACTTCGGGTTTCGGCGGCTTCGGTTTTTCGATTTTGTAGGGATTGAATCGCGACGGGTCGCCCGGTCTTTTCGTGTGAACGCCCACCATGATAGACATGATGGTTGAGGCCTTTTCCCATTCCTCACACCGGCGGGCTCGATCCATCAAATCGAGTTCCCGCCAAGTGAGAGGATCGGGGTTCAGTCCGAGCCTTCCGGCTGCGGAGTAAACGTCGTGCCAAGGCTCAAATCCATCGCCAGAATCTCCTTCGTGATGTCGCTCACCAGATCCGTCGTTTGAATCTTCTGGGCCAGTGCCAGCCTCCCCGCCTGAACCGCCTCGATTGCTTTCAGGAGCGCGGCGGCCATCTCCGGCTCGCCGCTTGTCTGGAAAAAATCGCGGAGGCTTTCATTCACGCCGCGAATCAACGCGGCAACGTCGGCACCGGTCGCGACTTCGGCAAGTTCCTCCTGTTGTTCAGCAGTCTTCAATCCGTAGAATTCGCAGACCACTGGCCAGCAAACGTCGGACTGACTCAGGAACTGGGCGAACACTTGCACATCACGGCTCAGCAGGTCAATCCCGTGAATCCTTTTGATGCGGCGCAAGAGCCCCAGTGTGGCTTCACACTGCAGCTCCTGCCCACGCGCGAGCTTAGCCGTCGGCATTGTCGCTGCCTCCCTGATTCACAGAAGATGCCTGGGCAATCTGCTGCTGAATGAAATTCGGGTCGGCAATCTTTGCGGCCCCGTGCTCCCGGGCCTGATCGACGGTCATGAACGGCACCGCAGTAAACCACTGCAGTGTGCCGTCTGGATTCTGAACACAATGGCGAACTGGTTTCATTTTGCTTCCCCCGTGAAGCGTTTACGAAACTGAAAACGAACGTCAGACGGTTGTGGTTGTCGGTGCTGCAATCGTGTTGAACGTCGGCTGGTACGTGCTCACAGCTGCAGGCTGCAAACCGAATTCGACCGTGTTGAATGCGGCCAAGTCTGAGGGCTTTGGCGCACTGGTGACCACCATATCGGCGAACACTC
>Ga0209668_10000631_pt1 | contig 14605 bp, 11 predicted proteins | sample FrelakmetPLP11PL_FD_187150 | JGI IMG/M metagenome (GOLD analysis project Ga0209668, IMG submission 187150) | Freshwater lake sediment microbial communities from the University of Notre Dame, USA, for methane emissions studies - PLP11 PL (SPAdes)... | ecosystem: Environmental > Aquatic >... | reverse complement strand
CAGCGCCATCAGCGGCGAAAACCGCGACCGCCGAAACCGCCACCGCCAAAGCGACCGCCGAAACCGCCACCGCCGAAGCGATCCTGGTATCCCCCGCCACCGAAGCGATCGTCGAATCCGCCACCGAAGCGATCGTCAAAACCGCCACCGCCGAACCGGTCGCCACCGCCCCAGCCGCCGGAGTGGTCGCCCAGGATGCCGCTCGACGTCCAGCTCTTGGATTGACCCGTACGGGCATCGTAGGCGGACGTCGTATGTTGGGCATCAAAGCCTTGTGGGCCTGCTGTCGCAGCAGTGGTCTTCGATATCGAACTGCCGCCCGGGCCCGTCGCATTGAAGCTCGAACCGTAGGTGCGCTGCCCGGTTTCGGTGTTGTATGAGCCGCCGCGAGCAACGTTGCCGGTCGTTCCGCCAGCGGTATCGAAAGTCCGGTCGTAACCGCGCTGCGCCTGCCCGGTATACGGGTTGTAACTGCGACCAGCCGCGTAGGAACCGGTCGTTCCGGTGCGCAGGTTGTCATAGGTGCCCGTCGCCGTGGTACCAAACTTTCCGTTGGCGTTGGCGTACCAACTCCGATTGCCCGAATAGACCGTGTTGCCCCAGCGGCCGTAAACGCTCGCACTGGTCGAACCACAGCAGGGGTAGCCCCAATAGCCGGGGTGGTAGTAGGCACCGCCCCAGTAATCGGTTGCCCAGGCCGCCGTGGCCAGTCCCAGCCCGAATCCCCAGGCGTAGCCGACGTAGGGGTTATAGATGGGCGCCGCCGCCAGCCCCCAGGTGTAGGGCGCGGCATACCAGACCGACCCGATCCAAGGGGTATAGTAATAGCCGGTGCCGTAGACGACGACACCATCGGAACTGACCACGGTGCCGAGATATCCCGGCGTGTATCCGACGTAGACAACCTGATCGCTCGCGCCGTAAACGTTCACGTATGTCACGTAGTGCAACGGCGAAGTGGCCGGGATGCTGTAAATCACCGCCGGCACGCTGGTGGCGACGGCCCATGGCCCGGTCAGGCCCGGTGCCGAAAACCAGACGCCGGCCTCGACGGCGTAATAGCTCCCCGGATTCACCTGGATGATCGGTACCGAGGCATTGATAACGTATTGCAGGGGCGTACCATCGACCGCCTTGTACTGTGGAGCACCATCGAATACCGGCGTGAATTTGGGGCTGTTGACGAGCGGAACCTGCGCGGTGTGGGGAATCGAATTGGCGATCAGCGCTTCCTGCGCCTGCGGCGTACCGGCGACCGAGGGGAGAATCACGCCGGCCGGGGAGCCCTTGGGAATCCGGGCGAAATCGGCGGGCAAGGCGTTGGCCGGAACGAAGGTCCACGGGCCGCTCAATGAGGCGGCGCGATACCAGCGCCCTGCCAGCAGCGTGTAATAGTCGTTGTTAGCCGTATTGACCAGCACGTCGGCAGTGGTGTTCTCAGCCCACAGCAAGCCGGTTCCCGTCACCGGTATGAAATTCGGCTGTCCCTTGAAGACGATCAGCTCTGCTGGAACCTGGCTCACGTAGATGGTTGGCACCCCACTGGCCAGAGAAGGTTTCGGGTTGGCGCGCGGACCGCCGTCCAGCAGGTCAACGCTGTTCTTCCCGCCCAAACGCCGGGCCAGATCGTCGAGGCCGAAGGGAACGCCGGAAGCTTTTACCCACGGGCCGTCCAGCGTAGCAGCGGTCAGCCAGCCGTCGAAGACGTGCAGGTACCACGTGTTGTCGCCCTTTTTTCTTGCAATCAGCGCCTGGCTGTTGATCACGCGCTCGAAACGCGTGTCGGGCACCGGCTTGATGCTGGGCGTACCGTCGATCGGCACAAGGATCGCCGGCGAGTCGCTGATGATCACGCGCGGTGGCTCGTTGTTGACCTGAACGGCATTCGGTTTAACCTTCTGCGAGGCCAACAGTTGCCCTTGCAGCAGATCCAATGACATCGTGCCCATCGCCGTTGGCAGGCTGGTCCGCAACTGACGCAGGTAGGCGAGCCCATTATCCGTTACCGTGGGAAAGCGCACCTGGGTCAGGCTGAGTTCCGCCAGGGAAACCATCCGTGTTACGCGATCCACGTCGGTTCGCGCGTTCCCCCAGATGACACCGAAAGTTTCATCGTTGGCCCCAGCCTTCTTGACGGAGACCGCGGCACGGAAGCTGAGGCGGTTGCCTTCCCAGCTATTCACCTGCGGCAAATAGATCAGTGCCGTACCATCGGCGAGGGTCACCTGTCTCGGCCATTGATCGCCGACCACCTGCGGCGCCGGCTGCATTCCGGCGCCCGTCAGTGATCCTGAGAGTGCCGGATCAATTTGCAGCGGCTGCACGCTCTGGTCCATCCCGAGATTATCCGGCGGCGCCATCGGTTGCTGGCTGGCGCAACCAATGGGGCCGCCAATGGCGACGCTCAGCAAGCAGGCGACCAACACAGGCCTATACGCATTCATCATGTCTCGACTCCGGAATCAGATGCTGCGAAAGCATACTCCAGCTATCCGTGGCCATTCAACCAGGATTTATTTCAGGTTTGCGGCCCGCGGAGATATGGCTCGATCCAGTTGCCGACACCAGAGATGCCGCCGCCATCGATCGCGCCTACCTTGCCGTTTTTTGATCAAAATTCAATGTCGACCGCAGCAGCTCTCCTATAATCCGCCCCATGATCCAGTTCAAGAACGTCGTGAAAAACTTCCGCCGCGCGCGCGTGCTCGACGGCATCAGCCTCGATATCGGACTCGGCGAACGGGTTGCCCTGATCGGTTCGAACGGCGCCGGCAAGACCACCCTGATCCGTTGTCTGCTAGGCGAATACACACACGACGGCGAAGTCACCATCAACGACCTCGACCCGCGCGGCAACCGCACGGCGGTACTCGGCACCATCGGTTTCGTGCCGCAGTTGCCGCCGCCGCTCAAGATGCCGGTCGGCCAGCTGATCGATTTCTCCGCCGCGCTGTGCAATACCGACCCGCAGCGCATACACGGGATCGCCAAACGCCTCGGACTCGAAGTCGAGAGTATCCTTTCCCGTCAGTTCGTACGCCTCTCGGGCGGCATGAAGCAAAAACTGCTGATCGCCATCGCGCTGGGCCGTGAGGCGAAGGTGCTGGTGATGGACGAACCGGCGGCCAACCTCGACCCCGAAGCGCGCAAGATCTTCTTCGACCTGCTGGCCGAGCGCCAGAACGAGGCGACGATGCTGATTTCCAGCCACCGCCTCGATGAAGTCTCGGCACTGGTCAACCGCGTCATCGAGATGGACATGGGCAAGGTCGTGCTCGACGACAAGGTGGCCGACGACGTCGCGCTCTCCGACACTCTGGACTGCCGCATCGTCATCAAGCGTTTCGAGCCGGCCTTCGCCAAGGCCATCGCTGCCTGGAAATTCGCCGCGCGCGACGAGAACCTGGTCTGGGAAGGCCGGATCGCCGGCCCCGACCGCCTGCGCTTTCTCGGCATGATTTCGCGTTACTCGGCGCTGGTCGGCGATGTATCACTCACCGAGAACACCAACTGAGCGATGTGCGTTACGTCTCGCCGTGACTTCCTCGGCCGCCTGACCTTCGGCGGCCTTGCGCTGACGCCACTGGCGCTCGCCTTGGCGGCCTGCGGCAAATCCGGCTGGCCGGATGGCATGGCCGAGATCAAGTGGGATCGCGAAGTCTGCCCGCGCTGCAGCATGGTGATCTCCGACCGGCGCTTCGCCGCCGAACTGCGCGGCGGGCCGAAGGACATGGTAGTCAAGTTCGACGATATCGGCTGCCTGACCTTCTGGATCCGCGACAACCTCAAGAACCACCCCTGGCTGGCCGAACCGGAAACCCGCATGTGGGTCGCCGACGTTACCAGCAAGGGCAAGGAAGTCACCTGGCTGGACCCGCGCAAGGCGCAGTTCATCACCCGGACCTCGCCGATGGGCTACAACTTCGGCGCCGTCGCCTACCCGCAGATGGGCAGCATGGATTTCGAGAGCATGCGCCAGCATGTGCTGGCCAAAGGAAAATAAATGAAGCAACTGTGGCTCACCGCCAGGCTGGACATCGTCGAATCGCTGCGCGCGCGCTGGTTCCAGATCTACACCCTCGTCTTCGGCGGCATCGTCGCCCTGCTCTTCGTCTTCGGCCTGACCGAATCGCGCGTCCTCGGCTTCATCGGCCTCTCCCGCCTGCTGGTCACCTACATTCAACTGACCATGGCCATCCTGCCGATCTTCGTGCTGATCACCACCGTTCGCTCGGTGGCCGGCGACCGCGAAGCCGGCGTCTTCGAGTACCTGCTGTCGCTGCCGGTGTCGCTCTCGGCCTGGTTCTGGGGCAAGATCGTCGGCCGCTACATCGTCGTTTTCGCGCCGGTCTTTCTGGCCATGCTCGGCGCCGTCGGCTGGGCGACCATCCAGGGCATCGAAGTGCCGTGGGACATGTTCGGCTACTACACCGCGCTGCTCGCCGTCATGGCGATGTGCTTCCTCGGCATCGGCATGCTGATCTCGGCCATCGCGCGCACTACCGACATCGCGCAGGGCGCCGCTTTCATGGTCTGGCTGTTCCTGCTGCTCTTCCTCGACCTGATCCTGCTCGGCGTCATGATCCAGGGCAAGGTGGCCCCCGAAATCGCCGTCACGCTGGCGCTGGCCAACCCGCTGCAGGTATTCCGCACCGCCGCGCTGGCCCTCTTCGACCCGCAACTGATCGTCCTCGGCCCGTCCGCCTACGTCATCCTCGACCTGTTCGGCGTCGCCGGCTACAAGGTCTTCGCGCTGGCTTATCCGGCGGCGCTCGGCCTGCTCAGTGCTACCATCGGCTACTTCATTTTCCGCCGCGGCGACCTGCCTTGAAAATACTTATTTCTGCCCTGGTTTTTGCCCTTTTTTCGACGTTGACCGCGGCAGAGGAGTTCCCCTCCTCCGCCCCGCTGTTCGCAGCCACGCTGAACGATCTCGATGACAAGCCGGTAGCGCTGGAACGTTACAAGGGCAAGCCGTTGATCGTCAATTTCTGGGCACGCTGGTGCGGTCCATGCCGCGCTGAAATCCCCGAACTGATCGAAATCCGCAAGGCGCACAAGGGCAAGCTCGAGGTTCTCGGGATCGGCATCGAGGACAAGGCCGAGGCAGCGAAGGATTTCGCCAAGGCCTACGAAATGGATTACCCGCTATTCGTCGCCGGCGCCAAAGGCATCCCGCTGATGCAGGCCCTGGGCAACACCAAGGGCGGCCTGCCATTCACGCTGGTCATCGACCGCAATGGCCAGGTCATCCAGAAAAAGCTCGGGGTGATGAAGAAAGCCGATCTCGACGCCGCCGCCGAACTGCTGCTGAAGGTACGCTGAAAATACAACGGGCGGCATTTGCCGCCCGTTCCGTCACCGTACCCGCGCTCCGCTTATTCCGCGACGCTCTTGCGCGTCTTCGCCGGCCGCTTCGGCGTCGCCTTTCGTCCAGTGGCGGCCTTGGCCTCGCGGTTGAATTCGAGCGCCATGTCGAACGCCGTTTCGACAAACTTGCGAACCCGGGCGAATTCCTCATCCGTCAGCGTGCGCGCTTCGTCGCGCGCCCGGTAGATGCTGATGAATTCGTGCTCGCGCCCGGCGTGTTCGACCAGGCGGCTGATGCCGAGCGTTTCGAGAATCTTCCACAACCCGGGGCTGTACGCCTTGGTCAGGTTCATGACGAAGGGAACCGGATCATTGCGCGCCAGCACCGAGGCCAGGCGCAGGACGACCTCGAACGGCAGGGCCATCTTGCCGTTCTCCGCCAGCTCGAGCAGGGCAGGATCCTTCAGATCGATCGCCGCGCCCAGATCATCAAGGGGAATCCCCGCCGCCTCGCGCATGTTGCGCAGGAAGCTTCCCGCCTTGATCAGCGCCTTGGTCGATGCCATGCCATGTGGAAACAGGCCGGACGCGGCGTGCAGCGAGGTGTCGACTGCCGCGCCGGCCATGCCGACAACTTGCCCGGCAAGGGTGCGCAGCGATTTGGTCAGGCCGCCCACCGCATCGAAAGGCTGCGCCTTGCTGACTTTCCGACTCGCGGCTTTGGCTGCGGGCTTGCGCCCGCTACTGCTGCTTTTGGCTGTCACTGTCGCCTCCATTCTGTCAATCAGGTAGTTGAATACTACGCCAATACCGGGACACGAACCCGCGAACGATCAGTTCCATACGCCGCGTCGCAGGCAATTTGACGCCGAACCTGTCAATATCCAGTGCGCGTCACGGCGTGCCAATGAACAGGTAAAAATTCCCCATGCCATTCGGCGAGTAGCCATAGCCCAGGTAGACCATCCCCAGCGGGGTCTCGCCACCGACATACGCCGTCGCCGAGCTTTGCCAGCCGTTCAGGTTGGTTTCCGTGTAGCGGCCGTCGACCTTCCCGCCTTCCACGGCCACGCCGACCCGCATGTCACCACGCAGGCCGGCCGGCAGTCGCCCGATGACCTTCTCCAGCCGCACGTTACCGTATATCAGCGATTCGCCGATAATCTGGTTGCGCGCAAAGCCCGACAGGTTCAGGAAGCCGCCCAGCGCCACGGCATCGTAGAACGGCAGGCTGCCGGTAAACGAGCCGGCGCCGCGGATTCGTCCCTGGAGTATGTAATCGCCGAAATTTTCGGCCGCGCGCAGATCCAGTTCGGCCTTGTCGTAGCCATCCCCGGTCGCGTAGAAGTAGCTTCCGCGTGCTCCCCAGCCATGCGTCGGATCGTAGAGGCGGTCGAACTGGTCGAAATCGAGTTTCGCCAGGAAACCGCTAAAACCCTCGCTACCTGTAGGAAGCGTCGGTGACCCGGTAGCCAGTTCGGCGCTGCGGTAACGTCCCGCCCAGCCAACCGACACCGGCCCCCACAGGCCGACATTGACTCCCGCCATCAGATCGAGGCTGGTCTGATCGACCGAATACTCGGCGATCCGTTGGTTGTTCTGATAGATATAGAGCGGGAAACGCAGGTAGGAGAGCTTCGGTTCCAGGAAGAAGCGTCGCTCGGCGTCGAGCGGTTGGTAGAACTCGGTAAACACCCCGTTTTCGTTGCCGACTTGCACCCCGGTCAGCCACTCGCCGCCCAGACTGTTGATCAGCGTTTTCTGGTAGGCAACCCGCAGATTGAAAGTGGAGGGACTGCTGGAGGTGGCATTCAGGTTGAAACCGAAGCGCAGGTAATCCGGCCCGAATTCCTTCTCCACCGGAGTCACGCGCAGGATGTTTCGGTCACGGGTGGAAAGTAGCGAAAAGTCCACATCGTCGTACAACCCATCGCCGTAGATGAGTCCCAGGTCTTTGTCCAACCGGTTGACATCGACTGGCGCGCCGTCATAGTTTCTCAGGTAGCGGTCCGGGTAGACCGGGTTGACCCGCTTCAAGCCGGCGATCTGGACTTCGTCCACGACCGGCAATTCGCCGCGCACGGGCGTCATGGTCGCCAGCCACGCCTGATACTGCTGCTCGCCGACACTCAATGCCTTCAGGCGGGGCAGCAAGGCCTCGGCCGCCGCCCGTCCCCGCTTGGCCGTTTCCGCGTAACGGCTGAATTCAGCCGCAGTGATGCCGTCGAGATCCGGCTTGATGTAGATGTCCCCGGAACTGAGTGTAGACAACGACCGAGTCACATTCTGCTCGGTCAGGATATTCACCATCTGCCCGGCCACCGAGAAGATTCCACCGATGTCTTTCGCCTTCATCAGCGGCGACCCGACATTGACAGCGATCACGACATCGGGATTGCAGCTCTTGCGTACTTCGTCGATCGGCACGTTGTCGACCAGGCCGCCATCGACCAGCAGCCGTTCTCCGTCCTTGACCGGCGCCATCAGCCCGGGCACTGACATGGTGGCGCGCATCGCTCGGGTCATGCTGCCCTCGCGGAACACCACCTTGTCACCAGTCACCAGATCGGTGGCGATGATGGAAACCGGGATCGGCATTTTCTCGATCAGCGGCTGGCCATACTGGCTGCGCACCAGACGGTTGATGAACAGCTTGATCTTCTGACCCTGGACGACGGCGGGAAGCGTCTGAGCACCCTCTTTCGTCATCCCTATCTCGGTACCTGGAATGAAGAGCCGGGACTGGGATTTGACGCGCGGATTGAGTTCATTGGTCGGCGGGTTGTCGTTGAACATTTCCCGCCAGTCGGCCTGGCCCATCGCCTCAAGCATCTCGTCGGGAGTCAGCCCGGCGGCAAAGGCGCCGGTCACCAGCCCGCCCATGCTGGTGCCAGCGACGCAATCGACGGGAATCCGGTTTTCGCGCAAAACTTCCAGTACGCCGATATGCGCCGCGCCCCGCGCGCCGCCGCCGCCGAGGACGAGACCGACGCGCGGGCGCTCGGCGGCCATCGCCAGGCTTGCGCAGAGCGTCAATCCGGCGATGCCGCTGACCAGAACATGCCTGACGAGAGGCTTTGACGAGAGCATTTTGATCATGGTTGACACCTATACCGTGCAGGAATGGCGGATTGGCCCTTGCGTGCTACCGTAAGCACGCCAGAATTGCCGCGGCGAGAACCGCCGGGTCCTCGGCGCCGGCAATGACCTGGTTTCCGGGCAGAATGAAGGTCGGAACCACCTTGATCCCCTTTGCCCGAATCTCGCGTTCCCGCTCGCGGACAAGCGCTTCGTCTTCCGTGGACGACAGATAGCGCGTCACCTCCGCCGCATCGTAGCCGCACTCGGCGGCAATCCTGCCGAGCAAGGCGATGTCGCCGACACGCTCCCCGCGCTGGAACTGGGCGACGAACAGGCGCTCGACCAGCGCATCGGCAGCGCCGCGCTGCTGCGCCCAATGGATCAGGCGGTGCGCCCGCAGCGTGTTGGCCCGCACTTCGATCTTCTCGAACGCATAGTCGATACCATAGGCGCGACCAGCCTCGCGAATCCGGCCGAACAGCGCCTCGACCGCCGCCCGGCTGCCGAACTTGCGTTCGAGGAAAGGCAGATAGGGTTCGCCTTCCGGCGGCGTATCCGGGTTGAGGAAAAACGGCAACCAGCGCGTCTGGTACGTGAAGTCGGGAATCTGGTCGCGCACAAGGGCGATCGCTGTCTCAAGGCGGCGGGTGCCGATGAAGCACCACGGACAGACAACGTCGGAAACGATTTCGATGGTCAGCATGCGGTGCATGATAGCGTCTGCCACTCCGCGCAACCAGTTCAAGGCGAAAAAATCCCCGCCGTGGCGGGGATGGCTATTCACAACCGGCGATTACGCCTTACAGCATGTCGTCGGTCAGCGCCGCCAGCGAGGCCGCGCCGGCCTGCACCGTGACACCGTAGGATGTCGCCAGCGGCAGCATCTGGTCGGCGTAGAAGTGCGCGGTGGCGATCTTGGCCCGATAGAAGGTCTGGTCGCCCTCGCCCTTGTCGAGGTAGCCGGCGGCAGCCAGAGCGGCCTTGCCCATCATCCAGCCGCCGCAAACGGTCACCGCCAGATGCAGATAGGGCACTGCTGCGGTCAGCGGCCCGGCAAGGCCGTTTTTTGCCTCGGCCGACAGCCATTCGGTGGCCTTGACCCAGGCTTTCAGCGCATCGCCCAGACGGCCGGCGATGGCCTGCAGTTCGGGACGGGCGGAAGCGCCGAGCGCCTTGGCAGTGGCCGCTACTTCGCCGAAGACGTACTTGGCGGTGGCGCCCTGGTCGCGCATCAGCTTGCGGAACAGCAGGTCGTTGGCCTGGATGCCGGTGGTGCCTTCGTAGATGGTGGTGATGCGCGAATCGCGCCAGTGCTGGGCGGCGCCGGTTTCCTCGATGAAGCCCATGCCGCCGTAGATCTGGATGCCGAGCGAAGTGACCTCGATGGCCATTTCGGTGCCGCCGCCCTTGACGATGGGAATCATGAACTCGGCAAGGTAGAGGTTGCGCTTCTTCTCTTCGGCGTCGCTGATGACGTGGGCGCGGTCGAGCAGGCCGGAGGTGTAGTAGGCCATGGCGCGGCAGGCTTCGACGCGGCTCTTCATGAGCATCAGCATGCGGCGGATGTCGGGGTGCTTGTCGATGGTGACCAGCGCTTCGCCGGTCAGCGCATCGCGACCCTGCTTGCGTTCGCGGGCAAAGCCGAGCGCCTGCTGGTAGGCGCGCTCGCCGAGCGCGATGCCTTGCAGGCCGACGCCGAGGCGGGCTTCGTTCATCATGATGAACATGTATTCGAGGCCGCGATTCGGCTCGCCGAGCAGGTAGCCGACCGCCCCGCCATTATCGCCATAGGCCATGACGCAGGTCGGGCTGGCGTGGATGCCGAGCTTGTGTTCGATCGAGACGCACCAGGCGTCGTTGCGGGCGCCGAGCGAGCCGTCGGCATTCACCAGGAACTTGGGCACGAGGAACATCGAAATGCCCTTGACCCCGGCTGGCGCATCCGGCAGGCGGGCGAGCACGAGGTGGACAATGTTGTCCGTCATGTCGTGGTCACCGTAGGTGATGAAGATCTTCTGGCCGAAGACCTTGTAGCTGCCGTCGGCCTGCGGCTCGGCGCGGCTGCGGATCAGCGCCAGGTCGGAGCCGGCCTGCGGCTCGGTCAGGTTCATGGTGCCGGTCCACACGCCTGTGACCATCTTTTCCAGGTAGATCGCCTTGAGTTCGTCGCTGGCGCAGGTCAGCAACGCCTCGACCGCGCCGGTGGTGAGCAAGGGGCCGAGCGAGAACGACAGGTTGGCCGACATCACCATTTCCTTGACCGCGACCGCCAGCGTATCCGGCTGGCCGTGGCCGGCATGGTCTGGCGGGCAGGCGATGCCGTTCCAGCCGGCATCGCAGAAAGCCTTGTAGGCTTCCTTCCAGCCTGGCGGCGTGGTCACGCCGTCGGGGCCAAGCTTGCAGCCCTCCTTGTCGCCGACGCGGTTCAGCGGCGCCAGCACTTCACCCGTGAACTTGGCGGCTTCCTCGAGAATGGCGTCCGCCATGTCGGGCGTCGCCTCGGCGAAGTCGGGATACTGGGTCAGATCCCGGAAACCGGCCAGTTCGTCCTGCACAAAACGCATGTCCTTTACGGGCGCGCGGTAGTCGCTCATTCTGCTTTCTCCTTGTTACCTGTTTTATGTATGGGTATTACGGTGCTGCATGGCACCCCACCCCTGCCGGCGGGGCGCCTTGATAAAAGGCCTAGCCGCCTTCCTTGAGCGCGCGGCGCAGGATCTTGCCGACATTGGTACGCGGCAGGTCGGCGCGGAACTCGACCTGCTTCGGCACCTTGTAGCCGGTCAGATGCTTGCGGCAGTGGGCAATGATTTCCTCGGCAGTCAGGTTCGGATCCTTGCGCACGACGAAAATCTTGACCACTTCGCCCGAGTTTTCGTCGGCCACGCCAATGGCCGCCACATCGCCGACACCTTCATGCATGGCGACAGCTTCCTCGACCTCGTTCGGATAGACGTTGAAGCCCGAGACGAGAATCATGTCCTTCTTGCGGTCCACCAGATAAACATAGCCAAGATGGTCGATGTAACCCATGTCGCCGGTGCGCAGGAAGCCGTCCGCGTACATCACCTTGGCCGTCTCGTCGGGGCGCTGCCAGTAACCCGCCATGACCTGCGGGCCGCGGATGCAGATTTCGCCAACCTGATCTATCGGAACCTCCTTGCCGTCATCGTCGCGGATCGAAACCTCGGTCGACGAAATCGGCAAGCCGATCGAACCGTTGAATTCCTTGAGATTCAGCGGATTGATGGTTGCCGCCGGCGATGTTTCGGTCAGGCCGTAGGCCTGCAGCAGCGGTGACCCGGTCACTTTCTGCCAGCGAGCGGCGACCGGTGCCTGGACCGCCATGCCGCCACCCAGCGAGAGCTTCATGGTCGAGAAGTCGATCGAAGCGAAATCGGGCTGGTTGAGCAGGCCGTTGAACAGCGTATTGACGCCGGTCGACACCGAAATCGGGTACTTTTTCCATTCCTTGATGAAGCCTGGCATGTCGCGCGGGTTGACGATCAGCAGGTTACGCGCGCCGATCATCATGAAAGTCAGGCAGTTCGCTGTCAGCGCGAAGATATGATAAAGCGGCAGCGCGGTGACGATGAATTCCTTGCCCTCCTCGATGGCCGGCTTGATCCAGGCGTAGGCCTGCATCACGTTGGAGGCGATGTTGCCATGGGTCAGCATCGCCCCCTTGGAAACACCGGTGGTGCCGCCGGTGTATTGCAGGAAGGCCAGGTCGTCGTGGCCGAGGACGACCGGTTCCATGCCGTGGCGACGACCCGCCGCCAGCGCCGCAGTAATATTGATCGAACCCGGCAGCGACCAGGCCGGCACCATCTTCTTGACATGGCGGACGACAAAATTGACCAGCGCGCCTTTGACCACGCCGAGCATATCGCCCATCGGCGTGACGATGACGTGCCTGACGGCGGTCTTGCCGATCACCTGCTGCAGCGTGTTGGCGAAGTTCTCGACGATGACGATCGCCTTGGCGCCGGAATCCTTCAGTTGATGTTCCAGTTCGCGCGGCGTATAGAGCGGGTTGCAATTGGCGACGACGCAGCCGGCGCGCAGCGTCCCGAACAGCGCCACCGGGTATTGCAGCAGGTTGGGCATCATCAGGGCGACGCAATCACCCTTCTTGAGGCCGACCGATTGCAGCCAGCCGGCAAAATCGCGCGACAGGCGATCCAGCTCGCCGTAGGTCATCTCGCGATCCATGCTGATGTAGGCAACCTGATCGGCATACTTCCTGCAGGCGTCCTCGAACACCGTCACCAGCGAGGCGATGTGGTCGATGCTGATTTCCGCGGGAACGCCCGCCGGGTAGGTCTTGATCCAGATCTTTTCCATTTTTATCTCCTCCTTAAGTTGATCAACCGCCCAGCAGCGCTTTCTTGAGCGAAGCGTCTACCGGATTTTCTCCCAGCCAGACCTTGAGCAGCGCCCTGGCGAACGGGCCGCTCGAAACCTTGCCGCGCGCTTCCCCGTTGAAACTCACCGCGACCCCGTCGGCCGAAAAGTCCAGCGCCACGGTGTCGCCATTTTTGGCCGTGCCGACCTTTTTCATGATCTCGGCAAACTGCTCGGTCGGCGCCTTCAGCGCCGCCAGCTCGGCCTCGCTGTTGTTGTCCTTGAGACCGTCGCGCAAGGCGCCGTACAAGGTATCGGCATCGATTTCGCGCAGCATGCGCATGCTCATCCGGCGCGGTGTCGCGGCATCGAGCAAAGCGGCCGGTGCGTTCGATTTCTGGGACACGTAAAGCGCGCCGACATAGACCTTGATGAACACCTTGGTCCGCACGCCGGCGCCATTCAGCACCAGTTCATTGCCCCCGACCTTGATCTGGTCGTCAATCTTGATGCCGGCAACCTCGGCCGCGTGAGCGGCGGGAATGGCCAGCAATCCTGTTGCCAGCGCTGCAATTCGTACAGAACGTGGAATCACCTTGTCTCTCCTATCAGTAACCTGTTTCGGTATCACTTCTTTTTGTCGGCGACGTGCTGCGTTCGCTCAAGCGCAGTATGCGCCGATCTCTTGAGAATCTTCAACCGGGCCGGACATCGGGAGCGTCAGGCTGGCAACTCGCGCGCCAGCCTGGCAGACACCACCCTAGAGCCGCTCGATGATCCCTGCTGCGCCCATGCCGGTGCCGATACACATGGTCACCATGCCATACCTGCCGCCGGTGCGCTTGAGGCCGTGGACGACAGTCGCGATCCGGATTGCCCCGGTCGCCCCGAGCGGATGACCAAGGGCAATGGCGCCGCCCAGCGGATTGACCTTGCCCGGATTGATCCCCAATTCGTTCATCACCGCGATCGACTGCGCGGCGAAGGCTTCGTTGAGTTCGATCCAGTCGAGGTCGTCCTGCTTGATGCCAACCTGCTGCAGCACCTTGGGAATCGCCGCGATCGGGCCGATGCCCATGATCTCCGGCGCGACACCGCCCACCGCATAGCCGGCGAAGCGGGCCAGCGGGGTCAGGTTGTGTTCCTTGAGCACTTTTTCGGAGACCAGCATCACGGCGGCGGCACCGTCCGACATCTGCGACGAGTTACCAGCCGTCACCGAACCACGGGCGTGGAAAACCGGCCGCAGCTTGCCCAGTCGTTCGACGCTGGAATCCGGACGCGGCCCCTCGTCCGTATCGACGGTACGCTCGCGGATGCGGACCTGACCGGACGCGAGATCCGGCAGATGCTCGCGAATGGCGTAAGGCGAAATCTCGGCCTTGAAGTGGCCGGCTGCAATCGCCGCGCAAGCCTTCTGGTGCGAGGCGACGGCGAAGGCATCCTGCATTTCGCGGCTGATCTGCCACTGATTGGCGACCTTTTCGGCGGTCAGGCCCATGCCGTAGGCGATGCCGAGGTTTTCCTCCTTGGCGAAGATGGCCGGGTTCATGGACATCTTGTTGCCCATCATCTGCGGCATCACGCTCATCGACTCGGTGCCGCCGGCGATCATGACGTCGGCGAGGCCGAGGCGGATCTGGTTGGCGGCATCGGCCACTGCCTGCACCCCGGAGGAGCAGAAGCGGTTGATGGTGATGCCCGGCACGGTGATCGGCAGCCCGGCCAGCAGCAGGCCGATGCGGGCGACGTTCATGCCCTGCTCGGCTTCCGGCATGGCACAGCCGATGATGACGTCGCCAATGCGTGCCGGATCGATCCCCGGGACCTGGGCGACGACCGACTTGACGACGTGCGCCAGCATGTC
>Ga0209668_10000630_pt1 | contig 14620 bp, 21 predicted proteins | sample FrelakmetPLP11PL_FD_187150 | JGI IMG/M metagenome (GOLD analysis project Ga0209668, IMG submission 187150) | Freshwater lake sediment microbial communities from the University of Notre Dame, USA, for methane emissions studies - PLP11 PL (SPAdes)... | ecosystem: Environmental > Aquatic >... | reverse complement strand
GTTTTATATATATAGTGCATAATATTGAAACTAATAAATCATATATAGGTAAAAAAGTATTATACCATAATAAAAAAGTAAAATTAGGTAAAAAAGAAGTAGCAGAATTAACAGGTGTTGGTCGTAAACCAACATCTAAAATAGTTACTAAAGAATCTGATTGGAAAACATATTATGGTTCTAATAAAGAAGTAATGGACTTAATTAAATCAGGTAAACAAGATATATTCTCTCGTAAAATACTTCAAGTAGTTAATAGTAAAAAATTATTAACCTACTATGAAACTCAAGCATTATTTACATATAAAGTATTAGAACACCCAGAATTATATTACAATGATAACGTATTAGGAAAATTCTATACTAGAGATTTTACAATTTAGGCTTGGCTTCATAATATATCCTTCGTATTATACAAGGTATGGTAAATCAACTCCTTATAAATGATTAATCAATATACATTTATATATTATTTACATAAAGGTGATAATATCCCATTTTATATAGGAAAAACTATTAATAGTAATAATAGTAGATTAAATAATCATCGAATAAAATATAGTAAAATATGTTATTTAGAAGTTATAGATATTATTCCAACTGAAGAATGGATTTTTTGGGAAAAACATTATATAAGTTTATTTAAATCATTTGGTTTTAATTTAGAAAATAAAAATAATGGAGGTGGAGGATGTATAACTCATTCTGTATCTCTTGAAGCAAGGCAAAAAATTAGTGATTTTCATAAAGGTTATAAAAAACCATTTAGTGAAGAACATAAAATTAACTTAAAAAAATCATTACAAGGTAAAAAAATGCCAAATGATTTTGGTGATAAAATAAGTAAAAAACTAAAAGGAAGAAAAGTAACTTGGAAACAAGGAAATGTAGGAAAACCTCCAACATCAATTAATCAATATGATTTAGAAATGAATCTTATTAAACGGTGGGATAATATAAAAGAACCAACCTTAATTTATAAATGTTATATAAGCGGTTGTCTTAGAGGAAGACAAAAATCATCCGGAGGTTATATTTGGAAATATGCAGATAAATGAACCATTAGTTAATTTAGTTAATTCAATATTAGGAATAGGAAAATCTACATCTCGTGGAAATAAATCTTATAATTGTCCTAAATGTAATCATCATAAACCAAAATTAGAAATTAATTTTGATATTTCTTCTCTTCATTTTCAGAAATTTGCATGTTGGTCATGTGGTTTTAAGGGTAAAAAACTATACCAATTATTTAAAACCTTAGAAGTGTCCCCTGATAAAATTAATGAACTAAAATCGTTAGTTAAATACACTTCAGGTGAAAAAACAATACAAACAACAACAATATTAAAATTACCTAAAGAATTTAAACCATTAGTTAATATATCAACAGGTGATATTGTAGGTAAACATGCTTTAAATTATATTAAAAAACGAGGCATAACAGATGATGATATATTAAAATATAATATCGGTTATTGTGAGGGTGGAAGATATAATAACATGATTGTTATACCTTCATATGACTCTGCAGGTAAGTTAAATTATTTTACTGCCCGTAACTTTGATAAAACATCAACCCTTAAATATAAAAATCCAGACGTATCACGAAATGTTATACCGTTTGAATTATTTATAAACTGGAATACACCGCTTATATTGTGCGAAGGAATGTTTGACGCCATCGCTATTAAACGAAATGTTATACCGTTATTAGGCAAGAATATACAGTCTACGTTGATGTTAAAAATAGTGACATCGGCTGTTAAAAAAATATATATTGCTTTAGATAGAGATGCATTAAAAGAAGCATTACAATTCTGTGAACAATTAATGAATGAGGGAAAAGAAGTATACCTAGTTGATTTGGATGGAAAAGACCCAAGTGAATTAGGTTTTAAACATTTCACTGAACTTATTCAACATACATATCCACTAACATTCTCAAGCTTATTTGAGAAAAAACTATATCTATTATGATAGAAAAAAATGTAAATATACATAAAAAACACGTTAAACGTATTTTAGAAGCGGATGTAGATTCTAAACGAGTTAATATATTAGATAGTAGATTCTATAGTAGAAATGGTAATTATTACCCTTCTGTAACTAATATTTTACAATTTATGCCAAAAAATAAATATTTTGAAAATTGGCTTAAAGATGTAGGACATAATGCCGATATAATAGCACGTAAAGCGGCTGATGAAGGTACTCAAGTGCATGATGCTGCTGAAAGATATCTTAAAGGCGAAAAACTACAATGGTTTGATGAGCATGGAACCTCTAAATATTCATTAGAAGTATGGAAAATGATTTTAAAATTTCATGATTTTTGGAGTACTTATAAACCAACATTAGTAGAAAGCGAAATCCATTTATTTTCAGATGAATTTATTTACGCTGGTACTTGCGATTTAGTACTTGAAATTAATGGCGAAAAATGGATGATAGATATTAAAACATCAAAATCATTACATACAAGTCAAGAATTACAATTAGCTGCTTACTCACAAGCATGGAATGAAAATTTTGAAGAAAAAATAGAACGTGCAGGTATATTATGGTTAAAATCAACTAAACACGGTCCTGATAAAAGTAATAAAAAAATTCAAGGTAAAGGATGGGAATTAGCAGAATCGGAACGTAGTATTGAAGATAATTTAGTATTATTTCATTCAATTCACAATCTGTTTAAATTAGAAAATCCAAATCCTCGTCCATCATCTGAACAATTTCCAACAGAAATTCAAATAGGAATGTAGTTATTAATATTTATATATAAAATATTAGAATGATTTCTTTAATTGAACTTTTAAAATCCATAACTTTAGAAGGTGGTAACGTATTTGGTACCACCTCAAGCATTAAAAAGGAATACATTCAACCTACTCTTAAAAATTTTACTGCTGAATTAAAGAAAATATACCCAAAAATTAATTTTAAATTCAATACATTAGGTTCAGTTGGTAAAAAAGATGAATCGGGTGATATCGATTTAGGATTGAGTGTTGAACAATTTATGGATAAAAATGGTAATCCATTATTATCTAATTGGAATATTGATGAAGCCGAATTTAATGCTTTATACGAAAAAATTAGAAAACGTTCCCGTTCATCATCAGAAACTCAAAGTAAATTAAGAACCATGTTAGAGTTAATAGCTACTAACATTGAAGAAAAATCAGAATATATAGATACTGATTTAAAAGCAGCCGGCAATGGTTCAATATTTTGTACATTTCCTCAATATAATGAAAAAGGAGAAATGCTTAATGATAAAGCAGTACAAATAGATATTAATGTAGGTAATTTAGATTGGTTAAATTTTAGTTATTATTCAAACACATATAAAGATAATGTAAAAGGTTTACATAGAACTCAATTAATGATAGCTATGTTCCAAGCCCTAAATAAAACATTTAGACATGATATTGGTGTTAAAGATAAAGAGACGGGAAATGTAGTAGCAACTAATCCACAAGAAGCATTAGCTGTATTGAATCAAGGATTTAAACTTGATTTATCTCAAGATGTATTAAATGACTATTTTGAGTTAATGGATGTTTTAAAGAAAAAGTTACCTCAAGAAAAATTAAACCAAGTATTAGATATATATTTAAAAATATTAGATTCAACTAGAGCTGATATTCCATTAGATATTCAAGATTATTGGATTAAAAATCAAGGACGTTTAGGACTTAAAGGTAAATTTTTACCTGATGAGTCTAATTTAATTAAATACAAACAAGCATAATGTCAGGATCAGCTGGTGGAAATAGAATACCTAGAGAAGCAGTAGAAAAAACTGTTCAAGACTATATAGATAAAGTTTTATCTAAATTTCCAGGATATAAACAAGCTAAAGTAACAGGTTCATATAATACAGGAACTAAACAAGATTTTGGTGATATCGATTTAATCGTTCAATTAGAAGGTAATGATAAAAAAACAATTAAACAAGATTTATCTAAATATTTTAATAGTCTTCCTGATTCGATTATAGTACCTTTTAAAAGTGATAAATACAAAGGTAAAAAATCTCTTAGTAGTGGTGAATTAGTAACAATATTATATCCAATAATCGGTAACCCTGATCAATTTGTCCAAATAGATAATATTATCTCACTCAGTGAGGAAGAATCAACATTCAAAAATACATTCTTAGATTATCCTGCAGAAATACAAGGTTTACTTTTAGGTTTAACTAAAATAATATGTTTAGAAGAAGATCCTAAAAAAATATTTAAACGTTTAGGTATAACTAACGTTCCTGAACTTGAACCAAATCAAGAATATGAATTTAATTTATCGGGTGCTGGCTTAACATTACGTATAGTAACATTAGATAATTTTAAAGAATTAGATAGAACTGATGTATGGAAATCATCAGATTGGAATGTAGCTAAAAAATTATTTGATAATTATAAAATAGATGCTGATTTTAAAACTCTATTAAAAGATTTATCATCTAAATTAAAAAATCCACGCTCAAAAAATAGAATTAAAGGTATATTTAAATCTATGATATCTATTAAAAGTGGAGAAGTAAATACACCTAAAGGAGATAATAAACAATTAGCTTTAGATGATGTTGATAAATTATTAGAAAACAAATTGTTTAAAGGTTTAGTTAAAGAATTAATTTTACCTTTATTTGAACTTGAATCTAAAAAAACAGTAGCACTTTATGGTGGTGGTTTTAAACCACCTCATGCTGGTCATTTTGAAGTTGTTGAAAAAGCATTAGAAAAATATCCACAAATAGATGAATTTATTATTTATGTAGGTTCAGGAACAAGAGATGGAATTAGTCAAGCTGAATCACTTTTAGTTTGGGACATATATAAAAAATACTTACCTTTAAAAGTAAAAATAGAACCTACTCGTTCTCCTATTACTGCTATATATGAATATATTGAAAATCATAGTGATGAAGATATATTATGGATTATAGGTGCTAGAGAAGGTAAAGATGATGATTTTATACAATTATCAGCAAGAACTAAAGGATTAGGTAAATACAATTATGTTGAAATAGCTCCTATAATTACACAATCAGACATAAGTGGAACTGACGCTCGTCAGGCCTTAAAAAAAGGACAAAAAGCATTTTTACCTTTTATCCCTGAAAAAGTAAAAGAAAAAACAGAAATATTTAATACTTTATCTCCTATAGTAACTGAAGGTTTAGAATCATATTCTAATGATTATAAAACATATATTCCAGAATTAACTAAATATATGGTTAATCAAGGAATGATTATTAAACCATTACCTAAAGTTAAATTTATTAATGATGATAAAGTAAATGCCGAAACTATATTCGGTAAAACTGCATTTTATGATCCAACAAATAAATCTATTACTTTATATACTATGAATAGACATCCTAAAGATGTTTTACGCTCATTTGCTCATGAAATGATACATCATGAACAAAATTTAGATAATAGATTAAATAATATTGGTACAACAAACACAAATGAAGATGGAGATTTACCTGAAATCGAAAGAGAAGCTTACGAAAAAGGTAATATGATGTTTAGAAATTGGGAAGATAGTATTAAAAATAATAAATAATTATGACAAAATTAAAATTAATTGACCTTCTAATAGAAAACTATGAATTAGAAGAAGAAACAATGGAAGTAAAAGAAGCTATTACTAAAAATTACGACGTAGTTGATGAGGTAGGCAAATTCTTTGTTGTTATTAAGCCAGGTACTAAATCTACTAAAGAAGAAATTTTATTTGATGCCGATGCGTTTGCATTTGCTGATAAAATTAAAGGCGGATTAAAATTTGAAAACGTATTAGGTATGTTTAAAAATAAATCAGACGCTAGTAGAACAGCAACTGAAGCTTTAAAAGCTCGTGACACTCAAATCGATGAACTAAAAACATCTATGGATGAATTCAGAACATCTAAAACAGATATTGATGAGAAAAAAGCTAAAGCTAAAGACTTAATCCTAAAATTAAAACAATAATTAATGTATAAATTAACAGATTTATATAAACAATTAAAAGAAGAAGAAGCAGTAACACCTCCAACACCATATAAAATTTATTGTGATATGGATGGTGTATTAACTGATTTTGATTCTCGTTTTAAATTTTTCGCTAATATGAAACCTGAAATTTATGAGGCTAAATATGGTACTGATAAATTCTGGGATTTAATAGATAATAAAATAGGAGTAAGATTTTGGTCCGGAATGGAATGGATGCCTGAAGGAGAAAAATTATGGGATTATATTAAAAAATATAAACCAACTTTATTATCTGCTCCATCACGTCAAAATGAATCTCGTTTTGGTAAACGTCTTTGGGTCAAAAATAATGTACCGGGATTTAATTTGATTCTAGCTAATGCTATTAAGAAACAAAATTATTCAGGTAAAAATAAAATCCTAATTGACGATAGAAAAGATAATATAGAACAATGGAAATCAAAGGGAGGAATAGGTATTTTATTTCAATCAACCGACCAAGTAATAAATGATTTAAAACAATATGAATTATAAATATAAATTAAAAGAACAAGAAGGAGACGAAACGTCTTCATCTCGTGAGCAGGTTAGTTACGATATCGTACTTACACCTAAAGGTGTTTCTGTAGAAGATACAGTTAAAGCTTTAGAAACATTAGATAATTATGGAATGTATGTATCTAATATGCGTAATAAATCATCTATACAAAAAGCATTAGAAGATCATTTTGGTCCTGTTATTCCTGCTAAACGCAAGAAAATGGAAAGAGATCAAGGTTTTCTTTTCCCTGTTAAAACTAAAACAGCAATTGATGACTTTGTAAAATCCCTTACTTCAAAGCCTACATTATTAAAATATAAAGTTAAAGACGATACTATTGTTTTCCCTAAATCAGGTAATGCAATTAAAGATTTAACTAAAAAAATTATTGATACAGTAATGAAAAGTGCTAAAATTGATTATTCATTAGCCGATAAGGAATCAGTAGATGAAACTTTTTTAAGAGAAATAATTAAAGAAAAGCTAACAAAAATATTAAAATAATATAATGTCAGAATCAGTTTTAAAAAAAGAATTTAAAGAAAAGGACATTCAACGTGTTCGTAATTTAGTTCAAGGTAAACATGGTGAAAAAACTAGTACTAGTATTGGTTATACTAAACCTGAAGAATTTCATGAAGAAGGAGATGTATGGGATGAAGATGGTAGACAATGGACTATTAAAAAAGGTATAAAACAAAATATTACCAAATTAGATAAAGCAAAATCGCAAATCCATTTACCGTTATTTTGCCCTGAGTGTTCTAAAGTAATGAAACATAAGTATGATAAATCATTTTATCTACAATATAATAGATGCTATAATTGTCATGTTGATTTTGAATCTACAATTAAAGCAAAAGGTTTATGGGATGAATATGAAAAAAATATATTAAACTCCGATATCGATAGTTTAGTTAAAGATTTTAGCACATGGATTGATGAACAAATTGAGACTAAAATGGAATCTTATATAACAGAAGCAGGTGATGTTGAATCATGGAATGGTTCAAATAAACAACAGTTATTAAATAACAAAGAAAAAACAATTGAATATTTACAGAGTTTAAAGAAATAGTAAATATTTATAAAAAACATACACAATGGATAAATTTGACGTACATAAATACTTTAATCGTCGTCGTTTAGTTGAAAACAACGAAATGATGGAAGAAGATGTATTAGACCCTATAATTAAATTTGATATTAGCTCAAAATTATATGATTTATTAAAAGCTAACCCTGAATTATTAGATAATTCTAAATCACAATTTCATTATAAAATTAATGATTTATTAAAATAATATGGATGCTATACAACAAGTTGCTGTTAAAAAATTAAAGGCAATAAAGCAATTAACTAATAATTCTAATACAGGTAATATTAAATTTTTACTAAAAGGTAAAGATATTAATTCATTATCACCAGAAACTGATTTTGTCCTTATTAATAAAATATTTGATACTATCAAACCTAAACAAACCGATATTAAAGAACGCATTTCTAATATAGTAAATGAAATATTAGGTAAAGATCGTTGTCCTAAACGTAACTGTAATTAACACATATTTATAATATATAAACATATAAAATGAAAATACACCAAATAACACCATTCATCCGTATGCAAAAACTTGCGGGTATTATTACTGAAAATCAAGTAAATGAAGCTAGAACATACTACCATGTATTAGAAGATGGTGGTTATGGCAATATAGGACATCAAGGTGTTTATAACACTAAAGAAGAGGCTCAAAAGAGAGCTGATGAGTTAACTGATATGTTTCCTAGATCAACATTTTACGTTGAAGCATCTAATAGTAGAAGAGAACCAGTAAATGTTACTATGGAAAACCAAATTAATGAAGCTACAGGTATTGATGCCGTAGATTATACTGTTAAAATATTAAATAATTTTAAACGTTCAAATCCATTTGATGCACCTACTATCTTAAAAAAAGCAGAAAGCTTAAAAAATTATATTAATAATCAATATGATACTGAAGAAATAGGAGCAGAAATGGCTTATACTGAAATAGATGATATGATCGATGCTTTAAATAATGGTGATGATATAATGACTGTTATTGATAATGCTATAGCTAACTTAAATTTAAAAGAAAATCAAGAATCACATTATAAAGACGCCGAAAAAGATGATGCAGCTCATATAGATGCTTTAGAAAAAGACATGAAAGATGATGCTAAACATACTAATGAAGGTAAAATGACTAAATCTGCTTTTAAAGCAAAAATCAAAGAAATGATTTTAGCTGAATTAAGTGAAGATTCTACACAAGATCAAGAAATAACAGACGATAACGCTGATTATGATCCTCTTGCTGAAGCTGAAGATTACAATGCTCAATCATTATATGATATGTTTGAAAAAGAAGATTTATTAAATGATAGACGTGAATATGATGCTGAAGATTTAATGAAAGCTTACCCAGGCTTATCAAAAGAAGAAGCAGAAAAATTAGAAAATATGTTACAAGGTTTAGATGAAGCTAAAAAAGATGAAGAAGAAGTTGAAGACGTAACAGTAGATGATACTGAAATCACGGACGCTCCTGAAGCTGATATAACATCAAGCGAAACAACTGAAGTATCAGGTATTCAATCTAATTTACAAGCAGCTTATGCAGAAGCAAAAGCATTAGGTGATGAAAAATTAATTACGCAAATTGCTAATACAATTACTTATTTTACTAAATCTCATATATTAGATACAGCCCCAATTAATGAGTCTATGTTTCCGATGTTAAAAAAGATTTTAAAATAACATGAAACAAAGTATCACTGAAAAAACATTAACCGCCGCGGAATTAAAAAAACGTGAGGAAGTTATTAAACAACTTAAAGCAGAAAAATCATCCCTAGTTAAACGTTATGGTAAAGATGCTGAAAAAGTAATGTATGGACGTGCTACTAATATCGCTAAAAAAGCAGTAGAAAACATGAATAAAGACAAAATACGCGAAATGGTTAAAACAACCCTTATGGGTCCTGTTAAAGAAGACCATACATCTGATCCTAACGACAAATATGTAGTTAAATATTCTAAAGAAAATAACACTTACCAAGTATGGGAAGGTGATTATATAGTTGATGATTTTTCAACTCCTGAAGGAGCAAAAGCTAAAGCAGATTGGTTAAATATGCGTGAATATATTAGACAAACAGATAAAGCTAACACCTCAAAAAATGAATCTGAAGTAAACGAAGAAGAAGCTGAAGCTAAAGACGCAGTAGATACAGTCACTATGGATGTACCTTTATTTATTCGTATGTTAGAATTTGCTCGTGAAGATGCTAAAGGTGATATTGATTTACATGATGTAGCTGAAAAAGCTATTGAAATTAATAAAAGTAAAGAAACATTATCAATGCAAGATTATGAAGATATTATACCAGCAATGGAAGAACCAGTAGATGAAGTTAAACCTTCAACTAATTCAAAATTAGCTGAAAAAATAATGTCTAAACTTAAACCAACTCCAATCAAAGAAGAAGTATCTGATTTAGATACAATGGCTAAATATATTACTAAATATGTTACTGACCCAAATGAAGCTGAAAAAGAAATTTCAAAGTATAAATTAGCAGGTTTCCAAGCATTATCAGAACCTGTTAAATCAAGTTTAAGAAAAGATATGGACTTTATAACATGGGTTCAAATGCAACATGATGAAATACAACTTAAAAAAGAAAAAGGATTAGAAGAAACAGCAGAAGGTGAAAAATGGGTAGTATGGATTAATATGGATAAAAAAGGTAAAGAAGTAATGCATACTTTAGACTCAAAACCAGAAGCTCAAAAAGTAGGTCAACGAGTAAAAAATAGATACTATGATGATTACGATACTGAAGTAGGCATGATGAGTTTATCAGATTGGAATAAAGAAAATAAAAAATAATGGATAGCGAAGAATTAAAAAATAGAATAAGAGGACTTGTAAAACAAGTGTACAAGGCTCAATCTAAAATAGATTTAGATGTTCCTACAACAAATATTTCTTTAGATTTGGATAAGTTCCCTATTTTAGCTAAATTCCCATCATTACGAGATGCTATCATCCAATTATTAACTACTCAATATAAAGATTTTGTTAGTGAAATACAATGGGTAGCACCTAAACCAACAACATTTAAAATAGTATTAGCAAATAATCAATACTTCTATTTATTATATGATGGTAAAACATGGATATGTAAATCAGAAGGTAAAAGATATTGGCTAAATGATATAAAAGACGAAGGTAGAGCAACAGAATCTATAGCTAGATTATTATCATACGGTGCTTCAAAAGATGCTAACGCATCATTTAAAGACTCAGGTGAAGAAGCAGCTACAGACTCTCCTATCGAAGAACCGGAAATATAAATATGGATGCAATTGATAAGTTTTTAAAACAATATTCTTATAAATTTCCTAAAGGATATCCTGACATGAAAAATGAACAGGATATTTTACTAATGGAACAAATATTAAAAGAAGAATTAAATATAAATTTAAATGAAGCTGGTTCTTCTGACATTTATAATAAATTAATAGAAAAAAAATTAGGTTCTTTTCCTATTCCTAAAGGAGACTATAAATTAGGAGATAATATTACTAAATTAAGTGGTGAAGATGGTGATAATTTTAAAAAATTATATCCTATAGCACCATCAAAAAAAGGACAAGAAGACTCAAATATAAGTACTAAAGGATCAGGACATGGTGAAGTAGCTATGTATTGGTTATTAAGTAAAAATTATAATATGACTGATGGTCGCGGAGGTGGAGCTCCTGATTTGTATGCTAATGGAATTGGAGTCGAAGTTAAAGCATATGATGTTAAAAAAATTGCTTTAGGACGTTTTGGCTCAGATACAGAAAATTTAAATTTATTAAATACTTTATTTGGTTTAAACTCATTAGTATCTTCATTAGAACATGATACATCTAATTTAAAAAAGTCAAATCCTTTAACTTTTAATAAAGATGATATTCTTAAAGCATTTAAGAGTTTTCATGATTTTAGTTCTAGTACAGAATTAAGAGAATTATCACCTAATTATCCATTAATTAAAAATATATTTGATAAAATAGATGAACTTACTAATAAGTTAAATTTATCTAGTGATTTTATAACTGAAGATGCTGCTGCTAATATGATTAAAAGAATCATATCTACTAAAATTAAAGAAAAACCAGGCGACGGTGGATATATAGTTAATGTTACTGAAGATGGTAAGATAACATATATTAACATTACCCAAGAAAAATTAGCAAAAGCTGAATCTAAAGTAATATTAGATAATTCATCTATTAACCAAGGAGCTATTATAATAGATCCAGAAGCAATATTTAAATAATATTTATAATCATGAATAAATTAAAACAAATCATTTCAGAAACGTTACAAAATTACCAAGTAGTAGATTCATGTAAATCCTGTAATACACCGCCTTTACTCGTAGAGTCTAAGCAGTACGATATGGCTATATCTGAGGCAATGCGTTACCATATAGACAGTCAAATACAGCTTACCGAGAATATATACCGTCCAGGCAGCTTCGCTCATCAAAAATTATTAACTGAAGCAAGAATATTATGGTCTAAAGGTATTATTGAATTACAAGGTACAGATAAAAAACTATACGAAAATACAAATATTGGAAGATGGGCAAAATATGAAGGCGAATTTGTTCCTTTAGATTTACCATTAATGGAAATAATAAATGAAGGACAAGACGCCGTTTGTGCTACTTGTGGTGAACATGGATATGATGAAGATTTAGATAGACCTTGTACTAATTGTGGAGATAATAATTGGTCAACAGATTACGAAGGTTTAGGAGACGAATTTGATGAAATATATGAATCCAAATCAGAACTCCCAGACATTTATAAAGGTAATGATGATATAATTTTTACTAAAACAAAAACAACTACTAGATCAGATGGAACAACATTAGCTAATTATAAATTAACTTGGAAAGGCCATGATATAGATCCAGGTGGACATAATTTCTCTAGTTTTAAAGAACTACAAAAGTTTGCTTCAGATTATATTTTATCTAATCAATTATATAATAAACTTCGTTACGAAGATCCAATTACAGAAGCTGAATACCATGGTAAAAAAGTATCATTAGGTAAACCAAAACGTGGTGGGTCTAAAAAATTCTATGTTTATGTTAAAGATGGTAGTAAAATTAAAAAAGTATCATTTGGAATGGCTGGTGGAGCTTTAAGAGCAAAATTAAACAATCCTAAAGCACGTAAAGCATTTTCAGATAGAATGAATTGCCCACAAGCTAAAGATAAAACTAAAGCTAAATATTGGTCATGTAGACTTCCCCGTTATGCAAAATTATTAGGATTTAAAACAACATTTACAGGATATTGGTAATATGAAAAAATCAGAACTAAAACAACTAATTAAAGAAGAAATTAGTAAAATAATAAAAGAATCTATAGTAGATGATTTTAAAAAAGATGCTAAAGAAGCTGGTGTAGAATCGGCTTATATAAAAGCTGAAGGTCCGGATAAAATAATAGTTTATTTAGAAGATAATCCAAATAAAGAAATAAATATAATTAATAAAATAGTTAGAACTAAATATCTTGGTAAATTAGTTAAAATGCGTTCTGAAGAAGATGTAATTATATTTAAAATAAAATAAAAATGAAAAAGTCTGAACTAACTCAACTAATTCGAGAAGAAATTAGTAAAATAATAAAGGAATCTATTGAATTAACTAAATTTAAAACATTACTTAATAGATATTCTAATAACGATAGACTTGTAAATATGGAAGATTTAGGAAAATCTTTTAGAAAATTAAATAGTAACGAACATGAACTTGCGTTTAAAGCAATAGAAAATTCAAAATCTGATTGGATTTTAGATGATGAAGAATTTTATATAGCAGCCGGTAATCCCATAAGAGTTAATTAAATTAAAATGAAAAAATCAGAACTAAAACAACTAATTAAAGAAGAATATTCATCATCAAAAAAGGTATTAGCCATTGGTGGTGTAATTGTTATCAACCCTCAAGTTGCTAAAATGAAATACATTTTATCTGATGTTAGAGCTGTTTTAGGTGTAACTATTGTTAATAATACAGAATACCAATCAGGTAATCCATCAACACAATATGAATATGCTTACTTAGATATTAAAATTGATCCTTCACCATTTCCTAGAGGATTAAATGATACAGCTCATATTGTAACTAAAGTAGAAAAAGATATTAAATCAATTCGTGGTGTTGTTACATTCAAATTAAAAGAAAAAGCACACGACGTTAAAACCTGGACTATATCTTAATGCGTCCTTACACAGACATAGAAATTACAGACAAATATATTATTCGTGAATTTAACGAAAATATAGACCCAATTGAATTAATGTGGCATCGTGATAATGAAGATAGAACAGTTGAAGTAATAGGTAAAACAAATTGGCAAATACAACTTGAAAATCAATTGCCTACTTCTATGAATCAACCCATATTTATACCAAAACATGAATGGCATAGAGCTATTAAAGGAACAGGAAATTTAAGATTAAAAATATACAAACAATGAAAGAACCATTAACCGAACAATTTATCCGTATGCAAAAATTAGCGGGTATTATTACTGAAAACCAAATTAATGAAGAATCAAACTCATTTTACCAAGACATGATGTCTTCTAATCCAGGATGGAATAGAGAAAAAGTTATGGATATGGTAAAAGATAAATTTGATCCTGACGAAGAATTTGGTGATGAAGAGCATCAAGAATACTTAGAAGATAGTGAAGCATATTTTGATATGTTACAAGCATCAGGACCAACTGTAAAACCAGGTGATAAAGTTGAAGTATTTGATAAAATGAAACGAAAATTCATCCCAGGTAAAATTGTAAAAGTAACTAAATTAGAAGGAAATTTTATGTATAATGGAAATGTAGAACCTGATAACATTCCAGCATGGGAAATTTCAGATGCAGATGGTAGAAAAGTATATTACCCTCAATATAAAGAAGGTGAAGCATTTAAAAAAATCTAAAAATAATATACAGACAGATTCATTACC
>Ga0209668_10000629_pt1 | contig 14626 bp, 11 predicted proteins | sample FrelakmetPLP11PL_FD_187150 | JGI IMG/M metagenome (GOLD analysis project Ga0209668, IMG submission 187150) | Freshwater lake sediment microbial communities from the University of Notre Dame, USA, for methane emissions studies - PLP11 PL (SPAdes)... | ecosystem: Environmental > Aquatic >... | reverse complement strand
AATTATATTTTGACTTCCACTAACTTCATAAAAATGTCTAGCTTCAGAAATGTAATCTCCACTTCTAATATCTAGAATAACATTAATATACACATAATTTAGTTGTGTTGGGTCTAGTACATTTATTGATACTTGATTTACAGATTTTATCATAATTTTATTTTATTATAAATATGTTAAATTGTATAGTCTTGCCAATCTGTTATTCCACTTTCACTATTTACATCGTAATACTTTACTTTAGTATCTCCATTACTGTTTTTTCCAATATATTGCAATTTACATACTTCACAAGTTATTTCTAACATTTCTTCATTTTGTAAAGTTGAAGCAATATCATTTATATCAAATAAATGAACGTGTTGAGTAATTTCATTATAATCAGGAGTTACTAATAACATTGATACATTAGCATCAAATGGTTTTTTCCAACTGTCGTATTTGTTTTGGTAACAAGGTTTACAAAGTATCATAATTTTTATTTATAAATATTAGTAAGATCGATAATATATTACACTTGGTCCTACAGCTACTGTAGTACCTGCTGTTTCAGCATTAAGAGTTAAAGCGAATGTTGGTGAACCAGCAGCAGCCGTAAATATTATTGCTTTAATAACACATACATAATAGTTAGTAGCACTAGATACTGGGGCGTTTGCTGTTGCTGGTGTTTGTTGTATACCAAATGTAGTAGCAGCGGTACCTGAGGGTATTTCTATCGCGTATACGTTTGTTGTAGCATTAGCTAATTGTATTCCTATTCTAAATCCAATTGTGTTAGTAGCCGAAGCTCCAGTTACATACCCATTAAAAATATATTTAGTACTATTTGCTAATGTTATTGTTGAGTCGTTTACTACTACTGCTGTACCTGAAGTTGTTGTAAATGGAAAATTTAGTATCTTACTCTGCCATACAGAAGAATTAAATACAGGTAAAACAGATCCTGTTACTCTTTGAGCATTACCTTGAATACTTCCACTTGGTAAAGTATATGCAGATATAGAACCACTTATTAAAGTTAAAGGTGATATTATTGTTTGATTTAAGGCCATTAATTTATTAGTCTATAAAATATTACGCTACCTGTATTAATAGAAACAGCACTAGCATTAACCTCACTTTTTAGTTGAATTGAATGTGACGTTGAATTAGCAATAAATGTATATTCTCCCCATATTAATCTATCAGCGGTAGCTGCTGGGAATGCTGTAGCTAAGTTAGTTATATCTGTACCACCTGCTGAATTTTGTGTGCCTACTGCTGTTGCTGATGTTGGTACATAAATACTTCCATTAAAATTACTTCCAGATACTGCTCTTACTTGCACTCCTGTTGTTGTTGCTGCTGATCTTCCTATTAGATAAAAATTAACTAAATAAGGTGCTCCGTTTGTTAAATCTGTTATTACAAATACGTTGGAATAACTGGCTGTATTAGTTGTCGATACTTGTGCTGCTAAACTTTGAGATAACCATAAACTTGAAGTTGATGGAAATATACTACCAGTTAAAGTATCACTACCTGTTATTATTTGCATTGTACCATTAGCTAAACGTAATGGAGAATAAGAAGATGATACATAAGAACCCGTTAAATAATATCCTGCATATTCTGTGTAAAATATACTTCTACTATCTGCTGTTACAGAGTTGTTTGTTTCTGGTTGTAATAATATTTGATTATTAAATGTACTAGCTGTAGTACTATTAGTGTAAACTCCTTTTACAATTGCTGGGTATTTAGTGTTAATAGCGGCCATTGAAGCAGGTAATGCAAATGTTGTGCCAGTTGCTGTTCCTATATTAGCTAAAGTGTACGCTGTTAAAGTAGAAGCTACTTTAATAATAGCAGCTCCATCACCTACGTTATCTTTTTGTAATCCTATTCTTACACCTGTTGTTGTTGCGGTAGTTCTTACTCCTATAATAGCATCTGCTGTATAATAATATTTTTCTGCCCTTGTTGGTAAAGAAAAAGAAAATAAACTTGAAGAAGTAGCACTTAAAGCATTTGATGTATTTGCTGATGATGAATAAAATATAAAAGGATCAGGTAATACTGTTGTATTAAATGAAGCACTAAAACTTGAAGTTAAAAATATAAAATCTATTAAACTCCCGCTATTTGAAGTTTGTATACTGCCTGTGTTTCTATATAAAGGGAAATATGATGCCATAACCTATTTTTTATTATGTTACTATTGCTGGTCCACAATTAACTAAAATTGCTGTTGTTGAAATTGCTACTCCTATTTCTTGAGATAATTGTCCTGCTGCTGTAGGTGGTGTGGTTGTTTCGGCACCTGCTACACCTAAAAAATATCTCGCTCCTGCTGTTAATCCTGTTATTGTTACATTTAGTCCTGAATAGTATACTATAACATTATTTCCTGTTAAAACTGTATCTATTACAAACCCATGTGCTTGTTTTGTTGTATCGTTATTAGATGCTTTTCTAACACCACCACTATAAATATTTACAAAATCTCCTGCTGCTAAATTTTCACCTGCTGATAGACTTGAAAAACCTGAACCTGATGTCGTTATTAATGCTCCTCTTGTTATTATATTACCTAAAGAATTAATTGAACCTGTTACAGTTAGTGATCCAGTCATGTTTATACTACCCGTCCATGTTGTACCTAAAGGAGCGGTTACGCTAAATATATCACTAGGGATTTGCAACTCTCTTCCAACTAATGTAGATGAACCATTACCATTACTAACAAATCCATTATTATTAGAAGTTATACTATCAGCGGCTACTATAGTATTTCCACCATTAATATTACCGGTTGTAGTTATTGATCCTGTTACTGTTAGACTACCAGTTATTAAAGCTGAACCTGTGTATGGGAATGATGCTCCGCCACCACCATTCATAGCATATGATGCTGTTGTTGCATAAGATGCTGTTCCTATTATTGAACCTGTTACAATAAGAGAACCAGATATAGATACGTTTTTAGATGTATCTATATTTAATATACTAATACTTGCTGATGATACATTAAATAATGTAGATGATGTAGAATCATCATTTATAGAAAATATAGCACCATCACTTCCCGAAATAGTAAATATAGTAGAACCACTTCCTAATACTGTTAAAACATTAGAAGATCCTGAGAGTATGCTACTTCCAGTTACTTGTAGGAGATTTATGCTTGCTGTATTTGTACTAAAAATTGGCATTTGTTATAAATATTAAAAAGAAATGTTATAAAATGTTGATGGTGAGTTTTGGTTATTGTATTCTGTTTGTATCCATCCTGAGCTTCTTTGTACGTTTGATACTTTAAATTCATCTATAATACCATTAAACCATCTTTCGGGGGCCCCATTGTATCTTGCTCCAAGTATTAATGGAACTGCTCCTCCTGCTGCTAATCCTGATGTAGCTGTTAGTGATTGAGATACACCATTTATAAAAATAGTCATAGTAGTTCCACCATCCCATTCCAAAGCAACATGATACCATGTGTTAATAGATAAAGTTGTTGGTGTATAGAATGTATAATATGTTGTGGTTCCACCATTTAATATAACACCAGTAAAACAATTTCCATCATTGTTAAATGTGTTAATCACAATTTGAGCGGCATTATTTGATACAGGACTATACATTGAAAATACTCTCTGATTTGCTCCTCCTAAGTAACTAAAGTCTCTTACATATACCCAAGCTGAAATTGTTGTTGTTGATAACGGATTAATTATATCTACAGCTCCTGTATTTTCAGTAGATTGATCTACTCCATTAAAATCTAAAGCTGCTCCTAATTTACCAGATACTTGAGTTGGTGAATTTGTTGGAGTTAAACTAAAACCATTAACGGTTGAATCTAAATCAGTAGCTCCAGTTGCTTGGTTTAAGTGATATACTGCTTTAAAATTTGTATCCCAAACTTGAGTTGGTGTACTTTGATCTGTTGTAATTGCTGGGTCACCATAAGTCATATAAATGTTTGTATCTACTGTAGATGATAGTACTGGTAATTTTACCCAATAAATAACTTCTCCTGTTGCTGCAATATATCTTTCAGTTTCCCAATCTAGTCTTGTTGTTAAACCAGGATCCTCAAAAAATAATATATCATATCCATTAGCATTAGCTACTTGTCCTCCATTACCTATAGTTTTTAATGTAGGATATGTACCTGATATTAAAACTGGGAAGTTTGCTTGAGTAGATGATACTTTTGTACGATCTATTGTAATAAGAGCATATGGGAATGAAGTTATCGTTCCATTATTAAATACTATATTTGAATTATTTCCTAAAGTAACTAATCCTTTATTTCCTAAAACTATCATAATTATTATGCAAATGGGTTAGCTATCCAATACACTGGTCCAGTTAAGGCTGTGTTTGAATTTGTATTGATTGTGAATCCTGTGTTGGATTTAGATTGTATTGTAAATATTCTAGCATCTTCTCCAGTCACAACTACTGAGTAATTATTGTCTGCAAAAGCTGATCCAAATGTTATTGCTGATATTAAAGGCGTTCCTGTAAAACTTGCTACTGAACCTGAACCTGCTTTAGTATTGCTTGTTCCTCCTCCACCGCCATTCATTGCGTATGAGGCTGTTAAAGCATATGAAGAAGAAGTAGCTATAGATGATGTTGCAGCATAACTTGCACTTACTACACTTCCTAATAATACTGATGCTGTTCCTGCGTACGAACTGCTTAAAGCATTAGTAGCATAACTTGCACTTACTGCTTGTAAAACATATGAAGCTGTTTGTGCTGTTACAATGTACGATGCTGTTAGAGCATTAACTACATACGAAGCTGTCGCCGCATAAGACGCACTAACTACACTACCTAATAACACTGATGCTGTCCCAGCATATGAAGCACTAATTACATTATTTGCCCAACTTGAAGTACCAGCAAAGCTACCTGTAAATGAACCTGTAAAACTTCCTGTTGTGTTTGTAGGGGCAAATGATGCGCTTAAAGCATATGAGCTGCTTACTACATAACTTGAACTTAAAGCATATGATGAACTTATAGCTTGAGATGAACTTACAGCCCAAGATGCTGTTCCTAAAAACGAACCTGTAAATGAACCTGTAAAAGATCCAGTTGTATTTGTTGGAGCAAATGAAGCGCTTGTTGCAAATGATGAACTTAAGGCATATGACGATGAAATAGTAGTTGATGATGTTGCTGCATAAGATGCACTAACAGCGTTTAGTACGTAAGATGCTGTTTGAGAATAAGATGCGCTTGTTGAACTTGAGGCATATGAAGCACTAGTAGATGCAGATGCATAACTTGAACTAATCACTATTCCTGAAAAGAATGAAGCTGTAGCTGAATATGAAGCGCTTGTTGATGCCGAGGCATAACTTGCACTTGTAGAGCTTGAAGCATAAGATGCACTTACTGCGTTTAGTACGTAAGATGCTGTTTGAGCGGTCACTATGTACGAGGCGGTTAATGCATTAACTACATACGAAGCAGTCGCGGCATAAGACGCACTAGTAGAAGCAGAGGCGTATGATGAACTTATTGATTGTATAACATATGATGCTGTTGAAGCATATGATGCACTTGTAGAAGCCGAAGCGTATGATGCACTTCTAGAACTTGAAGCATATGATGCACTAGTTGAACTTGAAGCATAAGATGCACTTATAGCTAATCCTACAAAATATGATGATGTTAAAGCGTATGAAGCACTAGTTGAACTAGATGCATATGATGCACTTGTAGAGCTAGAAGCATAACTTGCGCTTGTTGAGCTTGAAGCGTATGAAGCGCTAATTGCTAATCCTATAAAATATGATGCTGTTGCAGCATTTGATGCTGTTCCTTGTAAAGATCCTGTAAAACTACCTGTAAATGAACCAGTAGTATTTGTTGGAGCAAATGATGCGCTTAAAGCGTATGATGAACTTGTTGATATTGAAGCGGTAGCAGCATAACTTGCGCTAACTACACTACCTAGTAATACTGATGCTGTTAAGGCATATGATGCTGTACCTTGTAATGAACCTGTAAAATTACCATTAAACGAACCACTAAATGACCCAGTGTTTGAAAGAAGTGTATCAATTCGTGTTGCTGTTAAAATAGTTGATGGTGCAAGTGGATGTGTAGGGGAGGTACCTGCTGCTATCGTTTCTAATGTAACTACGTTGGCTACTTCTGTATGCCAACACATTTGTATATAATCACCTGCTGATAAATTTAGGTAATAATTCCAACTACTAATTGTTTGACCATTTTGACCTGCTTTAAATGGAGGAACAGATGATACACCTGATGTATCTGCTACATCATTACCATTTTTTTTAATCCAAATAACTACATCTTGTCCTGCGTTATCACTATTTGAAAACTGTGATGAAAATTGTAGGTTATATACTCCAGCATTTACAAATTTTACTCGAGTTATATCTCCGCCTGAGGCACTTATAAAAACACCATTAGAAATGTCTGTTGTACTCAAAGACATTGAGTATATTGTAGTAGCGGAGGTTGCTACTACTGAGCCTGTATCGTAAAAACTACCATAAGATCCTGTTGATGTATTATAATTTGTACTACCACTTAAATTTGCAGTAATTGTTACTTGTCCTAAACCATTTGATGGAGATAAAGTAACATTAGATCCTGCTAATATTTGAGTTACACCACCATTAAGAGCATAAGATGATGATAAAGCATATGAAGCACTTGTTGATGCAGAAGCATAACTTGAGCTAACTGCAGATCCTGAGAAATATGATGCTGACAAGGCATTAGTAGCATAAGATGCTGTACCTTGTAGTGAACCTGTTATACCAGCGGTTACATTTAGACTACCTGTTATTTCAGAATCTGCTAGGGATATAAACCCTTTTCTTATTATAAATTCGTTTGCCATTAGTTAAATCTTTTCACTTTCCAAGATTTGGTTTGTTATAAATATGTTGTAATTAAATTGTTCTTACTGCTGTTTTTAAAGTCCATCCGTTTATACTTGTTGAACCCGTTAATATCATATTACTTCCTGATAATATAACTCCAAATACAAAATCTGTTGTACTACCTATATCGGCTGTAGAATTATCAGTGTAACTTACACTACTTCCACTATATATAGCCATAATATTACCTGCTCTTGCTCCACTAGATCCTTTTAATGAATAATCAAAAAATGCACTATCGTAAGAAGAAGTTAATATATTGTAAATTACTGTTGAACCAGAATTTACAGTTGTTTTAACACTTGTGTAAACAGCAGGAGCTGTAGGATCACCTAAAGCAATTGTTCCTGTTACTATTAAACTACCAGTTATAACAGCTGAACCTGTGAAGGGGAATGATGAAGCATTTGCAACATAAGATGCTGTTAAAGCATAAGATGCACTTGTAGCAATAGATGATGTTGCAGCATATGATGCGCTTATAGCATTTGAAACTGAACCTGAAAAATATGAAGCTGACAGTGCTAATGTAGCATATGATGCTGTCCCTAATAAGCTACCAGTAAAGGAACCAGTAAAGGAACCTGTTCTATTAGTAGGAGCAAATGATGCACTTAATGCATAGCTTGAACTTAAAGCATAAGATGAACTTGTTGCTATTGAAGCAGTAGCAGCATATGAAGCACTTGTAGCTATTGATGCTGTTGAAGCAAATGAACTACTTACTGCTTGTAAAACATAAGATGCAGTTTGAGCTGTTGTTACGAAAGAAGCGGTTGACGCATATGAAGCACTTACAGTACTTAATACGTAAGATGCTGTTGTAGCATATGAAGAAGATAATGCTTGTTCAGCAAATAGAGCATAAGAAGCTGTTGATACTGAACCTGATTGAGATACAGTTACATCAAATGTTGATCCATCACCTTTTGTAAATGTTATGGTTGTATTTGCTGCTGATGCAGTTAATAGGAATGATCCAGTATCAATAGAACCTCCACCACCATTAAGTGCATACGATGCTGTTAAAGCATAAGAGGCTGTTCCTTGTAAAGATCCAGTGTACGCTAGACTTCCACTTATAAAACCAGTACCGTCAGAATTAATTCTTATTCTTGGGGTTGAACCTGCTCCTATTAATAGTAAACTTGATGTTGCTGCTCCTAAAGATGAAGAAAATTGACCTATAATAGTGTTATTAGAACCAGATACTATACTACGCCCTGCACTATCACCAATAAAAATATTGTAACTACCTATTTGTAAATCATATCCTGAGTATGCTCCTAATAATGTATTATTTCCTCCTGAAGTTATAGTATTTCCTGAGTTTGAACCAACAGCTGTGTTTCTAACAGCAGTACTACTACTTAATTTTGATAATGTAGAACTACCTAAACCTGTATTTCTATCTCCAGGATTTGTAAGGTATCCTGCAGTTTCTCCTCTACCAAATGAACCATGTCCTAAACCAACGTTATAATTACCATAATCTGTTCCTGGAGAATATATAATTGCTGATTCGTTTCCTACAAATGTATTATAACTACCTGAACCTGCAGGATTACCACCGTTTGTTGTTCCTGAATCGTTTCCTATAAAGACATTTTTAATACCTGCTGTAACAAGAAGTCCGGCACTATATCCTACTGCTGTATTTTTCTCTCCTGTTCCTGCTACTCCAGCATTTGCTAATGCAGAGGCACCAATAGCGATATTACGACTACCACTAACATTTGTAAGTAGAGCTGAATCTCCTATGCCTATATTATTATCTAATGATGCACCAACTTGCCCAGCACTATAACCCATGTAGATATTACGAGTACCACTTCCAATACTTAATCCAGCTTGATATCCTAAACAAAGATTAAAAATTCCTGTAGTTATACCCTCACCAGCTCTATATCCTATTGCTATGTTTGGATAGGCTCCTGCGCTTGATGAAATTAATAATAATGCATTATAACCAATAGCAACATTGTTACTACTCATTGTAACAGTACTACTACTACCACCTGCATTAGTTCCTATAAGTACGTTGTTAGAACTATCTGCTAATTTATTACCAGCACCATATCCTATTGCTATATTTTGACCTCCTGTAGTATTATACACACCAGCATCATGTCCTAAAAATACGTTATTAGCTCCTGTTGTTGTAAGAAGACCTGCTCTATATCCTATTCCAATATTACGTGATCCTATAACAGTATATAAGGCTTGTTGACCTATACCAATGTTATATAAAGCTCCTGAACCTGAAGCCTGCTGCATTGCTGTGTAACCAATAGCTATGTTATAACTTATATCTGATGTTAAGGCACCTAAAGCATAGTAACCCATAGCAACGTTACCTACACCTGTGTTTAATTGAGCTGCATAAGCACCAACCGCAGTATTATAAGTACCTCCTAATAAAGCTAAATAACCAACAGATGTATTATCTGTTTGTGTAGTTACTGAACCTTGTGTTGATACACCTATTGCCGTGTTTCTTAATGCTGAAGTCCAACCTGGTGTTCCTCCAACAGAAGTATTACTTGTATTATAAGAAGATATTATTAAACCATTATTAACTGTTAAATTACTTCCTGATCTTAGGGATAAACTACCTGTTACTCCTAAACTTCCTGTAATTTGAGCTGAGCCTGTGTATGGAAAACCATTAGTAGCAAATGTTGAAAATGAAGAACTAACAGAGTATGATGAACTAACAGAGTATGATGAACTTAAAGCATATGAAGAACTTATAGAATTAGATGCTGATAATGCGTAACTTGCACTTAAAGCGTAAGATGAACTTAATGCTTGATTAGCATAACTTGCTGTTCCTAATAATGAACCGGTAAATGAAAAAGCAATAATACTTCCACTAACATTCAATGAACCAGTCATTTCATGTTGGTTATTATTTTTTAGCTTAAATCTACTACCTGATGTTGGATTACTTCCAATAAAGAAATTAATACTACCGGTAGCAGTACTACCTATTCTAAGTAATGAAGAGTCTGTATATAAGTAACCATCTCCACTAGTCCATCCAGGAAAATTTATTGGGTCATCAAAATTACTTGAATTAATACCCATATCAATAAATCCAAAAGCACTGCTATTAGAATCTAAATCGTTATAAGCTACAATATCTGAGGATGCTTTAGAACCAGTATTGCTATTAGCAATAGCTGTTTGTAAAAAATTATCTACATTACCTTTTGCTTTAATTAAGTTATAGGTTGTATTATTAATTGATTCTACTAATAAAGCTTCTGGGTTGCCTACAGTTGGAGTACTTGCGTTAATACCTACTGTACCTATACTATCAATATAAACACGAGCATTATCTAAAGCAGGACCATCACCATTAAAGATAATTACTTTATTACCTCCTGATCTATTACCTATTAATAAATCTTGGCCAGTTGAATATAGATAAGCATCTAAAGCATTACCAATACCTAATGGATCATTATAACCAGATCCATTAATACCCATATTAACGTAGTGATCCTCTTCACCACCTATATCAGCTGTTGCTACTATATCTGATGATGCTGTCGCTCCGGCATTATAGTTTTGTACATTAACCTGCACATAACCATCTAAATCACCATGTGCTGATATTAAATTATAAGTATCTATTCCTTCTCCACTAACATAAAGTATATCTGGGTTGTTTGGGTCTTCAGGTCCTGTTGAATTTCTTATTGCTGTGTATGAACCTGATTGATATATTGAACTAGTAATTAATGAACTAGTACTATTAAATAAAGGAACAAAATATTGTGCACCAGATATATTAGAACCTCCACCACCATTTAGAGCGTATGAAGCTGTTAAAGCATAAGATGCGCTTATAGCATTTGATATTGAACCTGAGATGTATGATGCTGTTAATGCATTAATAGCCCAACTTGCAGTTCCATTTAAATTACCTGTAAATGATCCACTAAAATTTCCATTAGCAACTGGGGTAGCGAAAACACCTATAGGTACATTATCTAAAAATCTGATTTTTGCCATTAATATTATTTGTTATAAATATAGAACATCTCATTTATAATACTGTTATATAATTTACTTTTGTTACAATACCACTTGAATTATTTCTTCCAGATATTAGTGTGATTGAATAAGTACCTGGTGTAGAATATGAATGAGTAGGATTTTGTAGAGGTGAAAATGTTCCATCTCCAAACATCCAAAGCCATGATGTTGGTGAATTAGATGTTAAATCAGTAAATGTAATTACTTCTCCGGTAGTGGCTGTTAATTTATTTGATGAAAATTCTGATACTGTTGTTGGGTTAGTAGGTACTGGAGGATTTAAACTAGATACAAAATTTGCTTTTTTAGGTTGTCTTGTTGTTGTTGGATTAACTGGATCTTCAAACGAAGCATCTGTTTCTATTGCTAATAATATTTTTGCTTTATCATTAAATTTCTTAACAGCATTTAAATCTCTTTGAATAATTTCAGGTACTATATAACCATTTAATTTTACAGTAAATGTACTACGTACCATTCTTTCATCATTTGTATTTAATTCAGTTTGAAAACCAAATGAATCAATCATTGCTCTAAATTGGAATAACTGAGGATCGCCCCAATATGCATCAGAAGCATATTCAATTGCTTCTATTATTTTATTTAATTGTTCTACATAATATGTAAAAACAGTAAATGAATATGTAATTGTTAAATAATCAGGCATTACTACGGCGTAATGTGTTTTAACTGGTACTCTGTTATTTAATACATGGAAGTTATCATATGCGTTTTTTGGATTATATTTTTTAGTAAATACACCAAAATTATTAGGGTTATTAGCATCTAATTTATTAGCAATTGTTCTATTTTTATCAATAGATTCACGTTTAAAAGCTATTAATGGAGCTTGTATTTTACCATTTTGATCTCTGTAATATCCGTCTTTTTGATATGATTTCATTTTTTCAGGAGAAGCATATATTATAGGAACAGGTAAACGTTCCTCGTTTTGTATTACTGTAGGTTTAATTACATTTTGAAAATAATAAAATATAGCTTCATCGATATCCTTAATACCAATTGAAAATGGTTTTGTATTATCATCTTTAAATGATAAATTTAACGATCTATTAGTTTTTCCATCTTCAACAAATGAATTAGGATTACCTTGTTCAAAATCAAAAGCAGTATGTTGTTTTAAACTAAGTTCACGTTGTGGTGGTGGTATAGGTTTTTTTGTTTTAGCCATTACATTCTTGATTTAATAATATTTAATCTATCACTTGGTACATAATGACAATCACATCTTACTTCTACATTGTAACCAAAATCTTGTAGACCTGGATTTAATGGATTATTTCCATTAGCATCTGTGTAAGGGTAATCCGGATCTTTACCCATAAAAAATTGGGTAGCATTTGTATTATCTACTTCCCAATATCCATTTTGGTAATTTATTACATCACCTACTTCAGGGTGTAAATTAGCTCCATATATTCCATTTGCAGGATTAAAGTCAGGATTTTTATTTAGTAAGTCATCACGTAAGAAAAAAAACGTCATAGTCCAAGTAAAATCAACACCTAATTCACTTACTGGTGCTTCTTGAGGTCCTACTTGTATGCGAGAAAATAATATTACAGGTGATGAAAAATTTCTACCTTCAATACTCTCACCATACATGTTTGTTTTTGTTGTATTAATGTTATATTTATAGTATATTACTTCCTGAGAAACAATATTTCCCATCAATTCACGATTGACGTTTCTAAATAAACTTATATCTCTTGATCCACCGTATAATGCCATATTATCCTATAAAAATTGTCATTGGTACTTGATTAATTTCTTGTACTCTTGCTACTGATTCTGCTGCTCGTCTTTCTAACAATGCTTGTCTTGATGTTTGATCAAAATATTCTCTTAATCTTGTTATTAATGCTTCTTTAGCTGTAGCTGCTGATGATAGTAAATCTTGTTGATTTAAAGTTACATCACCACCAGGTATTGGAATAGTAGAGTATTTTCCTCTAACATATCCCAACATTTCTTTGCATGTAGCTAAAGTATATTCAAAAATCCAACTTCTACCTATTGAATTTATTTGATTATAAATTGGGTTAACATAAGGTACATTTGAAGTATTTGTAATTAAATTATCACCATTAGCAAAAGCAGAATTAATTCTATCTTCCATCTTAATAAATTCAAATGTTAAGTAATGACCTAAAAATCCATCAAGTTCACTACCAAACCCATCAACTAAACCAGTTCCAGGAATAGGGAATACACTTATAATATTGTTTTTTAATTCAAAAGTATAATTAGATAATGTTACTGTATTTTGCATTTCAATTGCATTGATGTTCTGCATAGTAAAACTGGTAGGCATCATCATATAATTTGTATAACCATATCCCATACCATAAACACCAGCAGCAGGAACACCTCCAAGACCACCAGGACCTGTACCTAACATTGGGGAATATAATTGATTGATTGCTGGTGGTGCTTGGTAATAAACTCTTTTTATTTCAATTCCACCAGTAATACCTTCATCTATTGCCCATTGTTTTAAATCATATCTTTGTTGGCCAGCAACTAGTGTTAAACGTCCTTTATAATAATCTACATTACCACCAACACCTGCTTCTTCACCATACTGTTGAGATAATCTAACAATTGTTTCAAAGGAAGGAGTTAATAATGTATTATTTACATTTGTGTTGGTTGATGCTCCTTCTAAGGTTAAATAATTATCTCTTGTTTGAAATGCATATAATTCGTTACCATATACTGTTGTTGCTTCTTCAAACCCAGCCCAAAAGTTAATATCTTGTAATTCAATATTTTCAATAGGATATCCTAAACGTAAAGCGCAAAAATTAGCTACTTTATTAGCATCTGTTTGAAATTGAGCATCATTATCATAAAAACCAAAGGGTGTTGGAGATGGTAATGAACCACTATAGTAAAATGAATTATATACTGTTGTAAATGAGCTTGACCCAGGCCAAATAGGAATGTTTGCCATAATTTAATTAGTTTGTTAAAATGTAATATTCTATTGAAGCTGCACTGCCTGATGGTTCTATTTTAACTGATTTAATATCGTTAAATAATAAACCTGACGTGCTGCCTGTTATTTTACTTGTAGAAAGTAAAAATGAACTACCTGTCGCTATTAAAAAACTCATAGCTTCTGTTGAAGAAGATACAATTAATTTAATAGGTACAACTGTTGAGTTATTTGTAATTCTACCATATTGAAAACTACTAGTTACGAAAGTACCTGCTCCAGGTACACTATCCATTGAAAATATTGTTGTTGCAGATCCTGAAGGAACGCTTAGAATTCTATTATCAATATAATTAATATTACTAATTGTTTGAGTAATAGATGAACCAACATCATCGCCATTAAGAGTTAATTGTTCAATTATTTTTAAGGTAAAATTCGCCATTGTCTTTTAGTTATAAATATTAAGACAGAAAAGAAAAAGCCACTCTAACGAATGGCTTTAACACATATTATTCTAAATATTTTAGTCTCTGAATTCCTCGTATATTTTAAGAATTTCTTCTACGATTTCGTGACGGTGATTTTTCTTCAATACAATTATTCTAACACCTTTGATTCTTGATTCAAGATTATTAAAAAATCCTATACCAGAATCTTTTTTACTTTTTAAGTCTACCTGAGA
>Ga0209668_10000628_pt1 | contig 14628 bp, 17 predicted proteins | sample FrelakmetPLP11PL_FD_187150 | JGI IMG/M metagenome (GOLD analysis project Ga0209668, IMG submission 187150) | Freshwater lake sediment microbial communities from the University of Notre Dame, USA, for methane emissions studies - PLP11 PL (SPAdes)... | ecosystem: Environmental > Aquatic >... | reverse complement strand
ACCGGCCAAGCTGCTGGAGGCGCTGGAAAAGCTGAACGCCTAGAACTTGCCGTTATCGACCTGGTCGACAAGCTGCGCAGTCACCTGGTCGAAAGTGAGCGCCCGCTTGCCTTTGTGGTCCTTGAGGAAATCGTCGGCGTCCGTCTTGTTCGCCAGCGGGACGAATTCGTGCCCCATCGGCCCGAGGACATCCGAGCCGATGACAAAATAGGCCTGCCGTGCGTCGACCTTGCCGAGGTTGTAGAAATCGGTGACGGCGATCGCCTTGATGTCTTCTTTGCGATGCCCCGGGGCGTACTTCGGCAGATCCTGCAGATACTTGAACATGTCCTTGGCGCCGTCGAAGTGATGGGCATGGCCGTCCTTGTACTGCACGGTCGCCACCCAGTTCGGGTACTTCGAGACGATCATGCCGCAGACCGGGCAGAGATCCCTGGCGCCCGGCTTGGGAATGCCGGAGAGTGCTGTCTGGGCACTGGCGCCGCAAGCGAACGCCAGGGTCCAGAGTAGCCCGACTACGCCGAGAAGGTGGCGGACAGCGGACATCAACCGGGTTTCTGCTCGGCCATCTTCTTGCGCCGCTCGGCGCGATTGCGGCGGATCATCGACACGTCACCGGCCATGTCCAGGTAGGACTCGCGCAGCGCATCGTCGAACTTGGCCAGCGTGCCGCCGTGTTTGGCCTGGAACTCCTTGGCGGTTTCAGGCGAAGCAAAGGAATGCTTGCTGCGCTTGGTCATGACATGCTTGAGGTCGGCGCCGATCAGGTAGGTCAGCTTGTCGACCGGCATCAGCGGGCGTGGATCGGCACTGTTGGCAAAATCCGGACCCCAGATTTCCTTCGGTTCGCGATCGACGTTTAGGCCGAGGCTGAGCGCCAGGCAATGGATGGAGCAGGTTCCGTCGACCAGGTCATCCGAATACTGGACCAGCATGCGGGTGCGGTTGTGCTCCTTGCGATCCATGCCGCAATAGGGGCATTTCGGGTATTTCTCGAATTCGTTTTCCAGTGGCTTGGCATCCGGCGGATTCCTTGGGATGAACTGGTTCGGCGTCCCGTCGCCGGGGCAGGCCGGTGCCGCCTTGGACTGGCTGGTGGCAAGCACCAACCCGCCGGAGGCGAGCGAAAGTTTGAGCAGGTCGCGGCGTTTCATGGTGTTTCTCCCTCGGCGAATGAATGCCGCTCATATTAGCCTTTGCCGATGTGCTTGCCGTGCGGCATATTGTCGCAATTGCCGGCAGGCGCAGCGGTCTCAGCCGACCAGCTTGTGCATGACCAGAAAGTAGTTGGTGCCCTGCCACAGCGTCGACAGGCCGAGCGCGATGACGAACAGCCCTGCCCCTTTCTGCATGGCGCCGCGCAGCCTTGGGCCAAGCTTGCCGAACAGGAAGCTGGCGAGCAGCATCGAGGGCAAGGTGCCGGCGCCGAAGGCGAGCAGCAGCAGCCCACCTTCCGCCACCGAGGGCACGGTCGTCGCCTTGACTGCCATCGCCATCGTCATCGAACATGGCATCAGGCCATTGACCAGGCCGGCGATGCCGGCTCCGCGCAACGCGCCCTTTTGGGCGGCGCCGGCGAACTGCTGGCGCAACCAGCGCGCCGGCGCGAAGCCGACCGTCAGCTTGAGCGGCGAGAGGCCGAGCAGTTCCAGACCGAGCAGGATGACGATCAGCCCGGCGACAATCTGCAGCACGCCTTGCGCCAGGCCGATCTGCCCGGTCGACACGAGCACCGCGCCGAGCGCTGCGGCGACCAGTCCGACCACGCCATACACGCTGATGCGCGCGCCGTGGTAAGCCAGATAGGGGGCGATGTTCGGTCGGCCATTCCCTGCTGTCCGGGCCCGGATGAAATAGCCGCAGACCAGGCTGCCGCACATGCCGAGGCAATGGCCGCTGCCGAGGATGCCGGTCATGAAGGCGGCGAAATACCCGAAGCCCGCGACGGCATGGTGCAGCGAATGATCCACCGCCCGCCTCAGCCCTTTTTCAGCAGGCGCAGCGAATTGACGACGACCGAGACCGAACTTGCCGCCATTGCCGCCGAGGCGATCATCGGGTTGAGGCGGCCGGCCGCCGCCACCGGGATGGCGATGGTGTTGTAGCCGAGCGCCCAGAACAGGTTTTCGCGGATGATGCGCATGGTCCGTCGCGAGATCGACAGCGCTTCGGCTGCCTTGCCGAGGTCGCCACGCACCAGGGTCAGGTCGGCCGCTTCGACGGCAATGTCGGTACTGCCGCCGATCGCCATGCTGACATCGGCCGCCGCCAGTGCCGGCGCGTCGTTGATGCCATCGCCGACCATCGCCACGATTTCGCCGGCAGCCTGCAGCGCGCGGATCAGTTGCAACTTGCGCTCCGGCGTCGCGCGGGCCTCGACGCGGTCGATGCCGACCAGTCCGGCGACATGGCGTGCGGCGGCTTCGACATCACCGGTTGCCATCAGCGTCTTGATGCCGAGCCGGTGCAGGCGTTCGATGGTCGCTGCAGCATCCGCCCGCGGCTGGTCGGCGATGGCGAAGAAGGCCGCCAACTGGCCGTCGAGCGCGGCCAGCACTGGCGTCTTTCCCTCCCCGCCGGCGCGCGCGCAGGCCGCGTCCAGTGCCGTTGTTTGAATGCCGCAGGCGATCAGCCATTCTGCGTTCCCGATGACGATGCCGCGGCCGTCGACGTCGGCAGCGATGCCATGCCCCGGCTCGACCCTGAAATTGGCCACCTTTTTGCCGTCGACCGTAACAGCGAGCAGATGGGCGAATTCGCGCAGCGCCTTGGCCAGGTAATGTTCCGAACCATTTTCCGCTGCCGCCAGCAGTCCGAGCAATTCCTTGTCCGGCAGGCCGCTCAGGTTCTGCCAGTCGCTGACCGCCGGGCGTCCTTCGGTGATGGTGCCGGTCTTGTCGAAGACCACGGTGGTGACCTTGGCGCCGGTCTCCAGCGCCGTGCCGTTGCGGATGAAAATGCCGCGCCGTGCCGCCGCGCCCGTGCCGGCCATGATCGCCGTCGGCGTCGCGAGGCCGAGCGCGCAGGGGCAGGCGATCAGAACGACGGCGATGGCATGGGCCAGCGCGTGCGTGGCCGGTGCGCCGCCGAGCAGCCAGCCACCGGCCGTGACCCCAGCAATGCCGATGACGCCCGGAACGAAGACAGCGGAGATCCGGTCGGCCAGCTTCTGGACCGGCAGTTTGGCACTTTGCGCCGCGTCGACCATGCGCACGATGTGCGCCAGTACCGTGTCCTGGCCGACCGCGGTGGCGCGCAGCGTCAGCGCGCCGTTCTGGTTCATGCAGCCGCCGATCACCCTGTCGCCGGCCGCCTTGCCGACCGGGAGGCTTTCGCCGGTGAGCATGGCTTCATCGACCGCCGAACTGCCGGCGATCACTTCGCCGTCGGTCGGCACCCGCTCGCCGGGCCGCACCAGCAGGGTTTCGCCGGGGACAACGGACTCGACATCGACGACCATCTCGACACCGTCGCGGATGACGGTCGCGGTCGCCGGCTGCAGTTCGATGAGCTGGCGGATCGCTTCGCCAGCCTTGCCCTTGGCGCGCTCTTCCAGATAGCGGCCGAGCAGCACGAAGGTGACGATGCTCGCCGCCGCCTCGAAATAGAGAAAGTGCGCGCGGCGGTGCGGCAGCAGGCCGGGTAGGCTGTACAGGTAGGCGGCACCGGCGCCGAGGGCGATCAGGGTGTCCATGTTGGCGCTGCGGTTGCGCGCCAGCTTGAAGGCTTTCTCGAAGAACGGCAGGCCGGCCCCGAAGACCACCGGCGTGGCCAGCACGAATTGCAGCAGGCGCAGGCTGTAACGGTGCGGCATGGCCATGCCCAGGACCATCAACGGCGCGCTCAGCGCGGCGGCGGCGAGAAAGCGCTTGCGTGCCTCTTCGCGCAGGATCTTTTCGCGCTCGACGAGGAAACGTCGCTGGGCGAGCGTATCCATCGGGCGCGGCGTGTAACCGAGGCGATCGACCAGGGAGAAGACCGCAGCGCGATCGAGCTGGCCGTCCACGGCGCAGGTGCCGGCGGCGAAGTTGACGGCGGCGTTCCTGACGCGCGGGTCGCGCTGCAGCGTCAACTCGATCAGCGCCGCGCAGGAGGCACAGGTCATTCCCTCGATCGCTACCGAACTGCGCTGCAGGGGGCCTTCGGGAACGGTTTGCGCTTCCGGCTTGAGGGTCCGCGGGCTGCGCGCCAGCACGGTGGCGATCTGCGTCACGGCGGCAAGCAGATCGGTACGCGTTATGGCCGCCGGGTTGAAATGGATGGTCAGCGAGCCGATCCGGCACTCGGAACGGACTTCCCGAATGGCCGGCCGCTTGCGCAGCAGGATTTCGAGCAGATAAAAGCGCTCCCGGTCGCCCTTGAGCGCCGGAACGACGATCCGGATGCGACGCTGCAGGACGTGCGCGACTTGAATGTCGAGCGGCGCGTTCACGCCGCGGCCTTTCCTTCGACCGGCGCCGGGAGCGCCTTCGCCGGGGCTGGCACCGCGCCCTTGCGGTAGCGTACCAGCAGGAAGGTAAGGTAGAACACCGTCAGCCAGGCGTCGGCGTGGCGGAGCGGTGACTTGATCCAGTGCTGCGTGATCAGGTTCCAATGCACGCGAATGAGGTAGAAGGCGACAATGTCATTGGCGAAATTGATCACTGCCTTTTCGTTGAGCAGCGACGGATTGAAGGCGCGGCGCAGCGGCGTCAGCTTGCCCGGCGTTTCGCTTGCGGCGGCCGGTTGCCGGGGCACCAGCTGGGCCTCGACGCGTTGCACAAAGTGCCGGGCCAGGCTTTCCGCCTGCTTCACTCCCCGGGCAAGCTGCCGGCCGATCTCGCCGAGGCCGGACGGCGACGGTGCTCCGGAGGCGGCAGGTTTCGCCGCAGCAGTCGCGGTATCCAGGCAACCCTTCAGGACCAGCGCAAGCTGGCGCAGGCTGCAGGCGATCGGGTCGTAATGAACCCCCATCTTGCCGGTTCCGGGATCGATCCGTACCAGCCTGACACCGGGGATGCGCAGCAGCGCAGCCTCGATGACGGCTGCCGAGCCGGGATTGGCAAGCGTTGCCGGCAAGGCAAAGCGAACATGGCCTGCGCTCTTGTGCAGGACCAGAATCTGGCGGGAAACGGGATTCACGGACGGGATGCTCATGGACGGACTCGTGACACGGAAAGATTGAATCAGGCGCTCGCCGCGGCTTTCCTGGCCCTTGGCCTGGCTGCCGGGGCGCCGGCCTCGGCGCTGGCTTGGGCCTTGGCCTCGGCTTCATTGCCTTCCTGCGCTTCGGCGACCAGATCATCCAGCGATTCCCTCTGCTGCAGCACGAAATCCTTGCCCATGTCGGCCGCCTTGGTCACCGCCTGAATGATCTCGCGACGATATTTGTGCAACAGGTAGCCGGTCGTCACGCCGGCGGCGAAAACCACCAGCGGCGCGCGCAGGAAGGAGAGCGCCGGGTTGGTGGTCAATACGCGGGCAGCGGCATAGCCGCCGGCACCCATCACCATCGGCTTCATCATTTCGCTCATGACATGCGGGGCCTGACGGGCGGCTTCGGTCATCATCGGTTGCATCATCTGGATTCTCCTTGAGAAGGGTTGTTGGCTGAAGGGCGACGCGGATCCTCGATATCGTTCAACATCTGGTAAATCCCCTTGCAGCCCTCGCAGCAAAAGTGGAATGTCCGTTCCGCCGTCGGCAGGCTGAAATCCTGCAGGCCGACGGGCAAACCACAGAGATCGCACGTTTCATTGTCGCTCATTTGAGCAATTCCACCACCTGGCGTTCGAAGGTCGCTTCATCGGCCTCGCCGACGATCTTGCCGCGCACGATGCCGCGGGCGTCGACAAAGAAAGTGGTCGGCAGGCCGACGACACCGTAACTGCGGGCTATCTTCGACTGCTCGTCGAGCAGCGCCGGGTAGCTGACGCCGATCTTCTTCATGAACGCGACCACGGCCGGCTTGTCCTGCCCGGCATTGACTGCCAGTACCTGCAGCCCGGTGCCTTGGTGGCGCTGGTAAACGGTCTCGATGGCCTTCATTTCGCCCTCGCAATACTTGCACCAGTCCGCCCAGAAGCGGATGACCAGCGGCTTGCCGACAAAGGCAGCCGGGAAGTGGACCGGCGTGCCGTCGGCGGCGAAGGTCTGGAAAGTTGGCGCCGGCTGGCCGCTGTTGAGCTGCACGGCAGGCGCGCCGCTGTTGCAGGCTGCCAGGCAGAGGACGGCCATGACCACCGCCAGCGAGCGCCGCAGTATCTGCATTTTGGGTTGGGTGAAGTTCACCATGGGGTCATCCTGCCGGGTTGGTCATGATAAAAGAATCAGGTTGGATTTCAGCACCATGAATGTCGCCACGGCCGCGAACAGCGCGAAGCCGATCGCCGCCACGGCCGCCAGCCGTCCGCTTGCCCGGGGAACCAGCACCTTCAGGCTGCCGACGCCGGCGAAGGGTTGCAGGATGCCGGCGCCGAGGCCGGCTGCGGTCGACACGAAAAGTGGCCCATAAAGCAGATAGCCCTGATAGCCGTATTCCGGCTTGAGGAGGCAGAACGGGCAGTGGTGGTGCGGGTGCTCGTACACGTAGAGCGAGACGAAGGAGAGGATGCCGACGATGGCGGCGACGAAGGCGGCGGCGCTGGCCAGGGCGGCAACGACGCCACTCCAGCGCTGGCGCAATCCGGCATGCAGCCCGTTGGCGAAGACGGCCGCCCCCAGCGTACCGTAGAACAGCAGGATCGCCGGCTTCGCTTCCATGCCGGAAGCCTCGCTGGCCAGCGCCGGCCCCTGCTCGGAAAACAGGCTGCCGCAGCACGAGGTGATGACATCGGCGCGCAGATTCAGGAAATACTTGAGCTGCAGCGCGAAAGTGGCGGCTAGGGCCGGCAGCAGCAGAAGCAACAGCGCGTACTTGACGCGGACCAGCGGGTAATCGGGCGCCTGATTGTCGACTTGATTGAGCGTCAACCAGGCGGCGGCAAGGAAGAACACCGCGATCTGGGAATACAGCATCGGGAAGCCCCAGGCATTAGCATTGAGCGTGCCGACCGCGCACATGGCGCCGACGAACATCACCGCCATCTTGTCGGCATTGAACACGGTGAGCAGCAGCGCGCCGATCTGGGTGACGAAGACGAAGGCGGTCAGCGTCGAGAACAGGTAGGTGCGCCGTTCGAGGACCAGTTGTAGTTCACTGCCGCTCCGCATGTCCCAGCGCCGGATCACCTGGAGCGCGAAAGGCGCCGCCGCAACGAGCACCAGCAGGCTGACGGCGCCGGCCAGCAGCAAGGCAATGATCGCGGGCTGGAAGAGCATGCTCAGTCGGCGTTGTCGACCAGGCGTCCGTCACGCAGGCGGACGACGCGGTCGACGACGCTGGATTCGACGACCAGCGGATCATGGCTGGTCAGTACCACGGTTCGCCCCTCGTCGATCAGCCGGCTCAGGATGTCGAGGAACTGAAGCGATAGCGCCGTATCGAGATTGGCGGTCGGCTCGTCGGCGATGATGACTTCCGGATCGTTGATCAGCGCCCGGGCAATCGCCACCCGCTGCTGTTCGCCGCCGGAGAGCCATTCGACGCGGGCATCGCGGCGGTGACCGAGATCGAGGCCGGCCAGTTGATTTTCGGCCTTTTCGCGCAGTTGACCGTAAGGCAGGCCGAGCGGGTAGGCCGGCAGCATCACGTTGTCGAGCGCCGACAGGCCGCGCACGAGATTGAATTGCTGAAAGACGAAGCCGAAGGTCCGGCGCCGGATTTCGGTGAGAAAGCGCTCCGGCAGGCCGGAAACGTCCTCGTCACGCAGGCGCACCCGGCCGCGCGTCGGACGCGCCAGGCAGCCGAGCAGGGTCAGCAGCGTCGTCTTGCCCGAGCCGCTGGGGCCGGAAAGGGCGGTCACCTGGCGCGCCGCCACTTTCAGGTTGATCCCGCTGAGCGCCCAGTATTCGTTGGGCCGGCCCTGGTTGAAGGCCTTGTGGATGTCGTCGAGTTCGATCATCTCAGCCTCGCATCACGGCATCGGGATCGGTGATCGCCGCCCGCCAGATCGGTACCAGGACGGCGACGGCGTAGGGGAATACCGTGAAGAAGAGGAGCGTGGCGATCTGCAGGCCATCGATGGCGGGAAGCAGCGTGAAGCTGGGGTAGAGCACGGCCCAGCCCTTGAGCACGGGCGCGAAGAGGGCGGCGGAAAAATGGAAGACATGGACATAGGCGGCGAGATAGCCGATCAGGAAGGCAGCCAGCGCGACCAGCATGCTCTCCCACAACTTCATGCGGATCACGTCGCCGGTTTCCCAGCCGATCGCTTTGAGGATGCCGATTTCCCGCTTTTCCTCGGCGGAAAGTCCGGAAGCCTTGTCCCAGGCGAGGATGGCGAAGGCCAGGATGGCCGCCGAAAGGAGCGCCAGCGCAATGCCTTCGCGCCAGTCGAAGATCGACTGGTAGGTGCGCAACACCTCTTCGCGCAGGATCGGCCGTGAATCGGGCAGCGCGGCAGCCAGCTTGGTCGCCACCGTGCGCACTTCCTGCGGGTTGGCGACGCTCAGTGCAATATCGGTGAAATGGCCGGCCGGGTAATCGAAGAAGGCGCGGAAATCGGCCTCGTTGAGCAGCACGAGGTCGGCGCTGACCAGTTCGGATTCGGCCGGCAAGACGGCGTCGACCGTGAAGGTGAACAGCTTGCCCGAATAGGAGCGGAAGGACAGCACATTACCCGTCTGAACCCCGCGAAAACGCGCCAGCCCGGGGCCGACGACGATGCGGCCAGGCGGTGGCGGATTCTCCCTGGACACCTGGAAAGTGTAGTTGGCCTTGACCACCGCGTCGTAGTAATAGCCCCAGAGCCGGCCTTCGACCTGCTGCACGCCGCGGATGCGCCCGATGCGCTCGATGTAGCCGGGCGGAATCAGGTCGTGGCGGCCGGCCACCATGCGCTGCAGCAGCACTTCCGGCGAATCCGCCAGCACCCGCGCCGCTTCCTGGCGTAGCGCCGAGGTCAGCAGGGTGACCGAGGCCAGCGCGAAGACCAGCAGCGCGAAGACCAGCACCAAGCCGATGTTTTTGGTCTTGCGCCGCGCCAGCGAAGCCAGCGTGAAGTCAATCAGGTAGCGTTGCTTGGCGATCCAGAGGCGCATGGCTTCTCAGGTGGGCAGGCGGCGGTATCAGGCTGCCGGAGGGAAAGTGCTCGAGACTCAGCGGATGGTCCTGGGCGGCGGAATGCAGGTCGGCGAGCGAGAGGTGGCGGGTGTAGCGGGCCTCGGTGAACAGGGCGAGATCGGTCAATTGCAGTTTTGCGGCCAGTGCGGCGCGCACCGCCTGCTCGCCGGCCCGTTTGTGCGCGAGCCGGCGGGCATCGGCGAAGCTGGCGAGAAACAGGACGATGAGCAAGGCGAAGACCCCTGCCGCCAGGCCGGAGGGGCGGGCGGAGGTCATAAGGCCTGGCGGATGGCGGCGCGCAGGTCGTCGGCCGGCGCGCCGTAGGGCAGCGTCGCCACCAGCTTGCCATTCTTGCCGACCAGATAGGTGTTGGCGCTGTGGTCCACCGCGTAACTGCCGTCCGAGCGCGGCGGCTGCCTGACGTAGCCGGCGCCGAAGGCCTTGGCGATGGTCGCGATCTGCTCCGGGGTGCCGGTCACGCCGATCAGGCTGGGATGGAAATAGGCCGCGTAGTTCTTGAGGCTTTCCGGCGTGTCGCGCGCCGGATCGACGGAAATCAGCACCGGCTGGATTTTCGCCCGTTCCTCGGGCGTCATCCCGCTCAGCACTTCGTTCATCGCCGCCAGCGAGGTCGGGCAGACATCGGGGCAATTGACGTAGCCAAAGAAGACGAGCATCAGCTTGCCGCGAAAGTTGTGGCTGTCGACCTGGCCGGCCGGCCCCTGCAGCAAGAAATCGGCGCCGGCTGGTTTGCCGCCCTGCGGGGCCGGCGAGCAGGCGGCCAGCAGGGCGCAGGAAAGGAGAAACAGAATCAGCTTGGTTGTCAGGCGATGCATTATCGATGTACGCGAACGTAGGCCATGGAACGATCGCGATTCTCGCACGGCGGACGGTGCCACCGGTTTGAAAAAAATCAATAAGGCCTGAAGTTCGGGTCAGGTGCGATTGGCGGCGCGCATCAGCAAGCCGCGCAGCGCGATCGTCACGCTGGCGCCGAGTCCGACCCGCTGTGCCAGCGCCGGTACCAGAATCAGCGATGCCAAGGCCAGACCGGTGCCGATCAGCAGCGCCGGGAACTCGTCACTTTCTTCCTGCTGAACCTGCAAATTGTTGTTCATGGCGACCCCTCCGTTTGTCCGCACCCAGCTTACTCAAGGCAGGTCGTGCAGTGGTTTGATTTTAGACAAGAAAATGCCCGGCACTATTGCGACAAATTGTCGCAGCCGGGCGAAGGGCGTTGGAGGGGTTCAACGCAAAATGGAGGTCGGTTCGATGTTTGCCGTTTCGATTCGCTGCGCCTCGCCAATGCCGGCGCGGCGTCTGAGATCCGCCACCACCTGGGCGCCGTCGCGCCGGGCGGCAACCGCGGTTTCGCGGCGATCGCGTTCGTCGATCATGGCCCGCGCCTGTTCGCGCCAGGCCTGCATCTGCGGCGTGTGGGCGTGATGCATGTGATGCTTGCGATGCGCCGTAAACCAGCGATGCGCCTCTTCGGCATTGGCCTCGACGCCCTGCCCGGTCTGGTACATGAGGCCGATCTGGAACTGCGAAACCTTGTCGCCCTGCTCAGCGGCCACCTTGTACCAGCGCATCGCCGTCGTGTAATCCAGCACGACGCCGTCTCCATACTGATGAATGACCGCCAGGTTGTAGGCGGCATCGACATTGCCCTTGCCAGCCAAGTTTTTCCAGATAGCGACGGCCTGCATGGTGTCGCCCCCTTTATGCAGCTTGGCGGCCTGGCGCAGGTCGTCATCGGCATTTCGGGCGCCGGCGGCAAGGCTGGTCGTGACGAGCATCAAGGAAACGGTAATGCCGGCAAGGAAACGGTTCATGGGCAGTCGAATCACCGAGGGTTGGGGAGCGATGGATGCTAAACCTGACCACCCCTCTTTGGAATTAGACAAATTGCCGCGCGGCAATTTGCCACATTCCCAACCCCGGTCATTTGGACAAGAATTCGCGCCCACTAACAAATCAAACAGAACCGGGAGAGTTTCATGGGGTATCGCATCCGTCCGTTGGCAGCCGCAATGGCTGTCACCTTCTCGTCAACGGCAATCTGGCACAGCGCCGCCGCCCAGACCACGCCAGTCCTGGGCGAGACGGTCGTCAGCGCTAGCAGGCCGCAACCGCTCCCCGATGCGAGCGTCGTCGGCAGCAGCCAGCTGGCGCCGATGCGTGCCGCGACCAGCGATACCGCCAGCCTGCTGCGCGATGTGCCGGGCATGAGCTTGTATGGCGCGGGCGGCGTTTCCAGCCTGCCGTCGATTCATGGCCTGGCCGATGACCGGTTGCGGATCACGGTCGACGGCATGGATCTGATCGCTTCCTGTCCCAATCACATGAATCCGCCGTTGTCCTACCTCGATCCGACCAATGTCGCCAGCTTGAGGGTCTATTCGGGCATTTCGCCGGTCAGCCTGGGCGGCGACAGCATCGGCGGGACGATCATCGCCCAGTCGCGCGCCCTCGAATTTGCCGCGCCCGGCCAGGATTTGCTGACCAAGGGTGAAATCGGTGCCTTCTACCGCAGCAATGGCGATGCCTTCGGCGGCAATGTTTCGGCAACCCTGGCGACGGAGAGCTTCAGCGCCAACTACGCCGGCGCCTACGCGCAAGCGGACAACTACAAGGCGGCCGGCAACTTCAAGACGACGACGGCCACCGGCCGGATTGGTCACACGCTGCCGCTGGACGAGGTCGGCTCGTCTGCCTACAAGACCATCAACCAGAAGCTGGGCTTCGCCTTCAAGGGCGGCGACCATCTCGTCGAGGCCAGCTTTGGCTTCCAGAACATTCCTGAACAACTTTATCCGAACCAGCGCATGGACATGCTGGACAACGACCAGCAGACCTTCAACCTGCGCTATCTCGGAAAATACGGCTGGGGCTTGTTCGAGGCGCGCGCGTATTACGAGAAGGTCGATCATTTCATGGACTTCGGCCCCGACAAGCGTTACTGGTACGGCCCTGGTGCGCCGCCGGCCGGGTCTGGGGGTGACACCGCAGTCAACGGCTTTCCATGTTCCCCCATTTCCGGAACCCGCATGGTGAACGGCGCGATGGTTGGATGCGCCGCCGGCATGCCGATGTATTCCAAGAGCACGAACACCGGGGTCACGGCCAAGGCGGATATCGATCTTACCGACAAGGATCTGCTGCGCGTAGGTGGCATCTTTCAGACCTACAAGCTCGACGACTGGTGGCCGCCGTCCGGCGCCGGGATGTGGCCTGGCACCTTCGATAACATCAACGACGGCCAGCGCGACCGCGCGGGGCTGTTCGGCGAGTGGGAATCCCGCTTCAATGCGCAATGGAATAGCCTGCTCGGCGTGCGCTATGAAAGGGTCAAGACGGATGCCGGCGACGTGCGAGGCTACAGCACGGCGCCCAATGCCATGGGCAATCAGTTTGTCGATGCCGCCGCCTTCAACGCGGCGGATCGTGAACGCACCGACAACAACTGGGATTTGACCGCGCTCGCCCGTTACACACCGAACGTCAACGGCGACATCGAGTTCGGCTTGGCGCGCAAGGTGCGTTCACCGAATCTCTACCAGCGTTACACCTGGTCCACCTGGTCGATGGCGGCGGTCATGAACAACATGGTCGGCGACGGCAACGGTTACATCGGCAATATCGATCTGAAACCGGAAACGGCGTACACCGTCGCCGCCACCTTCGACTGGCATGCCGCGGACCGCAGTTGGGAACTCAAGGCGACACCCTACTACACGCGGGTCAACGATTACATCGACGCCATTCGCTGCCAGGTCGGGGCCTCATGCACGCTGGTCAACCAGACGACGACCAACAAGTTCGTCGTGCTGCAATACGCCAACCAGGAGGCGGCGCTCTATGGCCTCGATCTCTCGGGACGCATGCCGCTGGCCAAGACCGGTATCGGGGATTTCGGGTTCACCGGACTGCTCAATTACACCCACGGCGAGAACCTCGATACCAATGACGGCCTTTACAACATCATGCCGCTGAATGGCAAGCTGGCAGTGACGCAGCAGATCGGCGGCTGGGATAACGCCATCGAACTGGTCCTGGTGAAGGGCAAGGATGACGTTTCCGAGGTGCGCAACGAAATCACGACGGCGGGCTATGGCCTGACCAACCTGCGCGCCAGCTATTCCTGGAAGCAGGCACGGATCGATTTCGGCGTCGAGAACCTCTTCGACAAGTTCTATTACCTGCCGCTTGGCGGCGCCTACACCGGTCAGGGGACGACCATGGCGATCAATGGCATTCCGTGGGGAATCGCTGTTCCCGGCATGGGCCGTTCACTCTACGCCGGGGTCAATTTCAAGTTCTGAGGGCCGTCCTCACCATCCCGGCCCATCCAGCCCCGGCAGCCGCCGGGGTTTTTGCCGTTTCAAGCGAGGAAATGTGAAATGAGCCTGTCTTTTGGCGTCGACCGCGCCCCGAAGGAAGTACCCTTGGGGTGCGCCCGGAAGGCAACGGCCCCCCGGGCTCAAGTGCCCTTGGATTGCGACGTGACGCAAGTCCATCGGCGCGCTGCCAACCGGCAACTGGCTGCCGGCCAGGGCATTTATCAGGCGGGCAGCGCAGGCCTGGCCTGGCGGATCAGCGCCGGGGTCGTCCGGCTCGACATGATCGGCAAGGGCGGCGAACCGGCGTTTGCCAGCCTGGCGATCAAGGGCGATATTCTCGGCTGCGAAACCCTGCTTTTCGGCGCCTATACCTTCAGTGCAAGCGCGCTGACCGAATGTCGTCTGACGCCGTGGCCAGAAGGCGCAGGCGCCCCTGCCGGGGAAGCCCTGCTCGAATCGCTCGCCATGGCCCAGCGCCGGTCGGCGGAACTCGTTGCCCTGCGCGGCGGGCAGGCGGCAGACCGCGTGCTTGGCCTGATTCACCTGCTAGCCGATGGCGCCGGCCGCGTCATCCTGCCGACCCGTCAAAACATAGCCGACATCACCGATCTTCGTTTCGAGACCATCTCGCGCATCATCAAGTCGTTCGAGCGAGAGCGTGTCCTGTCACCACTCCGCGTCGCCGGGGTGCACGCCACCCGAGCCTTCCAGATTGGTCACGTGTCTGGCTGTTGAGTCCCGCTTGTTGCTCCATGAAGTTAAAATTGACAAATGAGCGGCGCATTGCTGGAACTTCCCCCGGAAATCCCCGAATGGCGGCGGAGCGGTCGTTTTTTTGCCATCGCGATCGCCCTGCATCTCGCGGTATTGCTTTACCCGCTTGCCCCGACGATCGGTCACCTGGAAATCCCGCCGCCAGCGGCGGTCATGGTTCGCCTGGTCGACACGGTTGCGTTGCCTGCGCCGATGCCCATGCAAGCGGCGCCCGCCGTCATTCCTAAAGCGACGCCGACCCCGGTGCGTGAACGGCGTGCGGTCGCCCCACGACCCGTTATCGCGATGCAACCCGAGCAGGCGGCGCCGGCCGCCAATTTTTCTGTTCCTACTGTTGCGGCTAGCGCCCAAGTCCCCAGCGCCGAGTCC
>Ga0209668_10000627_pt1 | contig 14646 bp, 7 predicted proteins | sample FrelakmetPLP11PL_FD_187150 | JGI IMG/M metagenome (GOLD analysis project Ga0209668, IMG submission 187150) | Freshwater lake sediment microbial communities from the University of Notre Dame, USA, for methane emissions studies - PLP11 PL (SPAdes)... | ecosystem: Environmental > Aquatic >... | reverse complement strand
TGTCTCCCTTGCAGGCCGCAGGTCATGAAGCGGGGTCTCAACAGGAGTGCTGTATGTATTTGTCAGTACAGCATATACCTGATGTAAACCCGAAAGCTTTGATTTGACATACCATGATGCACCTGATCCAACATGGCATTCTACGCAACCAACGTTTGCATGAGAGGAATTCTGATATGCCGTATGCTCAGGTTCCATCACTTTATGGCATAGCGTCCCGCAGAATTCTACCGATTCAGTAAGATGATATGCCTGTAAACTTCCATAAGTTGAAAAGAACAGTATAACCAGTGTAATAATGGTGAAGACTATAAATGCAGATCTGTGTGCTGGTATATTCAAATCAATTGCAGGTAATAGTTTTTTCTTGTCTGTTAGTAAGGCGGCTCTCTTTTTTCTTGAAAAAATAATCCCTGCAGGTATCATTAAAAGTCCCAGCAATAAAAATCCGGGTAAAATAATATATATGAATAGCCCAAGGTATGTATCACTTTTATTGAATAAAGTGGAAATCAGAAAAAGCACAATGATCATCAGGAGGTTTGTTGAGGCAATCAATGCACCAATAATTGTTATCCAGTTTCTGCTGGAAGAAAATGGCTTCATATCTAATGATATTAAAGTTTAATCAGAATAAAAGTAAGAAAATAAATTGATAACACACATCTTCATGATTTTTGTCTCCGGCTACGGAAAGAAACTTCGCCTGAAGAAGGAGAATAAGAAGAAGTTACTGCAATGCTGAAGCCTGGCACTTGATGCAGAAAAAATATTGAATAAAGGAATTGTCTCAGATAGAGACCTTTTTGTGCTGCTTAATATTCAGGCGGTTAAATCGGACCAGTTTCTTAAGACTGAATTGTCGTTTTTTACCTGAACTGAATATGAATTAGGTTTTACCAGATACAATTTCTGAAGAAACTGCATCCTCGCCACTTCATCAGGAATTAACATGTCTGCCTCAATCCAGGTAGTGTTATTAATCCTGACAAACTTGGTATTCTTTGAATGAGTGCTCTTCCTGCTTTTCATTGTTAATAATCTTATTGTAATAACGTCAGGAGAGGACAAGATATTGCCCGATTGAACCGACAAAAAAATGATTAAAAGAAAGGGGCTGTCTCTTTATGACAGCCCCTTACAAATGGTTATTAAAAACTGTTTAGTTTTTGAGACATCTTACAGATTTACCTGCTTTTTCATCAGCATTTGCTCTCTCAATACTAGTATGACCACTATCTAGCTGCCTCATAAATGCACGTCCGATGCCAAGGTCTTCAGTAGTACTCCAGAAGTAACCAACTGTACCTACACTATTGAATCCTCCATCAAAGTAGTAGCGATAACCTCCAGGCAGAGCTGAAAATCCGCTGGTATTAGTTCCATTACCTGATGTCCATCCTGCAGCATTTTTCAACTTGGCACCCTCATCAGTTCCGCGCCATGAGGTAAGATCAGCCTGTGACTGTGACATACCCTGTGACATCTCAAGTGTTTTAAAGTCGTCATCTGACGGCACGTGCCAGCCAGTCGGACATAAATTGGCTGCACTTGCGGCAAACCAGTTATACAATGCTCCGTATAGTGGCTTATTTGTAGCTTCATCATTGTTATACCAAGCATATCCGGGAGTTGTTAATGCGGCCCAGGCTGCATCTCCGGGAACATATGGTATAATGCTGTTATCATTGAACACAGTGGTTCGCAGATTCTCAGCCATCCATACCTGTGATCCAATAACAACTGTATTATACACATAACCCTGTCTGTCTGCCACTTTTGTCAGGAATGTAGATTCGCTTCCATAGGCAGTCCCGGTACTGTTCGTCACATATGCACGAACATAATAGAGTGTCCCATCTGATAATCCGGTAATATCACTTGTAAAGCTTCCTGTGGTTGTACCGTCTGTTGTATGCGATCCTGTAGCCAACGGACCTGTTGATGTTCCCCAGCATACACCTCTGGCAGTAATTGAACCGCCTCCATCAGAAGTGACATTACCTCCTGAAACTGCTGAATTGTTTGTTACCGTCGAAACCGGTACAGAAGTAACTGCTGGCAAAGCCACTGCTGTAGTTGTAAATGTTTCTTCCGATCCGTATGCTGTACCTGCACTGTTTGTTGCATAAGCCCTGACATAATAAAGTGTGCCAGAGGTCAGTCCAGTGAGGTTGCTTGTGAATGCTCCATCACCTGTGCCATCAGATGTGTGTGCACCCTCAATTGTTGGACCAGAAGCAGTGCCATAACAAACGCCTTTTTCTGTTACAGGAGCACCACCATTAGCTGTAACGTTTCCGCCTGCTGTTGCGGTAGTCTGGGTAAATACTGATATAGCAGTCGTTGTTACTGTAGGAATTACAGCCAATGTTGTGAACTGAACATCAGAGCCGTACGTTGTTCCTGAGCTGTTGGTTGCATATGCTCTTACATGGTACAATGTTCCCGGAGTCAGTCCGGTCATACTACTTGTAAAAGTTCCTGTTCCTGCACCATCAGTAGTTTTACTTTTTGTTAGATCCGGATTAGCTGTGGTTGCCCAGCATACTCCCCTGGCAGTGATAGGTCCTCCTCCATCCGTAGTTACTTCTCCTCCAGATACGGCTGAAGTAGACAATATAGAGGTCACTGCAGCTGTTGTAACTGCTGCTCCGGTAACCGGATTTGTTGAAAATGATACCTCATTGCCATAAGCTGTTCCGGCACTGTTGGTAGCATAGGCTCTGACATAATATAAAGTATTTGGACTTAGACTGGCAAGACTACTTGTAAAACTTCCTATACCTGTTCCATCACTGGTTTTTGAGCCTGAAATTGTCGGATTTGTTGATGTTCCCCAGCAAATACCTCTTGCGGTAACCGCTGCCCCTCCATCATCGGTAATATTACCACCTGATGATGCGGAAACGGTTGTTATACTGCTTGCTGCAGTTGTTGTCAGTGTTGCCATAGTCGGATCTTTCTTGCAACTGTGAAGGGTTGCAATGCCGGCAAGGAAACAAACCAAAATAAAAAGATTTAAGAATTTCTTCATAATAAAAAGAATTAAGGATTAGAATTTAATTTTACGATATTGTTTTATAAAAATTTAAATTATTTCAATTTTTCCAATAATTTCTATCTAGTTCTTTAAACACCTTACAAATTTTCCACCGACTTTAATTACACCCTCACGATATATTTCGTTCTTATCGCTATCTAAACGGCGATATACGCCTTTTGTTGTATCAGACCAGTGTAAAGTTGAGCTCCACCAATAACCTACTCTTCCGAGATCGTTATATGAACCATTTACTCCCCACCTGTAACCTCCACCAAGAGCTGTAAAACCACTGGTATTTGTCCCTGTTGAAGGGGACCATGTTGATATATTTTTTAACTGTGCCCCCTGAGTAGTGCCTCTCCACCCCGAATTGTCTACATCTGTTTGGGACATACCTAAATACAATTCCATAACTTTAAAATCTCCATCTGTTGGTACATGCCAACCGGATGGGCATAGTATTGCTGTCTCTACTGTATAGAAATTATAAAGCATTCCAAATGTAGAACCGTAAGACGGATTATCATCATACCAACAATAACCGGGAGTGGTCAGGTGTACCCATGTCGTATCGTCAATAACATTTGGGATTGCTGAATTATCATTGAGTTTAGTTGTTTTAAGGTCTGATTGCATCCACAACTGTGTGCCAATAATTACTGTCTGATATACATTCCCGTCTAAGTCTGATGCTGAAGTTGAAAATCTGACCTGGTTTCCGTACGCTGTTCCTCCAATATTTGTAGCATAAGCCCTGACATAATAAATTGTCCCTGCAGCTAATCCTGTAATAGTGCTTGTAAAGGGTCCGGTACCTGTGCCGTCAGAAGTTTTGGAATTTGCAACAGTAGGATTACCGGAGGTATTCCAGCAAACACCACGTTCAGTAATGTTACCCCCATTATCTTCTGAAATATTGCCACCAGATGCAGCTCCTGACAGTGTAACACTGCTCACGGGGGATGTAGTAAGTACCGGAGCTGAAACTTGACTAGTTGTAAATGAACGCTCATTACCGTAAGAAGTACCCGTACTATTTGTGGCATATGCTCTTACATAATATAATGTATTTGGATTCAGGTTTGTAATACTGCTTACAAATGACCCACTTCCCGATCCATCGGTTGTATGGAATCCTGTAACAGCCGGACCGGAAGTTATGCTCCAGCAAACTCCTCTCGCAGTTACAGGAGCACCACCATTATTGGTTATATTTCCTCCTGAAACTGCCGAAGAATATGTTACGGAAGATAAAGTTGCTGTTGATAAAGTGGGAGTTACCGCTAATGTTGTGAATGTGAGATCGTCACCATATGCAGTTCCTACACTGTTTGTTGCAAATGCCCGTACATGGTATGTAGTAGCGTAGTTCAATCCTGAAATATTTGCTGTAAAACTTCCTGAACCACTTCCATTTGATGTTTTATCATTGCCAATTGTAGGATTTGCGCTTGCCGACCAGCATACTCCCCTTTCTGTCACCGGAGCTCCTCCATCGGAAGTAATATTACCTCCTGTTACCGCTGAACTGGATGTGATTCCTGTAATATCGGTGGTTGTCAGAACGGGTAATACCAGTGATATAGTTACAAATGTGACTTCATTGCCATAAGCTGTGCCGGCCTCATTACTGGCAAATGCCCTTATGAAATATGTTGTACCAGGTGTTAATCCTGCCAAACTGCTTGTAAATACTCCATTTCCTTTATCGTCTGATGTATGAAGACCTATTATGTCGGGCTGAGTAGTGGTGCCCCAGCATACTCCTCTTGCCGTGACCTCTGCCCCGCCATTGGCTGTGATGTTGCCTCCTGTTTTGGCTGAAATGATAGTTACCTCTGTAGCATCAGTTGTAGTTAATGTTGCTAAAACCGGATCCTTTTTACATCCAGTTAAAAAAATGACTTCTGAAATCCAAATGGTTGCCAGAAACAAAGTATAAATACTAATTTTTCTTTTCATAAATTTTATTAATTACATAAACCTTTAAACTTAATAATATTGTTTAAATTGTGTTAAAAATAAATTTTACAAGCCTTTGATTGATCCTGAAAAGAACCACACAAATTAAGCTGATTATTATTTTCTGCCCAGAAAAGTGTGGTTATATATGGGAAATGATGGTAACTAACCAGGAAACATAGATGACAGAACCGTTCTAAAAATTAAACACGAAGAATAAGTCTGAACATTCCGGTACTATTGAAACAGCTAATGTCGCTTCTGAGATTCAAAGAATTATAATGACGATTCAATGTTTCAATTATGGTGAAGAGAAATGTCAGTCTTTGACACAACGGATTGACATACCATATTTTGAATTCTTGAAATCCCTGTAGGTTTTATCATCGTCATACCAAATCTTCCGGTACCATGATTCCGGAGAAATGTACTCTGAAGCAGTCCACCAGAATCCATAGCTTGTAACCGATTCAAAAGCTCCGTTATCCCCACGCCTCAAACCTCCCGGAAGTGCCGTGAAATCCGATTCATTTGTTGCGCCCCTGTTCGGGGTAAGCCAGTGAGCGGTTCCTGTCTCCTTAAGTTTACCACCGGCAGGACTTGATCCGCCAAGATAAATTTCAAGAGTTATCCATTCATTATCAGTTGAAACATGCCATCCTGCAGGACACAATTTGCCACTATTAACGTCATACCAGTTATAGATAGCTCCGTATACATTTTTATTTGCTATACTGTTTTCATACCAGCAATAGCCATTAGAAGTGAGATTGCTCCATGCAGAGTTGCCAGTAACCAGTTCAATTGGTGAATTATCATTAAACTTAGTTGTCTTCAGGTTTTCCTTCATCCATACCTGGGTACCTATTCTTATTACATTATAAGTATTCCCATCATTATCACTGACCGTCACGGGATCAGTGGCAAATTGTTTTTCGTCCCCATACGCAGTGCCCACAGCATTTGTTGCATAGGCTCTTATATAGTAGGTTGTATTGACTGAAAGTCCTGCCAATAAGCTACTAAAGATACCTGTTCCTGTTCCATCATTTGTTTTACTGTTTCCGGTAGTTGGATTGGGAGACAAGCTCCAGCAGACTCCTCTGACAGTAACAGCAGAGCCTCCGTCGCTGGTTATAGTACCACCACATGATGCAGTCGTAGAAGATGTTACTGAAGGGTTAGCTGTTGTTAAAACAGGTATAAGCGGGCTTGTTTTAAATGATAAGGATTCACCATATCCTGTTCCTTCAGTATTGGTAGCAAACGCCCTGACATAGTAAGTTGTATTTCCTGTTAGTCCGGCAATATTGCTTGTAAATAAACCTGATCCCGTACCATTGCTGGTTTTTGAATCTGAAATATCGGGAATTGTTCTGGTGCTGCTCCAGCAAACTCCCCTTTCCGTAACTTCAACCCCTCCGTCAAATGTTATATTCCCCCCCGTGACTGCTGAAGTCTGTGTTATTCCTGTTATGGCAGCTGTTGTCAGAACAGGAGCAGAAAATTTGCTTGTTGTGAAGGTAACCTGATTGCCATAGGATGTTCCTTCTTCATTTGTTGCATAGGCTCTGACATAATATAAGGTATTAGTAGTTAACCCCGCAATTGCGCTGGTAAATACTCCCATCCCATATCCATCGGTAGTCCTTAAATCTTCAACAGTCGGTGATTTCTTGATGCTCCAGCATACCCCCCTGACCAGTATATCAGAATTACCATCATTTGTCACATTTCCACCTGCTGTTGCTGCGTTTGGACCAATATTGCTTACCTGCGATGTAGAAACTGTAGGAGGTCTTAATAATTTGCATCCCGGAATTAAAACGGAAAGCGAGCAAATGATCAGAAATACATAAAACTCAGATCCTTTTCTCATTATAAAATATTAAATAAATATTGTAATAATTTAAAATACTGATCTTTTCATTTCAACACTAAAGTTACTAAAAAAGTTCAAATATTCTAAACCAGTCAAACGAAAAATTCATTTTAGATTAAACAAAACCACTGTATCAGGAACGTTAAAATCAGAAAAGTGTTTTATTATAGCACCACAATTTTCCTGCCAAACTGTGATCGGTGATGTCAAAGCGATCATTATGTTTTACAGATGACCTCAGTTTCAGATCTCCACCTTATCGGGATGGGTGAAAGGTAACGTAAAGCGGAATTCAGTCCCTTTCCCCGGCCATGAGTCTACCCATATTTCACCTCCCAGAAGTTCAACATATGCTTTGCATATTGATAATCCAAGTCCTGTACCACAGAATTTCCTTGAGATTATGTTATCTATCTGAAAAAATCTTTCAAAGATTTTTTTGTGATGTTCCGGCGGAATTCCTATGCCGGTATCCCTGACAAAGAATTCAAGGTAACCATCTTTAAGAGAATATCCGAAATCAATCTGTCCTTCCCTGGTAAACTTGGCTGCATTGTTTATCAGGTTGGATAGGATCTGAATAAGCTTTGTGCTGTCCGTAACTATGAAAGCTTCAGTATCAGACAATCCTGTATCAAGGTTTATTGAAAGGATGCCGGGTTTTTCTTTATAACTGAATTGTTCGTCAAGGCTTCTAAGCGAGCTGTTAAGATTCATCTCGATGGTATTTACCTTTACCTGGCCGCTTTCAATGTTAGCTATATCAACAATATCGTTGATAATTGAAAGCAGCTGGCTGCCGCTCTGAAAAATGATTTCAATGAACTGATGCTTTTCTTCTTCTGTTGTGTCAGGTTCATTCAGAAGCGCTGAAAAACCGATAATGGCGTTCATCGGAGTCCTTATCTCATGTGAGACATTATGGAGGAACGCAGTTTTCAGTCTGTCGCTCTCTTCTGCTTTTTCCTTTGCAGCTATTAGTTCAGCTTCGGCCTTTTTACGCAGTGTTATGTCTTCAATCATTATCAGGAAATACTGAACTTCATCATTATTGTTCCTTATAATGCTGATTGTTGCTGAACCCCAGATAACAGTCTTATCTTTACGTATATATTTATTTTCAGTGTGATAAACAGGAATCTCTTCAGCAATCAGTTTCAAAAGAGAAATATCATCTCCGGGAATATGTTCAGGATGCGTAAAACTCCTTAATGTTACTGACTTAAGGTTTTCCTCCCTGTAGCCCAGCATTTTGCAGAAAGCAGAGTTTGCCCTTATTATTCCAAGATCTTTTCCTGTCATAGCAATGCTTATTGGACTCTCCTCAAAGATCTTACGGAATCTCTCTTCACTCTCCTTCATTGTCTCTTCAGCAAGCTTACGCTCAGTAATATCACGGCAAATTGATTGAAAGTATTTAACTCCCTCAATTTCAACCTTTCTTGCACTGATTTCTACCGGCACCGTACTTCCGTCCTTCCTGAGATGTACGGTTTCATAAGTTGAATATCCTATTTCATCAATAACCTTTGTTTCTTTATCAAGGTCTTTTAGAGCGCCAGGAGCCCTTATTTTTGCAAGGTTCGTACCTATGAGTTCATCCCTTTCGCGCTGGTATACCTCTACTGCTCTGTCATTGGCCTCAATAATTATTTTATTCCTGTCGGTAAGGAAAATTATGTCATTCGCATATTTCAGAATATAGTCATAATGCTTTCTTAGGGCCTGGTGATCAAGCTCTGCTTCGTATTTCTCGCGATAGAACCTTGCATTCTCATTCCATTCAATAATCCCGAGCAGCAATCCAATTGTGAGAATAAAAAGGATTATAATGATTATAATCATAGTCATCTGCTTGTTCAGAGATAAGAATACCTCATTCCGGTCAACCTTTGCTACCAGATACCAGCTGGTTCCGGGGACCTTCTTCATTGCTGAAACCACTGAGGCGCCGCGGTAATCGATACCATTTTCAGTTCTTTCAATACCGTGAACAGCCAGTGCTTCAGGCAGTCTCTGGTCCGATACAGATTTTTTAAGGGCAAACCCGGAATTCCTCTTAAACCTTAGTTCATTAAGATACATAACCTCCTCTCCTTCCTTCCTTACCAGAAGAGCTTCGGCAGTTTTGCTGGGAACAGGCCAGGATTGAACAAGTGGATATAGTATTTCTTTTGGATCGACTCTAAGGGTAAGAAGTCCGAAAACCGAGTGGTCTTTTTTCCAGCTGCTTATTAATGGTATCACCAGATCAAGATGGATATAGCTGACAATGCTTGTTTTGTGGATGTCAGTCAGAATCCCTGATTCAAGCTTCATCAGATCAGGAAACATAAGTCTCAGGTTATCTCCAATAAGAGTATCCCTGCTGGGATAGTATCCCCTTACTTTTCCTGTTGAATCGAGCAGAAGGATATTCTTATATTCAGTATTCCCGGAGAAAGATTTCATGGCGGACATAATATCTGATAAAAGAACTTTGTTATCCTTACTCATCAGATATTCATACAATAGCTTAGTAAAAGGTACATTTTCACCAATAAGTGTTGCATCACCAATTCGTTCTATCCTCCACTGGTCGATTTGCTTCACTTTCAGATCGGCGATTGCGGAGAGCTCCAGGATTTTTTCATTAAGCAGTCTTTCTTTCTGGCTTTTATAATAGAAATAACCCAGCAGCATGCTGCTTACCGAAATAATCATGAATAGAATAATCAGCAGCCACTGAGTAGCAGGTTTTTGCCTGTTAGAAACCATTCTTATTCGCCCTTAGAAATGTACTGAAACTTTAATACCTTCACAGTATCCAACTGTAAAAATAGTACTTTAGTCTTTATGTAAGCAAATTTTATTGCTTTAATAAATCAGGAAGAGACTCTTTCTTCTTTATTACCACAGAAGCAAGTATGGAAATGGTAAGAATTGAAACAATTATTCCAAGTGACAATAGTATATGGATCTCAAAATGAAAATATGAGGCAAGCATTTTAAGACCTACAAAAGTTAATACAAGTGCAAGTCCTACTTTCAGAAATCTGAAAAAACTCATTATTCCCGACACTGCAAAATAAAGGGTTCGCAAACCAAGTATTGCAAAAATATTTGAGGTGTAAACAATAAAGGAATGCTTGCTTATTGCCAGAATGGCAGGTATGCTGTCGACAGCAAATATCAGGTCGGACGACTCAATGGCCAGCAATACAATAAATAAAGGAGTTGCAAGTAATCGTCCATTCTGCCTGATGAACAGGGAATCACCATGAAGAGTCTCAGTAACAGGGAATAGTCTCCGGAAAATTTTTACGAGTTTATTTTTTTCAGGTATAACCTCAGCTTCTTTCTGAAACAGCATTTTGATACCTGTAATTACCAGAAAACCTCCGAAAATAATAACTATCCAGTGGAACCTGTTTATAAGAGAAACTCCGGCAAAAATAAATATCCCTCTCATTATCAATGCCCCCAATATTCCCCAGAATAATATTTTATGCTGGTATTGCGGCTTTACTGAGAAAAAGGTAAAGATCAGGATAAATACGAAAATATTATCAACACTTAAAGAATACTCAATTAGATAACCTGTAAGAAATTCAAGTGCCCTGGTCTTGCCAAACTTAAATAAAACAAAAACATTAAAAATCAATGCCAGGGAGATCCAGACCCCGCTCCAGATAAGAGCTTCTTTTACAGCAATTTTATGAGCTTTCTTGTTAAATACTCCCAGATCGAGCACCAGCATTGTAAAAATAAAAACATGAAATCCGATCCAGAACAATATGCTGACTTCCATAATTTCAGATTAATCTGCAAAGCTAAAAAATAATTCATACCTCTGCTTTGATAATTAACAGTTCTTTAGAATTTCCTGTTCATCTTCCGGGTGTAAGTATTTCAGGTTTATCATGAAAATCTTTCTTACATTTAAACCATAAATTTAATAACCAAGCAATGATCCATAAAAAATTGATTACCCTGAGTTTCATTTTATCATTTGTATGTATCCCGCACATTTCTTTGCCGCAAAAAGGCAATACAGGTCTTAACAAAATAAATTCCGGAGATCTCGAAGCCTATGTTTCCTTTCTGGCATCACCATTAATGAAGGGACGTTCGAACGGTGAGCCGGAACTTAATATTGCAGCCAGCTACCTTGCATCCCAGGCGAAAATACTGGGACTTAAGCCTGCAAACGGGACAAGCTATCTTCAACCCTATACTATAATTAAGAAATCCATAGATGCTGAAGAATCCTCCATCAGGGTTTTCAGAGAGGAAAATGATTCCATTCTTGTAAAAGAACCAATTTTGCAGCTTTTCCCTTTAGGAGCCGGAGATTTTGAAGTTGAGGGTAATGTTGTATTTGCGGGTTATGGCATAAAAGCTGATAAATACAACTATAATGACCTTGAAAATATTTCCACTGAAGGTAATATACTGCTGTTAATGACCAGATCACCACTTTCAGAAGATGGGAAAAAATTCCTGTTCGAAGAACAGGTCTGGTCATCATTCATGAGCATCCAGGCAAAGCTTACAAATCTGCTTTTCTCAAAGGCAAAAGCGATAATGATTGTAGCTGATCCTAAATCCGGATTTTCATCAGTTGAACAACAATACCCTGGGATTGCAAATGAATTAAAATCAAGTAAATACCTTAAGGGATCAAAACCTCCTATGATCGAAATACCTGGTATGCCAAAGATATTATTTGTTCACCGATCGGTGGCTGATGAGCTTTTAAAAGGTACCGGACACACTCTGGATGAATTGCAAAGGAATATTGACCTGAACCTTAAATCCCACTCTTTTATTATCCCTGACAAGAGGATAAAAATAGAAGAAGCATCTAAAACTGAAGAAGTTATCCTGAACAATGTTGCTGCATGGATAGAAGGCAGCGATCCTTTGCTTAAAAAGGAATTCGTTATTTTCTCAGGTCATGCTGATCATATTGGCAGTAATGGTGAGAATATAAATCCCGGTGCAGATGATGATGCTACAGGTTGTGCTGCGATACTCGAAATTGCCCAGGCATTTCAGAGCCTCGAAAAGAAACCTCTCAGATCACTTCTGTTTTTATGGGTTACAGGTGAAGAGATCGGTCTTTTTGGCTCACAATCGTACGTCAATAACCCTCTCTTCCCGCTCGAAAGCACAGTAGCCGACCTTAATATTGATATGATCGGAAGGGTGAAAGGAATAGCTGACACCACGGATGAGACTCCAATGACAGGAAAATCGGAAGTCTTCATAATTACAGATTACCAGAGCAAGGAACTGGTTGCAATTGCAGATGAAACTGACAGGAGATCGAGCATAGATATTGATTATAGTCTCAGCGGAAGAAATCATCCTTTGCAGCTTTTCTCCAGGAGTGATCATTATAATTTTGTCAGGAAGGATATCCCTGTTCTCTTCTTTACCACCGGGTTACATTCAGATTACCATAAAAAAACCGATACAGTCGATAAGATTGATTTTGAAAAGATGGAGCTCATAACAAGAATGATCTACGAAATCGGACTGAATGTTTTAAACAGGAAGACAAGGCTGGTTGTGGATAATCCTTTCAGCAAATGGTAAAAAGAGAAATAAGGGAGGAGATTTTTTCATGACAGGGTAATATTCCGAATTAAATATGCCATTTTATAATGCTTCTGCAACAACAAAAGTGCTTCCCCCGATGAATATCAGATCATCGGTTGTTGCTCCGGCTTTTGCAGCCACTAATGCTGATTTAACATCGGGGTAACAGCTGCCGGCTAAAAACCATTTTCCTGCCGCACTCTTCAGGATTTTCTCATCAAGAGCCCTGGGAACAGAGGCTTTCGTAAAGTAATAAACTGCATCTGCTGGGAAAACCGGAAGAACAGAATTAAGATCCTTATCTCTGACGAAACCAACCACAATATGAAGTTTTCTTTTTGGAATTGCCTTAAGCTGCCCTAAAACATATTCAAGTCCTTCCCTGTTATGGCCTGTGTCACATATGATCAGAGGGTGCCTTCCAATAACCTGCCACCTTCCCATAAGACCGGTGTTGCAAACAGTCTTTCCTATACCTTCAGGGATATTAAAACCATAGCATCTGATAATTCCCTGCAATATTCTTAAAGACTGAAAAACAACCTGAATATTCTTTGACTGATAATCTCCTGACAGTATTGTCTTGCCATTGAAAACTTCCCCTGATGCTTTTTCTGTAACTGAAAAACGCCTTATACCTGTAGAATAGTTGACATCATTAAAAACGCATGAATAATTCTGATCTGCAAAAAATATTTCCGATTCTTTATCCCGCGCCCTTTCAATGAAAAGATCCACCGATTCCTCCTGTGTTTCACCTATAATGACAGGTACAAGGTTTTTGATTATCCCCGCCTTCTCATATGCGATCTTCTTCAATGAATCTCCAAGAAGATCCATATGATCATGCCCTACATTTGTTATGATTGAAAGCACAGGTTTAATAATATTCGTTGAATCCAGTCTTCCTCCCAGACCAGTCTCAATGACCGCAATGTCTACACTGTTAAGGGCAAAATATTCAAATGCCATAGCAACCGTCATTTCAAAAAATGAAGGTTTCAGGGAGAGAAGAAAGGATGAATGCCTGGCCAGAAAACTTATGACATCGCTTTTTGCTATCATCTTACCATTAATCTTTATCCTCTCCCTGAAATCCTTAAGATGTGGCGATGTATAAAGACCTGTCTTAAAGCCGGCCTCCATCAGGACAGATGCGATCATATGCGAGACAGAGCCTTTTCCATTAGTCCCGGCTATGTGTATTGCCGGGTAACGGGAATGCGGTTTTCCAAAATATTCATCAAGGGCCAGGGAGTTATCAAGATCATTCTTGTAAGCTGCTTTCCCTATCCTGTGATAAGCAGGCAGCTGACTGTAAAGAAACTTTATGGTTTGATTATAGTTCATAATATGTTGACGTAAATATCCGAACTGTTATATATAATGTCCTGACTTTGGTCCCTTTCCTGCTACAAATTAACATACTTTCAACACAAGCACTAATGTATTCTATATTTTAGTTAATTTTGCACAGTGCTGACAGATATTGCTCAATAAATACAGTTTATTGATTTTAAATTACTTATTGATGAAGAAGAGACTCAATAAAAAGCTGTTTATAATAGATACAAATGTACTCCTGCACGATTACAAGTGCATTTATAATTTTGAGGAAAATGATGTTATTATACCAATAGTAGTTCTCGAAGAGCTTGATAAATTCAAAAGAGGAAATGATCTGATAAATTTCCATGCGCGTGAGTTCACCAGGGAACTTGATAAGCTGTCTGGCGATATGTTTCTGACTGCGAATATCCCACTTGGAGAAAACCTTGGAAATCTTCATATCGAAACAGGCCGGGATTTCTCTGAAAAAGTCAATCAGTCATTTCCGGAAAGGACTGCCGATCATCGTATTCTTGCTATTGCAGAGTATGTGTGCAATTCAAACAAGGATAAAACGGTTGTACTTATCACAAAGGACATCAATCTCAGGATGAAGGCTAAATCGCTGGGTATCATTGCTCAGGATTACCAGAACGATAAAGTCGCAAATATTGACGACCTGTATAAAGGGATCCAGGTACTGGATGGAGTTGATCATGGACTTATTAGCAAGCTTTATGAAGTATCGGAGGGTGTAAGTGCCAATGATTTCAAACTCGACCCCGGCCTCAAAGGCCACCAGTTCTTTATAATGAAAAATAGCGGTTCAAGTGCTCTGGCT
>Ga0209668_10000625_pt1 | contig 14697 bp, 20 predicted proteins | sample FrelakmetPLP11PL_FD_187150 | JGI IMG/M metagenome (GOLD analysis project Ga0209668, IMG submission 187150) | Freshwater lake sediment microbial communities from the University of Notre Dame, USA, for methane emissions studies - PLP11 PL (SPAdes)... | ecosystem: Environmental > Aquatic >... | reverse complement strand
CCACAATAAAGACTATGTATCTAACAGTATACTACGTGTAGAAAATTGGAATGATATCTATTCTATTGCGTTGGGTAAAAATGTTAACTACCAATGATAAAAGTATGGGAAAAATTTGGACCCCAGGATATAAAATCATTTAAAGGGTCAACTGTACCAATGACATTTCCCGATTGATCATATATATTACCAGCTGGGCGGGGTAAGTATTCAACAAATGTCACGTTGTCTATGGCCACTGCCAAATTGCTTACAGTAATTTTCATGGTCTCATCTTCGGGATCGTTATAATCACCATCACCATTGTTATCGATCGCCTGTCCGTTTTTAAGGCTCACTTTTAATGAATTAATTCCCACAATCATTGAAGGTGTATCGTATTGATAAAGGGCTATGTTCCCGTCAAGTTGCACATCCAAGGCCACGGTTGTGTCATTGGCAATAATATCAACTATCCCGTAGATACCCCCAACAGGTGTCGAGTTAATGTTAAATCTAGTTAATGGCATGTATACTTTCTATGTCTATATAATTGGTATTTATAATTATTTTTATTACGGGCATGACTTATTATCAGCCCGTAATAAAATAAGTTAAATCTCCTTGTATATTTTTAATATTTCTACTACCGCAGGGTGCCGTTGTATGTCTTTCCCGGTCAATTCCACCCCTGCAACATACTGAGATCTGGCATAGCTTTCTACTAGATGTTTAAAATCCAATAGCCCATTGTCAGGATCTTTCCTATCTGCCTGTCGAGTATCACCTGTAACTATCATCTTACTGGATTCGCCTAAACGTGTTAACAGCATTTTCATCTGATTTGGGGTCGCGTTTTGCATTTCGTCTGCAATAATCCACGAATTTTTAAATGTCCGTCCACGCATGAACGCTAGTGGAGATATCTCTATTATTTGTTCATCTAGCATTCGGGCGATATCTTTACGATCGTAATATTCTGCAAGCACATCAAACAGTGGTCTGGTCCAAGGTTCCATTTTTTGATTTAAGTCGCCTGGTAGAAACCCGTGTTTTTCATCATCTACACCCACTGCTGGTCTAGTAAGCACAATTTTAGTAATCACCCCCTCTTTAAGTGCTTTGATACCAGCTAACATTGCCAACATGGTCTTTCCTGTACCCGCAGGCCCAGTTGCAAAAACGATAAGTTTTTCTGGATCCGAGAGTAAATTAACGTATGTTTCTTGATTTAATGATTTGGGAAGTAAATGAACTTGACGTTTTTTGGCAGTGTTGTAGTATGTTTGCATACTTACAACATTATTTTCTATGGCTTCGGCTACATAAGCTTTGCGATTTCTTTTTGACAATGTATACTCCTAATTAGAATATGAGTTAGTGTTCCCATTCAATAATTAACTAACTCATAAAATTATTTACCATACCGCTACATTATCAATCATACTATATTATTACTTAAAATTAGGCATAAGTATTAGGCTATCTTGAAATATGCAGTAACCAAAAAAGTAGAGTGCAGAATTGCTGTGACAATTTAGAGTTTTGTATATACAAAATATAATCTATCATTAGCATCCTTTTTAAAAGTATCTAATTTAAGATGGTACTTTTCAGAAAACTCATTTACAACCTCAAAGCTCCAAGGAAAGATTTCTACGTAAGGACCTGACTTGTGAGTGATACCTGGATTTGCACGTAAATAAAACTTCCCACCTGTTTTGAGTAAATCCACACAGTGACTGAATCGTGCTTCAATTTCATCACGACTGTTAAAGTTGATACTACCCAGTGCGATAATAACATCATGACTAGCAGGCTTAACTTTATATTCTAGTATGTCCACTTCATAGTCAGCACAATTATTATATGGGTCAATACCAACAATGTTTTGAATGCGACCTTTAAATGGATGATACCCACACCCAACGTCAAGCACCTTTTCTGGATTCAATTTGTTAATCTGATCAGCAAGCTCCCACCCAGTATACTCGTAATCACCAGTACGTGGTTTCCAAATTTCACTGAAGAATCGGAGAATATAACGCTCGCTCAGATCATCTACTATATTACGCAACGTACCAGTATAGTTACAATCTAAACTTAATTCGGCTTCTACTGCATCTTTGAATTTTCTATAACGCGCAGGAGTCCACGGCAGTTGATCAACTATGGTATTTTCATCGATAATAATTTTTTGATATTTGGGTAAATTAAATGCTATTTGTAAATTTCTTTGCAGAAGATTAAAAATTTTCGTATTCATATAAGTTTTTTTCGTAAAGACTAAATAATTTTGTGTTCAAGCACAAATTTTTAAAGTAAAGTATTTAATCAATGAGGAACCATATGAAACGTTTTTTAGCATTACTGGCACTAGTCCCAGCACTAGCGGTTGCCTGGCAACCAACCAAACCAATTACTGTTATATTTCCCAATGGGCCCGGGGCGGGCAATGAAATATCATTTTTCATTGCAGCTGACGTTGTGGAAAAGAAAACTGGGGTGTCATTTACCAGAGAACATAGACCCGGGGCAGACGGAAACATAGCAATGAATCACTTGACCACAGTGCCAGTAGATGGGCATACTATTGCGGTGCCTGCTTGTAATAGCCAATGGATCACTGGTGATATTTGGTACAGCAATACTCTGAAATATAACATTTTTGACTTCGAACCTGTGGCCAATATTGCACGTAGCCCACTGGCATTTTGGGCACATCCCAGTAGCAAAGTTAACACCCCGGAAGATTTAATTCGTGAAATACGCAGTAAACAGCGGACTATTAATTTTGCCATTGGTGGAGGTGGTCACAAATTGGCAGTGGAGTATTTGACAGATAAATTAAATGTGCCTGGTGGCGATAGAGTACAAACTGCAATGTACAAAGGGCCAGCGCAAGCACTCCTGGATGTGATGGGTGGTCATGTTGAATTTGGTGTAACACCAGTGGGGATTGGCTATCCTAACCTCAAGGCTGGCAAATTAAAATTAATCGGGCTAGCTTCTGAAGTTCCGCTAAAAGGATTAGAAACGGCTCCACTTATGAACAAGTATACACCAGGACTTAATTTGTATGGATGCTGGAACATTATTTTACCCAAGGGAACCCCACAGAATATTCAAGCATGGTACCACGATAACTTTATACCAGCAATACGTAGCAAAGAAGCAGCAGATAAGTTTGATGAGAATCTAATGTTTATAACCACCAAAGAACATACACCGCAGGGTGTGCATGCCAGTATGACACAGTTGCGTCGTGAGTGGCAACCTATTGCTAGGAAAATTAATCCCGAATGAAGTACATTTTTGTGGCCGGCGCACCAGGCAATACATGCGATAGTTTAGTCATTTATATCAAATAGTAAATTAAATTAGCGGCTTGATTTAATAAATAACAGTATGGCTGCAAACATTAAGAATATACTTCAGAATATAAAAAGTGTCTACATGACTGATAGTAGTCTAGAAACATTACTAGATTACGAGCGTGTGCTAGATAATATGGATTTATATTCATTTAAACATTGGAAACTGGGTGAGTTAGTGGATGGTCCCAGTTACGAAAAATATTTTATAACCTGTACCTGGATGTACCCATTTAGAAAAATGCCGGATCCTGCGGGTGCTGAACGATTGTTAAATTATGGCTGCGAAATATCATATAAACGTGATCAATTTGAGTACCCTATAGATGTAAAATCCCCCGACGATTTTAAACCTGGAACCAAGGTACCACGGATGGTCAGTAAGCCCATCTGGCTGGTGACCATAACCATTCCTAAAAAGTTAATGAGTGACATACAGCAAGGATCCATTGAGCTTGAAAATGAAACCTTGGACAGCGATGATATTGATGCTGCTTACGAGCAGGGCCTGGATGATGAAGCGCAGCAGCAACAGCAATCAGCGCAAGATCAGCAGCTTCAACCCGGGATATAATATATGACTATTAATAAAACTAAGTTGTCCGAAGGTTTGGACTATGGCGACCTGTCCCGACTGATACACACCAAATTACACATAGACGAATTTAAGAGCAAGATGGGTGATGACGCTGATGTCATTGTTGTAAGTTTCAAAGTGGGCGGCAAAGAGCCTGCAACCGATCTGATGAATTTTATCGAACGTGGTTACGACTGGGTTTTAGACGCCGATGTCAGCGCTGGTGAATTGGATGATGGTGAATACCTGGTATTTGTAGAGCTCGAAAGAACCCCCAAGGCCCCAGATCAAATTCTTAAACTATTATCAGATCTTATGAATTTGACCGAGCAGGATTTAGACGAGTGGCGATTTCAATATAGAAAGAAATCCACCGAATACGATCTTTCTGAAGAAAATATTAGAAAAATGGTACCGCTGACTCCACGAAATTACATTGCCAAATTTGGAGACGACGAAGAAGATGTTGACTTGGACGACGAAGATGCCAAGGCTGAAAAAGAGCTGACAGCTATGAAAGAAGCCGCTGGTGTGCGTATGAACAAATATGCACCAAAAAACGACTTTACTGAAAGTATCCGAATAGCAGCAGGACTAAGATAGCCCATATTTTAATAAATACTTGAACTTAGTTCAAGGATATATTATGGGCTCTTTCGATTTTGATTTTACTTTAGATCAATTAAAACAAATAATCACAGGGAATCAATACGTAAGTGAGTGGTATGATGCACTTTGTCAAATATTGCCAGATTATGAAATAAATACAAAACTCAGAGTAGCAGCATTTCTTGCACAATGTGCACATGAATCAAACAATTTCAAAGCAACTGTTGAGAATTTAAATTATAGACCAGCAACTCTAAGAAAACTATTCCCAAAATATTTTCCCACTGATGCACTGGCTGAAGAATACTGCCGTAAACCAAACAAGCAGGAAGCAATTGCCAATAGAATATACGCTAACAGAATGAGCAATGGGGCTGAGTCTTCAGGCGACGGATTTAAACACCGTGGTAGAGGACTCATTCAGCTCACTGGCAAAGATAACTATACACGTTATGCTGAAAGTCTTGAGATTAGCATCGAGGAGGCAGTGGAACATCTGACCACGTTTGAGGGCTGTGTGCAGAGTGCAGCCTGGTTCTGGGAAAACAATTCATTAAATCAGTGGGCCGATGCCCAGGACATGGTAACCTTAACTAAAAAAATTAACGGCGGTCTTTTTGGTATAGAAGATCGAATTAAACACTACGAGCATGCATTACATGTACTAGGAGAATAGTATGTGGTTAATAAGTTTTTTACCAACTGCATTTTTAGCAGTAATTGTAAACTCCGTGTTGTTATTGGGCATTGCAGTATTTTTGCTTTCTTTTTTTATAACTACAAAATTACTTCCACTGCAAAAAACAATAGTTCAGGTAGTCAGTGTGTGTCTAATAGTTTTGGGCGTATACTGGAAAGGTGGCTTGGCTATAGAAGAACAATGGCGTGAACGCGTCAAGTCCGCGGAAGATGCCGCACGTTTGGCTGAAGAAAAATTTAAACAAACAAATCTGGAACTGGGCAAGGCCATAGCACAGCGTGATCATGCAGTGGCCACCAGAGGAAAAACCATAGTAGAAAAAACTTTGAAATACCTGCAGGGGGATCCAGTCACTCATACCAGCACTGTTAATTTAAGTCCCGAAGAACGTGCCGAATTGGAAAAACAAATAGCAGAATTGCAACGTGCAGAAAAAGAGTGCCCTGTACCCAAACTAGTGGTCAAAGCAATTAATGATGCAGTCGTGCCTGTGGAGTCAAAAAAATGAAATACATTCTGATAGTTTTGGTATCAACAATGCTCACTGGTTGTGTACTGTTTGCAAAACCCAAATTTCCTGATGCTGAAGAATCCCTGATGGTATCTTGCAAGGAATTAACACAATTGCCCAATGACACAGTAACTATTAGCCAACTCATGTCCTCGGTGGTTAATAATTATACATTATATCATCAGTGTGCACTCAAGGTAGCGGGATGGCAAGAATGGTATAACAAGCAAAAGAAAAATTACGATGATGCGGAATAGCAAAATCAAATAAATATTAAAATTGGGAGACCATAATGAAAAAAGAAGATTGGATGAACAGTAAGTGGCGTCCTATGATGGGGTGGTCATATATGTTGACCTGTATCGCAGACTTTGTTATTTTTCCAGTACTATGGTCAATTTTGCAAAGCGTAAGTAAAGGGCAGGTAAACGTACAATGGCAACCTATTACCCTACAAGGTGCTGGGCTATATCACATTGCCATGGGTGCTGTTTTAGGCATTGCGGCCTACGGTCGTACACAAGAAAAACTAGGAGGAGCAAACAATGGCGGAGCACAAACACCAGCAACAGGATTTGCGAGCGGGACACCAGCATTTGGCCAACCTCAGGCAGGAGGATTTAGTGCTTCCAGCGGTAGTGTTACACCAGAACCAAGCTGGGGTACAACACCAATTGCAACAGCACCAAGTAGCTTTAGCGGAAGCGGGTTCGGAAGCATACCTGCACCGAGTCCAGCGTCAGCTTCAGGCGAGTTTAGTGGCAGTTCAGCATTTGGAGCAACAGCGACCCCGGCCCTAACAGCCAGCGGTAAAAAAATAATACCAGAAAGCGCTCAGCCGCTGATTTAATAGGAACAACGTCATGAAAACAATACTAGCTGCATTTATAACATTTGTGTTAACGTTTACATTATCTGCCCAGGCCGGTGGCGAGTTTAAGGAAGTGTGCAAGGATAAAACTGATAAAACCGGAAAAGTTTTAGTGAAACCCGACGGCACAAACCAAAAAACTTGTAAGAAAATTAAAGTGCATAAAAAAGTAGAAGGCGAAAAAATACCCAATAAGTAATTGACGAGGTTAATAAGCACAGTATAATTGTTAATTACTGTGATCAGTTTTATCTAAATGAATCATTACGAAACGTTGGGTGTTGGCAAAAATGCTAGTCCTGAAGAAATCAAACTAGCATATCGCAGACTAGCATCAAAGTCCCATCCGGACAAAGGCGGAGACACTGCAACATTCCAAGGCATACAACACGCTTATGAAACACTAAGCGATCCATATAAACGTGCCGAGTACGACACCCCAATGAATCAGGCCGGCCCGCAACATTTTCATTTCAATTTTGGGGCTGGTGATTTTAATGATATTTTTGCGCAATTTGGGTTTGGTCCACCCTTTAGGAATCAACAGCAGAGAAAAAATTCTGACATAAGATCCGAGATTTCAGTGGGGTTACAAGATATACTGTCTGATCAATTTAAAACTATAAGAATTACCAGACCCAACCGTCCCCCACAAAATGTAGATATCAAAATTCCCGCAGGTGTGACTTCGGGCACCACAATCAAATACCCAGGGCTTGGAGATAACCTTTTTGAAAATCTACCACCGGGAGAACTGTACCTTACCATCGTCGTTTTGCGTCATCCAACTTATCAAGTGGCTGGCCTGGATCTAATTTCTAGCTTGACTATAGACTGTTTCCAAGCTATACTAGGATGCGAACAAACAATTGTGGGACTAGACGGAAAAGTTTTTACGATCCAGATCCCTGCAGGCGTACAACATGGAACAAAATTGAAAATCTCCGGAGAAGGTCTACCTGGATTCCAACAGGATATTAAAGGCAATTTACTTGTACAAATTACCGTTACCATTCCTATGAATCTTATCCCAGAACACGTTCAACTTATTCAAACAATACAACAACAACGTTAAATACTTTTATGCTACAAACCAATCCTGAAATTGATTCAATTATTGAAGCAGCGACCAAGAGTGCTGTGAGCAAGAATCATGAATATGTTACCTTAGAACACTTGCTACTGGGTATGATATCAAACGAACAATTTAACAAACTGATCTGTTCGTTTGGCTGTGATACTGATAACCTTCAAGTTGATATTGGAAAATACCTGGATGAGCAACGATATCTAATCAGTTCAGGTTATGACATTGTACCTAAAAAAACACACAGCCTTGAAAGAGTGTTCAATCGAGCATTTACCCAAGTGTTATTCAGTGGCAGGCAACATCTACAAGTCATTGACTTGTTCCTTAGTCTTTGCTCTGAAGATAAAAGCCATGCAAAATATTTTCTAAACAAATATGGTCTAGATCGTGGACGAGTAGTCGAACACTGGAATAAAAATTTTGCTGAGAATAATAAATTAGGCAAAAAATCTCGAAGTGCTGCGGACAATATCCTAGAAGAATACTGTGATAACTTAACCCAGGCAGCTGAAGATGGTGAAATTGACCCAGTCATTGGCCGTGAATTGGAAATTGACGAAATTATTCATGTTTTTGCCAAACGCAACAAGAGCAATGTATTGATGGTAGGCGATCCCGGTGTGGGTAAAACTGCCATTGCCGAAGGGCTAGCGTTAAAAATTGTCAATCAGGAAGTTCCAGAATATCTTCTGGAACATACAGTTTACAATCTAGACATTGGATCGTTACTTGCTGGCAGCAGATACCGTGGCGATTTTGAAGAAAAACTCAAGGATGTTCTCAAAGCGTTAAACTCCAAGGGCAAAACTATTTTGTTCATCGACGAAGCGCATCAGATGCGTGGGGCGGGTGCTGGTGCACAGGGTGGCGTAGATTTTGCCAACATGATTAAGCCTGCGCTGACCAAGGGCAAAATCAAGGTCATTGCCAGCACAACTTGGGAGGAATACACCCAAAGCTTTGAAAAGGATCGTGCACTGATGCGCCGATTTTACAGGCTCACAGTGGAGGAACCAACTCCAGATGTTGCTAAACAAATTCTACGCGGTCTTAAAGATAACTTTGAAGAATTCCATAAAGGAACTATCAGCGACGAGGCAATTGATGCTGCGGTTGATCTGAGTGTTAGATACCAGACAGACAAAAGACTGCCCGACAAGGCCATTGACTTAATTGACACTGCCGCCGCAAAACTGAAAATTTCCACAGTGGACTTTATTGTACGCAAAAGCCATATTATTGATGCTATTAGTAAATTTACAAAGATACCAGTTGAACAACTGGATGATGCAGCCGTGAAGAATTTGGGAAATCTGGAAATTAACATTAAAACAAAGTTATACGGACAAGATCAAGCTGTTGATGATGTACTGGATAAAATATATGTTAGCAGGGCGGGATTAAAGGCTTTGAATAAACCCATTGGCAGCTTCTTATTTTTGGGACCAACTGGTACAGGTAAAACTGAACTAGCTAAACTCCTAGCAGAGAACATGGGTATGAAGTTGTTGCGTTACGATATGAGCGAATATCAAGAACGACATTCAGTGGCGAAACTTATCGGTGCTCCTCCGGGATATGTGGGCTACGACGATGGCAACATCGGCGGGGGATTGCTAATTAGTGATGTTGAAAAGAATCCCAATTGTGTTATCCTTTTTGATGAGATTGAAAAGGCGCACCCAGATGTATCCAACATTCTGTTAAGCTTGATGGACGAGGGCGTAATTACCAGCAGCAATGGCAAAAAAGCAGATTGTAGAAATTCTGTGGTAATTTTAACCAGCAACCTGGGCGCTGCTGACAATGAACGGAATCAGATTGGGTTTGGGCGCACACTGGAAAAGACTGGTCAGGATGATAAAGCAGTAAAGGAATTCTTTAAACCAGAATTTAGAAATAGACTGGATGGAATTGTCAAATTTAATAAGTTATCCATGGAAAATATTGGGCGCATAGTGGATAAGTTTATCCAGGATATTAATGAATTAATTAGTGATAAAAATATCAAAATTAATCTTAGTCCAGAAGCAGTGGACTATCTGATAACGCAAGGTTATGACGGCAAGATGGGAGCTAGGCCGCTGGCCCGTAAAATTAATGAACTGATCAAAGTACCATTGAGTAAAAAAATTCTGTTTGAAAATGTTAAAAATTGCACTGTACATGTGATTTATACTGATAAAATAATTTTTAATATACGGGAAAACGAATATCCCATGTACTCTGAAGGGAATCTAATCGATGAAAACGGCTATGTTATCCTGGACAAAATTAAATCCAACTGTTAAACTAGTTAATACGAAGAAGAAATTTTTTAACGAGTTTCTTTATAAAATTGTGATAGATGCGCCTGGATGCAAATCTGTAATACTAGCAGATGACGCCGCGGCCAATCTTGAGCAGCGTATTAATCATCTAAAGCGAACTCTAAATCAATATAGCATATATGCATACGAAACTTTGAAGAAGTTAAAGAGTAGCAATCCAGTGCAGATACAATGTTATATAGATGCCAAAAAAACCCTGGGAAATGTGATTAAAGTTAGAGTGGAAGAACCAAGACTGACCATATACAGCAATGACTGCAATGAACTATACAACATAGCTAAAAAGTATCCCACAACCATACTTGAAGTCCATGGTCCAAAAAATACCAATGCTGTGACTGCGCTGGATGCTGGTAACATCATAAGTGGCATTTCAAAGGAGTTTTCCTATAAACTAATGATCAAGGAAACTTGGCACATGGAGCCTGAAATTAGAAACAGAATTAAAAATTATCTTTATAATCTAGAGTCGGAAATAAAGATAACCAAGGGATTTAATAGATTTTTAAATTCACCTCGAGCTTATTATATAAAAGGATACGTATATGCCAAGAGCGATGGTGTAGCAACGTTCCTAAATTTAATATGCCCGGGATTTGTTTACAAAATTTATCATCTTACTGATCAGGGATTATAAATATTAAATAATCAAGGAGCCTAAATGGCAAAAATCTACGAAGAAATAGTCTTAGTTAAACTAAGCAAACTGATAAAACATAACGAAGAAGAAGAATCATTGATCACTGATGACACCGTTTTGGCGTTGGAGCAGGTGGTCCAAGAACTTGTCGGCGATAACATTATTGTCGAAGTTGAGAGAGCATAATCAATTTTAAGAAAGAAATCAATGAGTAATAAAACACCCGTAAATGCTAAATTAATCACACCCAAAGCATCTGCAACTCCAGTACCCAAGTTGACCAAACCCATAATGCCAGTGCCAAATGCCGCGCAGACTCCCATGGCGCAGCAGCAAGGCCAACAATTTGACTTTTCCAAAGTCCATGTACACTTTGCAGTCCCGTGTTATGGCGGCATGGTCAGTGAACCCACTATGACTAGCTTTTTGCGATTTACTCTAATGGCTGCAAAAGTTGGGTTAAATTGGAGTCTGGATACCATGGTAAACGAATCGCTGGTGACCAGGGCACGTAATAATTTGTGTGCAAAAATGATGACCAATGCACAGGCCACGCACTTTATGTTCATTGATGCAGATATCAGATTTGAACCCGAGGCAGTATTTGGTATGATTGCCTGTGACAAGGATGTCATTGGCGGTTTGTATCCCAAGAAAAGCTTACCAATTGATTATGTGATCAATTTAAAAAATGGTGGGCGCATTGAGGGCCCAATCTTTCAGGTGGATACACAAGGCACAGGATTTATGTTGTTTAAAAAGCATGTGTACGAAAAGTGCATGGCAGCACATCCCGAGTGCAAATACGTAGACGACATTGGTCTTGGAAAACAATATGAACCCTTCATGTATAGTATTTTTGACACTGTTATTGATGAAAAGGGGCATTATTTAAGCGAAGACTGGACCTTCTGCCGTCGCTGGCAGGCGCTGGGTGGTGACATTTGGGCCGACAGTCGCGTTCTGCTAAATCACATTGGCCACTATGAGTTCAAGGGCGATCTGTCTGCTCTGGAACGTAAAGGACTACGTCGTGTAGATGCCAATAGCCCCGAGGGGCAAGCTGCACTGGAAGCTCAGCGTAACGCCATGGCACAGGCCCTTGCAAAACAAGAAGCACAGCAGCCGGCATAATTAAAATTATTCCACGATGTCTGGTTACAAAAAATTAGAATTTGAAATTAAATTATCGGGCACTTATTGGAATAAAGTGCCCGATTTTTCAATTCATGTAAATGACCAGCTAATCTCCACTGGCACGGTCAATGATACCCAAACATTTGTAAAATTTTCAGTTGAGTTGGCTGAATATACGCCACACAAACTGAAGATCAGATTGGAAAATAAAACCAATGATGATACCAAAACCGATGCCCAGGGTGCTATAATAAATGATATGTTGTTGAACATAGATACCATTTCAATGGATGGAATAGAGCTAGGGCATTTAAAATGGTCAGAATCTGAATTTATCCCTGACGATCACATCCATAGACCCATATTGAAGAACTGTGTTAATCTGGGATGGAATGGTGCATACACGCTATCCTTTGAGGCGCCATTTTATATCTGGCTATTGGAAAGAATGTAATAGCTAAATACAGCAATACTAGATAAATTGTTGCTGCTATGTACTCATATGAACTATTTGAAAATGAAAAACCACAGGTGGTTGTAACCTATCCTGGCCGATTTCAGCCCTGGCATCAGGGACATTCAGCAGTGCTGACAAAATTACAAAAAAAGTTTGGATTAGATAATGTTTATGTGCTGACCAGCAACAACACTTCCAGTGCCAAGAGTCCATTTAATTTTACCGACAAGTATCAGCTCATGAGTGCGGCCGGCGTTCCGGGTGGTAAAATTATTGAAACCAACAGCATGTATGCGTTACCTGAAAATTTTGATCCCAGTAAAACTATTTTTGTCACTGCGGTAGGCGAACCCGATAAGAAAAGACTTAATCCCGATTCAGTGATCAAGAAGGACAAAAAAGATGCCGACGGCAATGTGATTGCACCTGCAGGAAGTCCCAGCTATTTTAAAAATTTTGATAGCCCAGAAGACAAGGTTACTGCTGATCAGCACGGGTATGTAGTTGTGGTCCCCGAGGTTAAAAAAATGATCACACTGGGTGGTGAAACATACGACGTGAGTCACGGTACCAGTTGTCGAGATCTATGGAACTCAATTCGCGACGATAAAGTTAGCAGATCAGAATTTTTAAAGCAACTGTATGGACGCGACAATGCAGAATTATCGCACATTTTTGACAAAATAACCACTGAAGATGTAGACGCTGCCTCCCAGGATAGCACCAGTCCCATACACGGAAACGCCATCACACTCAGAGAAGATGAAGAACTAGTACTATATCTGAACGGGAAAACTGCGGCCAAATACACAGACTCGGGAAAATTGATTTCTGATCTACGGGCCATACGTAAAAAATACCCCTCAATCAAGTATGAGATTACCCGAGAAGTTTGCAAAGAAGTTCCGATGACCAGTATGTTACAAGGGTTACCCGAAGAAGCTGCTGGGGTGGGAGTGGTGGCTAAAAATAAGTCCATGGCACGTGATCCAAGATACAGCATGAGTATTACCAAGGATGTAAAACCAGAAACACCCAAGAATATGCTACGTGCATTCAGACTTTCTGAGGAATCCGATCATGCCATTACCAAAGAAGATATGATGGCCATGATCAGAAAGTTTTTACCACTGGCTATGAAGGAACTTGAGCTCAAACAACTACCACACATAGTCATACAGAACAGCATAGAAACTCATGACGGCCAGGCAACATTTGGGCAGTTTGTAAACGACGAAGAAAAAATATATCTGGGTATACAAAATAGACACCCAGTGGACATACTACGAACACTGGCGCATGAATTAACACACTTTAAACAGCACACCAGGGGAGAAATACATCAGGGTGCTGGTGAAACTGGTAGTCCCATAGAAAACGAAGCACATGTAAAAGCAGGCATCATCATGCGACATTTTAATAAAAAATATCCAGATGCAATACATTCAAAATCACTAGAATTAAACAAGGATTAATATTTAATGAAAGAATATCAGTTTAGTGTGGATATTTTATGCAGAGATTCCTCAAATACTCCAGCTTATAGACTTTACGTGGACGACAATTTAATAACAGAAAGAACTTTTATCTGGGATCATAATGTGGACTGTGTCAGAGAGCAGTTGGCAGTTCAGTTTGAACCCGGAGAGCATTCCCTGTACATTGAATCAGCTACACCAAATTTTCATGGGTTCTACTACCAGAAGATAAAAATAAATGGCAAAACACCGCAGCTAATTACGTCAAACGTATTTCTAGTAGATTAATAAATATACAATAATACCACGGAATTGATAATATGAAGAGTTCACATTTCTTAAAAGAAGGTTTTGTAGAAGACGCCACCGACGTTCATCTAGACCATGAAGTTCAAATGGCACGAGCAGACTGCTTCCATGCTGCTGAAGATGCATTAATGTTGCATAAATTACTCAGAACCATCGACGAACGTCAGGGACTAGAGGGCTGGGTTGCTGCTAAAATTACTCTGGCCAGCGACTACTTGAACACTGTTCGAGAGCATTTGGAATATCAGCTTTTGAATGATCAGTCCGGGCACCAAGATTTAGGCATGCCCATGGACAGTATGCCCATGGACAGTATGCCCATAGCCGAAGATCAGATCACTGAGATGAGCACAGGCAGTGTGGCCACCGTGGTCAACCCCACACCTAAAAACAAGGCCAAGGTTGGCACATTGTTTGGTGGGACCTACACACAGAAGAAAAAGGCAAAATAAAATGTCAGACATGCGACGCCTAATAGAAACTATTGAATCTGGTACTTCAAAAACAAAAGTTGATGAGGCGTTACCGTTAATAGGAGCAGGCCTCGCAGCTGGTGCAAGATTAGCAGCACCTTACGTGGCAAGAGCAGGTAGTGCTATAATGAAAGGCCTAAAAGGAACCCCAAAGCCCCCAAC
>Ga0209668_10000624_pt1 | contig 14701 bp, 14 predicted proteins | sample FrelakmetPLP11PL_FD_187150 | JGI IMG/M metagenome (GOLD analysis project Ga0209668, IMG submission 187150) | Freshwater lake sediment microbial communities from the University of Notre Dame, USA, for methane emissions studies - PLP11 PL (SPAdes)... | ecosystem: Environmental > Aquatic >... | reverse complement strand
GTAGCCGCCGAAGACAATGCTGTAGTACTGGCAGTACTTGATGACCTTCGGGTCCTTCAGCATCTTCAGCTGGTCGCTGAACTTGGTGTGGCTTGGCACCAGGTGCGCCGGATCGCTGCCGCTGAAGATCAGGAACAGCACCAGCGTACCGAGCATGATGGCGGCATAGACCTGCGGCACCATGGTCCAGCCGAAGGCGACCACCAGCGCCGGGGCAATGAACTTGTTGACTGCCGCGCCCGAATTGCCGGCGCCGTACACGCCCATTGCGAAGCCCTGGCGATTGCGCGGGAACCAGCGCGCCACGTAGGGCGTGCCCACCGAGAACGAGCCTCCGGCCAGGCCGACGAACAGGCCGATCACCAGGAAGTGCCAGTACGCAGTCGCGTAGCTCATCAGCCAGATCGCAGGCACGGTGATGGCCATCAGGATGGCCATGACGATGCGCCCACCGTACTTGTCGGTCCAGATGCCCAGCGGCACGCGGATCAACGAGCCGGTGAGCACGGGGGTGGCCGTGAGCAGGCCGAACTCGGTGGCGTTCAGGCCCAGCGTCTTCTTGATCGGGATGCCGATCACGCCGAACATCATCCAGACCATGAAGCACACGGTGAATGCCAGCGTGCTGACGATCAGCACCGACAGTGCCTTGCGGTTGTTGCCCATCGTGTCGTGTCCCATGCGTTGCCTGCAGGCACTCTAGGACCGGGGGGCGCTGCGCGGCATCCTCCGGCGGGATGTTCGGGCCAAGCCGGAAGGAGGAGGGCGAGGCCGGCCGCATCCTCCTGAAGAACTAGGCGAGCGGATTTCGACTCGCGGCTTGCGCTGTGTCAAGGCGAGAGGGCCGGATCCGAGGGTCGATGCCAGCCGCTCGAGCTGCCTGCGTGCCGAAGGCGGCCCTCGGCTGGCTCCGTCCGATCGCCGATGCCGCGTCCCGCACGCTCGGCGCGGCGCCACCCGTGACCGGCGTCACGCGCAGCCACAGGCTGGTGTTCGCACTTACCAGCCCTTACCCCTGAATCGGCCCGTGCTGAGTAGCCTTTGTGGCATGTGCGCGACCCAACTCCTTCGTCCGCGGCGTGCCGCGCTGCAGATTGCCGGCGCGGCCTTGCTGATGGTGCTGGCGGCCTGCGGCGGAGGGGCAGACGACGCCGGCGATGCCGCTCCGGCTGCGGCCGGTGAGGCCGCGCCCGCCGAGGCGCAGGTGCCAGCCCCATCGGTGCAGGCCGCGCCGGTGCCGGACCAGGCCAGCTGCGCGATCCCCGATTTCGCCACTGCCGCGCTGGCCGCCATCAACCAGCGGCGTGCAGCCGGCGCAAGCTGTGGCAGCCGCGGCACCTTTGCGGCCGCGGCGCCGCTGCGCTGGAGCAGCCTGCTCGCCACGGCCTCCGCCGCACACAGCACGGACATGGCCACGCTGAACTACTTCTCCCACACCAGCGCCGACGGTCGCAGCATGAGCGACCGCGTCAACGCCACCGGCTACACCTGGTCCAGCCTGGGAGAGAACATCGCCGCCGGGTATCCGGGCATCGACAGCGTGGTCGAGGGCTGGATGCGCAGCGAGGGACACTGCGCCAACATCATGAATCCGGACTTCGACGAGATGGGCCTGGCCTGCGTGCCCGGTGCCAGCGGCAGCCGCTACGGCCAGTACTGGACACAGAACCTGGCGCGCAAGCGCTGAAGCTTTGCCTGCTGCGTGCCCTGCGGCGCAAGGCTGCCGCAGCGACGTGCCCGACGCAGCAGCGGGCCAGCGGATCCTTCGTTCAATCGGACACGGTGTGCGGTCTGGGCGGTCTTCTGTTGCGGGTCGTGTGTGCCGAGTTGATCAGATCGGCGATCAGACCCGGTGCGAATGGGGTGCCAGAGTGAGCAGGAGGATCGGCTCATGCGCATTGGCGTCCAAACGCAAGGATGGGACGGGCTGCCTGCGGCGGCTCCCCATGCCGCTCACCTGCAAGCTTGGGCCGGAGAACGCCAGCGTTGCCAAGGGCGGCGAGCGCCGGCCTCGCGCTGAACCACTTTGCCCGGCCGTCCAGCGCGTACCTGCGGATTGATGGCGAACCTGTATCAAGCCTCGAGGGCTGCTTCGAGTCGATCGACGACCTCGCGCAGGATCTTGATGCGGGCAAAGCGCTTGTCCTCGGCTTCGACCAGCGTCCACGCGGCGAGCTCCGTGGAAGTGCGGTCCACCATGTCGGCGACGGCGCGCTCGTAGTCCGGCCAGCGCTTGCGGTTGCGCCAGTCGTCTTCGGTGATCTTGAAACGCTTGAACGAGGTTTTCTCGCGCGCGCGGAAGCGGGCCAGCTGCTCGGTCTTGCTGATCTGCAGCCAGAACTTGCAGACGATCGCACCCGACTGGATCAGGTCCTTCTCGAAGGCATTGATCTCGGCGTACGCGCGCAGCCAGTCGTACGTCGAGCAGAACCCCTCCACGCGCTCGACAAGCACCCTGCCGTACCAGGATCGATCGAAAATCGTGATGCCGCCCTGGCGGGGCACCTGCCGCCAGAACCGCCACAGGTAGGGGTGCGCCAGTTCCTCGTCCGTCGGGCTGGCGACCGGCACGACGTCGTACTGTCGCGGGTCCAGCGCGCCGGTGATGCGGCGGATGGCGCCTCCCTTGCCAGCCGCGTCGGTGCCCTCGAAGACCAGCACCAGCGAGCGGCGCCGGAAACGCTTGTGCTGCGTGAGTCGGGCCAACTGCGCCTGCAGGCGCTCGAGTTCGCGTCCGTAGGGGACGCTGCCGATCTTCTGGGTCAGGTCGAGGTCGCGGATCAGCTTGACGTTGTCGATGACGGCCGGCGCCGCGGACGCAGGATGCTCGGACGCCTTGCCCTGGCGCTTGGCCGTCATGGCCGGCAGGTTGGCGCGCGCCAAGGCATCGAGCAAGATGTCGCCGACCGTCAGGTCGCGGTAGCGTGCGTCGGTGCCCTCGACGACGTACCAGGGGGCCTCACCCGTCGACGTCTCGCGCAGCGTGTGCTCCCACAGGCCATGCGATTTCGAGTACAGGCGTGCCTGGTTCCAGTCGCCCTCCGTGACCTGCCGGGGCGAGTTCTTCTTGCGCTCGAGATCGGCCAGCCGCTTCTTCTGCGCCTCCTTCGGCAGGTGGATCCAGAACTTCAGCAGCAGCACGTCTTCATGGGCGAGCATGCGCTCGTATTCGCGGATCGAGTGCAGCATGGCGTCGAGTCCGGCGTCGTCGAGTTGTCCCGATAGGCGCGCCTGCAGCGTCTCCGCATACCAGGCATTCATGTACACCGAGATGCGCCCGCGCGCCGGCAACGCTTGCCAATAGCGCCAAGGCAGAGGGTGGGCCAGCTCCTCGGGCGTGCGCGGGCCGAACGCCGCCACGCGCAAGTGGCGTGGATCCATCCATTCGGCCAGCTGCTTCGCGGTCTCGCCGCGCCCGCCGGCAGCCACGCCGGACAGCAGCACCACGACCGCCTTGCGCCGGCCTTCGAGAAGGTCGTATTGCGCATTGACCAGCGCCTCGCGCAGTGTCGGTTCGGCGCGGTCGAAGTCGCGCTTGCTGATGGCATGGCCCAGTTCGGCGGATTCAAGCATGTCCCGGTCTCCTGCAGGATTTCAGTCGCGGCAAGGGCATTGTCCGGTCCGTCAGGCGTTGCAGTTGCGCGCCTGTCGGGCCCGTGGCCCACGGCCGGAGTGTGCCGCCCGTTGCGCTGATCGAACCGCGTCGTGTCAGAGCAGGCCGTGGGCCGTGGCCGCCACCGCCGCCTGCACCCTCGAGTTCAGCCCCAGCTTGCGCAGCACATGCTGCACGTGGATCTTGACCGTGGTCTCGGCAATGCCGAGATCGCGGGCGATCTCCTTGTTGCTGGCGCCGCGGGCGATGCCGCGCAGGATGTCGCGCTCGCGCGGCGACAGCTGCTCGATCGGCGATGTCGGCGCAGTCGCCGCGGCGCCGGACGGCGGGGTGGCGGCGTCGCGATAGGCAGACACCAGCTTGTCGGTCATCTCCTCGGCGACCACGCTGGTGCCGCGCATCGCGCGGTGGATGGCAGTGACCAGGGCATCGCCTTCGATGGTCTTCAACAGATAGCCGCAGGCGCCGCCGCGCAGTGCGGCGGCAAGGTCGGCCTCGTCCTCGCTGACGGTCAGCATCATGATGCGTGCCGACGCCGCCGCCTGGCGCAGCGCCGGCAAGGCGTCCACGCCGTTGACGCCGGGCAGGTGGTTGTCCAGCAGGATCAGGTCGGGCTGCAGTTCGGCGGCGCGGCGCTGTGCCTCGCCGGCATCGGCCGCGTCGCCGACCACCGTCAGCGTGGGGTCGCGCCCCAGCAGCGCGGTCAGGCCGCGGCGGAACAGCGTGTGGTCGTCGACCACCAGAATGCGTACCGGCGCGCTCATGTCGTGGCGGCCTCGGGCTGGGACTGGGCGGAACGCGTCGTGGCAGGCATCAGCTCCAGCACCACCGAACTTCCGTGCCCAGGCGTGGAAATCACCTCCAACGTGGCGCCGATGCGTTCGGCCCGCTCGGCCATGATGCGCAGGCCGACATGGGTCTCGCCACGCCCGGGGTCATCGGCCTGGAAGCCGATGCCGTCGTCGCGCACCTCGAAGCGCCAGCGCGGCTGCTGCTGCACGTCCAGCCACACATGGCTGGCACGGGCATGCTTGCGGACGTTGGACAACGCTTCCTGCAGGATGTGCAGCACCTGGATCTGCAGATCGGGCGTCAACGGCAGGCCCAGGCCCTGCATCTGCAGGCTGGCCTTGACGCCGCTTTGGTGTTCGAACTTGCGCAGCGTGGTCTGTAGCGCGGGCTCGATGTGCTCGGCGTTGGCGCGGGTGCGGAAGTGCACCAGCAGCTCGCGCACGTCGCCATAGCTTTCGCGCACGCCGGTGTCGATCTCGCCCAGCACCGACCGCATGCGTGCGGCGTTGCCGCTGTCCAGGGCGTCGCGCATCAGCTGCACCTGGATCTTCAGGAAGGCCAGCGACTGGGCGATCGAGTCGTGCAGCTCGCGCGCCAGCAGGTTGCGTTCCTGAGAGACGGCCGCCTCCTTGGCCAGGCTGTCCAGGCGCAGGTTCTCCATGGCTGCGCTCAGGTGCGAAGCCAGCGCTTCGAGCAACGAGCGTTCGGCCTGCGACGGCGAGACCTGGGCGTTGTAGAACAGGTTCAGCTCGCCCATCGTGCGCTCGTGCAGGCGGATCGGCAGCGAGACCACGGTTTCGAAATCGGCCCGAGCGCAATGCTGCAGACTGCCCTTCGGCAACCCATGGATCGGGATGACGCGCACGCCCGGCGCGGCCTGCGGCATGCCGCAATGGCAGTCGCCCGCCAACAGGCACTGCTCTTCGTCGATCATGGTTTGTGGCAGGCCCTGGCTGGCAAGCAACAGGTAGCGCTGGTTGCTTTCGTCGGACCAACGCAGCGCCACGCCGTCCGCGTGTGCGACCCGGGCGATCCGTTGCGTGAAGCCGGTGGAAAGCTCCTCGAGCGTGGTCGCGCTGGCGATCAGCGTGCTCATGTCGTACAGCGCCTGCAGACGCTCGCCTTTTTCCTGCAGTTCGGTGGTCTTCTCCGCGACCTTGGCCTCCAGGTTACGGTACATCGACTGCAGGTGCTCGGCCAGTTCGTTGAAGCCGGCGGCCAGGGTACCGAACTCGTCGGTGCTGCGGCCGCTGACCCGGGCACTGAAGTCGCCGGCCTGGAGCCGTTCGATGGCGCGTTTCAGCTGGGACACCGGTTCCAGCACGAAGCGATAGCCGGTGAGCAGCAGCGTGGCGCCACCCGCCACGGCCAGCATCAGCACCGCCGTCTGCAGCAGGTGCTGCATCGCCGTCCAGCGCGACATGTGGGCTTCGATGGCGTTGACCAGGGCGTCGATGTCGTCGACGAAGGCTGCGGCCTGCGTGCGCAGCGCCGCCATGTCGACGGGGGCCGGGCCCGCCCACTGCGAGCGGAATGCAGTCCAGTCCTGCTCCACAGTGGCGAAGCGCGCGCGCACCGTGTCGTCCCACGGCACGAACAGCGGTCGCTCCGGGTCGCCGCTGCGCAGCAGCGCCAGGCTTTCTTCGAAGCCAGCCACCTGCTGCCGGCGGTTGGCGTCATCGGCGGTAGCCAGCGACAGCGACAACCGGTAGGTCTGCATGCGCATGCGCCCGGCCTCGTTGACCGCGGCGGCGCCGCCTTCCAGTTGCCACGACACCCACAAGGTGGCGCTGATCGCCAGCAGCGTCAGGATCAGGAAGGGCGTGGCCACCAGGGCCAGCTTCATCCCGAGGTTCCAGTGGCGCGATGGGCTCATCGATGCATCTTAGTCTGCAGGCGGCGCATGTTTCACGCGGCGAGTGCCTGCATCGCGCCCATCGGGTTCTTGGTCATTGCGACGGAGACGATCCAGCCGAAGCACAGCAGCGCCGCCAGCCAGGCACTCATGCGCAGCGCGAACGGTCGTCCCGGGCGCAGCGCCAGCATGCCCAGGGCGATGTACAGCAGCAGACCGGCGATCTTGGCCGCGAGCCAAGGCGCGGCGCCAGGCGTCAGCCGCAGCATCCAGGCCAGGGCCAGCGCGGAGACCAGCAAGACCGTGTCGATGGCGTGCGGCAGGGTCCGGGCGAGGCGCCCGCGCACCCAGGCAGCCTGTGCGAACGAGCCGAGCCCACGTGCGACGAAACCGGTGATCGACAGCGCCACCGTGGTCTGGTGCAGCAGTTTCCAGGCGGCGTAGTCCATGTCTCAGCCGGGACGACCGTCGAGCCGCGGACGCGTCAGCACCGGCCCGTAGCGAACGGCATACAGGCCGAAACCCGCCGACCAAAGCGCCGCCGACAGCAACACTGCGCCGACCATCCAATGCGGCATCGCCAGCGGCACGGCCACCCGCACCAGCGCCGCGCCGAGCACCAGTACATAGCAGGCCACGTCGGCGCGGTCGGCGCGCAGCGGCCGTGCCGTGTGGCCGCGTGCCGTACGCGTCATCATGCCGATGATCAGACCACCGGCAGCGCCTACCATCAGGGCATGGGCCGGGGCCGAGGAGGGTGCCCAGCCCAGCACGGCCGCCACGCGCAGGGCCAGGTGCACCGGGATCCAGAGGTAGGCCGCATGCAGCACCCAGACGATCGGCGCACGCCATGTGGTCCAGGGTTGCCACAGCAGCCAGCGCAGCAGGTGCGCGCAGGCGCCGAGCCCCGCGATCAGGGCCAGCAGCAAGGGCGGCAACTGCAGCACATCGGCCGCCAGCAACGCCAGCGGCAAGCCCAGCGCCAGCTTCTCCAGTGCGCCATGGCGCGAGGCCCTGGCGCCCGGCACGCCGTTGTTGGTGAACATCGGCACCACCCGACCCGCCATCACCGCCATGATGAACAGCACGACATCCAGTGCCATCTGGATGCCGGCCCAGCCTGGCAGGGCCAGCACGCCGAGCATCTGCAGGTGCACGCACAGCGCCGCAGCGGCCAGCAACAGCAGCAGGCCGACGAAGAAGTAGTTGCGGCGGTTGCGCGCGGCAATGAACGGGCGGGCCAGTGCCAGCGCGGCCGCCAGCGGAAAGGCCACGTTGGCGATGGCTGCCGCCCAGCCGTAGGGCGTGAGCACCAGGACACGTGCGACCACCCACAACAGCGCCAGTGCGGCCAGCGGCAGACCGGTCGGCGTGGGCTGGTTGCTCCAGTTGCGCCCGGCCGTGAACAGGAAGCCGACGATCACCGCCAGCGCAAAGCCGAACAGCATCTCGTGTGCGTGCCAGATCGGCCCTGCCAGGTAGGGTGCGGGCAGGAAGCCGCCATACTGGAGCGCCCACAGCGCGATCGACAGCGCCGCGAAGCCGCTGGCCAGCAGATAGAACGGCCTGAACCCCAGTTGCCACAGCGCGAAACCTGCCGGCGTTGCCGGTTGCGGTCTGTGCATTGGCTCTTGGATCGGGATGATCGCCGTCATGGCGATGCCCTGTCGACGAACAGCAGGCGCGACAGCGCTGCCGGGTTGTGTACCAGGTCAGCCAGGGTGTAGCGGTCGAGCACGCGGTAGAAGGCCTGCAAAGCTTCGTCGAACACGTCGTGAAGTCGGCATACCGGGCCGAGTGTGCACACCGGGCCGTCGTCGGCAAAGCAGGCCGCCGGCAGGTCGCCGTGCTCGGTAAGGCGCACGACGTCGCCGATGACGATCTGCTTCGGCGGCAGGGCCAGCGTCAGCCCGCCGCCCTGGCCGCGCGCGGTGGCCAGCCAGCCGTGACGGCCCAGGCCGTGCGCCACCTTGCCAAGGTGGTGCTCGGAGATGCCGAAAGCCGTTGCGATCTCGGCCACCGTGGTGCGGCGCTGCGGCTGCGCGGCCAGCATCATCAGCATGCGCAGGCTGTAGTCGGTGAAGGTGCTGAGCTTCATGGGCGCGCCGCAAGGTGGGGCATCAAAGCTGTATTTCGAATGCAGCAATGCTAGGTTCCAGGGCCCAGATGCCGATTGATCCCCATCAAGCCAGCGCGCCGCGGGCGAGCTTGCACAATGTCGCCATGAGCAAGGCCTTCACCCGCGAGAACGACGCGGCCGATGACGAGGACGATGGCGAGACCGGTGCGCCGGCGCTGCCCGCGGGCGCGCGCAACTACATGACGCCGGAAGGCTACCGTCGACTGCGCGCCGAACTGATGCAACTGCTGGATGCCGAGCGGCCGAAGATGGTGGAGGTGGTGTCCTGGGCGGCGAAGAACGGCGACCGTTCCGAGAACGGCGACTACCTCTACGGCAAGAAACGGCTGCGCGAGATCGACCGGCGCATCCGCTTCCTGACGCGCCGGCTGGATATCGCCGAAGTGGCCGACCCGTCGGTGCACCACGGCAGCGACCAGATCTTCTTCGGCGCCAGCGTGACCTATGCCAACGAGCAGGGCGACGAGCGCACCATCACCATCAAGGGCGTGGACGAGGCCGACAACCTGAAGGGCGAGGTGTCGTGGATCTCGCCGATCGCCCGCGCTCTGCTGAAGGCACGCGAAGGCGACGAGGTCGCGCTGCACACACCCGGCGGCCTGCAGCGCATCGAGGTCATGGCCGTGCGCTACCCCGAGCCTAAGGCTTGACTCGCCAGACGCGCAGCACAGCGCTCGAGCGGCGCAGCGTGCGCAGGACCTCGGCCAGGTGCAGCCGGTCGCGCACGCTGATCAGCAGCTTCAGTTCGGCCGAATCACTGGCGCGCTCCTCGCCCATGTCGAGGTGGGTGATGTCGGCCTCGGCGTTGGCGATGGCCGCAGCCACCTGCGCCAGCACGCCCTTCCCGTTGCGCACCAGCACCATGATGGCGGTCTCGAAGGGGCGGGCCAGTTCCTCGGCCCACTCGACCTGCATCCAGCGCTCGCTGTCACGCTCGAACAGCCGCTTGCCGACATGGCAGTCGCTGGTGTGCACCAGCAAGCCTTCGCCACGGCCCAGGTAGCCGACCACGCCGTCGCCGGGAATCGGTCGGCAGCAACTGGCCAGTTGCACCGTCGCACCTTCGGAGCCGTCGATGAAGACCACGCCCTGCGCCGTACCGTGCTCGTCGCTGGCATAGCGGCCCAGCGTCAGCGTCACGGCGTCGGGGCGCGCGCCGCGGTCGATCATCAACTGCGCCAGCCGCTTGGCGACGATGCTGGCGATCTTGCGGCCGAGCGCGATGTCGGCCATCAGGTCGGCGCGGCTGCGGTTGCCGCTCCAACGCGTCAGCTGCTGCCACAGCGCCGCCGACGCTGCATCCGAGGGGTCGCTGCCGGGCAGCACCAGGCCTTCGGCGCGCAGCGCCTGGGCCAGCATCTTCTCGCCCATGGCGCGGGATTCGTCCTGCTCCATGGTCTTCAGGTGGTGGCGGATCTTCGAGCGTGCCCGCCCAGTGCGAACCATGTTCAGCCAGGCCGGGTTGGGCCGCGCGCCGGGCGCGGTCACGATCTCGACCACGTCGCCGCTGCGCAGTTCGGTGCGCAGCGCCACCGCCTCGCCGTTGACCTTGGCGGCCACCGTGTGGTCGCCGACGTCGGAATGGATCGCGTAGGCAAAGTCCACCGGCGTGGCGCCGCGCGGCAGCGCCAGGATCTTGCTGCGCGGCGTGAACACATAGACCGCATCGGGGAACAGATCAATCTTGACGTGTTCGAGGAACTCCGCCGAATCGCGCGTCTCGTCCTGGATGTCGATCAGCGACTTTAGCCACATCGCGCCCAGGCGCTGTGGGTCGCCGGCGATCTTCTCGCCCTTGTCGTTGATCTTGTAGAGCCAGTGCGCGGCCACGCCGGTCTCGGCCACCGCGTGCATGGCCTCGGTGCGCACCTGGAACTCCACCGCAGTGCCCAGCGGGCTGACCAGCGTGGTGTGCAGCGACTGGTAGCCATTGGCCTTGGGGATGGCAATGAAGTCCTTGAAGCGCCCGGGCACCGGCTTGTACAGCTGGTGCAGCACGCCCAGCGACAGGTAGCACTCGGGCTGCGTCGGCACCACCAGCCGGAAGCCGAAGACATCGCTGACCTGGGCGAAGCCGGCATGCTTCTCGCGCATCTTGCGGTAAATCGAGTAGACGGTCTTCTCGCGGCCGCTGACCTGGACCTTGATCTTGGCCGTCGCAAAGGCCTTCTCGACGTCGCGGCGCACTCGTTCGACGATGTCGCGGCGGTGGCCGCGTGCACGCTGCACCGCCTTGGCCAATGCGGCATGGCGCCACGGGTAGAGGTACTCGAAGGACAGTTCCTGCAGCTCGCGGTAGATCTGGTTCAGGCCCAGGCGGTGGGCAATCGGCGCATAGATGTCCAGCGTCTCGCGCGCGATGCGCTGGCGTTTGTCGACCGCCATCGCATGCATCGTGCGCATGTTGTGCAGCCGGTCGGCCAGCTTGATCAGGATGACGCGCACGTCGCGCGCCATGGCCAGCAGCATCTTGCGGAAGGACTCCGCTTGGCCCTGCTCGCGGGTGCTGAAGTGCAGCTTGTCCAGCTTGGTCAGCCCATCCACCAGCTCGGCAGTGGGGGCGCCGAAGCGTTCGATCAGCGCGCTCTTGGTGACGCCCTGGTCCTCGATGGTGTCGTGCATCAGCGCGGCCATGATGGCCTGCACGTCGAGCTTCCAGTCGGCACACAGGCCGGCCACGGCGATCGGGTGGGTGATGTAGGGCTCGCCGCTGGCGCGGAACTGGCCCAGGTGGGCCTCGTCGGCGAACTTGAAGGCCTCGAGCACCTTCTTCTGCTCGGCCTTGGGCAGGTAGCCCAGCTTGTCGGTCAGCGCGGCGAAGGACGCCACCTGCGGGCTCTTCGCCGCCGGCGTGGACACGGCGCGCTGCAGCCCCTGCAGTGCAGACGGCAGCAGTTCGGCGGCCAGCGAGCGGATGCCCATGGCCGGAATCTAACAGGCTTGGGCGATGCGAGGCCGCGTTAAGGACAACGGGCGCCCGCAGGCGCCCGTGCTCGCTGATGCCCGGTCAGCGCTTCAGATCGGTACCTTGCGCAGCATCTCCACGCCGATCTCGCCGGCGGCGATTTCGCGCAGCGCGGTCACGCCGGGCTTGTTGCGCGTCTCGATCTTCGGCGCGTGGCCTTGGCTGAGCATGCGTGCCCGGTAGGTCGCCGCCAGCACCAGCTGGAAGCGGTTGGGGATCTTGGTCAGGCAGTCTTCGACGGTGATGCGGGCCATGGCGGGCTTTCGTGGACGTTCAGTTCAGATCGAGGGCAGCGAAGACCTGGGGACGGTGGCGGCGCTGGGCCGCGTACTTCAGGCGCTGCGAGTGCACGATGGTCTTCAGATCGAAGAGTGCCATCTCGAACAGCGCGTTGATTATAACGAAGTCGAAGTGCCTGGCCTGGGCCACCTCCAGCCGGGCATTGGCCATGCGCGTTTCGATCACGTCTTCGCCGTCCTCGCCGCGGCGCTGCAGCCGCTGCAGCAGTTCCTGCCAGTTGGGTGGCAGGATGAACACCAGCACCGCGTCCGGGAACAGCTTCTTGATCTGAAGCGCGCCCTGCCAGTCGATCTCGAGCACGATGTCCTGGCCGCCTTGCAGCCGGGCCTCGATGGCTCTGCGCGAGGTGCCGTAAAGATGGCCGTGCACCTGGGCCCATTCGAAGAACTCGCCGCGCTCGACCATCGCCTTGAACTGCGACTCGTCGATGAAGTGGTACTCGCGACCCTGCTGTTCCTGGCCGCGCGGCGCGCGGGTGGTGTGCGACACCGACACCGCCAGATGCGAGTCCAGTTCGAGCAGCGCATTGACCAGGCTGGACTTGCCCGTGCCGCTGGGTGCGGCGACCACGAAGAGATTGCCCGGCGTTTCCATGTTGCCCATAGCTTCGCCCGGTGCCCCCTTGGCGCCGATGCGGCAGGCCAGTCTAGCAGCGCTGCCTCACGCGCAGCGCGGGCAGGAACTGCCGACAATGCGCCATGCCCGACGAAAACGTCCGCTCCGATGACGTGGCCCCGCCACAGATCCTGGCGCTGGGCGAGGCCATGGTCGAGTTCAACTGCACGGGCGAAGGTGGCGGCCGGCTGTACCTGCAGGGTTTCGGCGGCGACACCTCCAACTTCGCCATCGCCGCGGCGCGTCAGGGGGCGCGGGCAGGCTGCCTGGGCGCGCTCGGCGACGACGCCAACGGCCGGCTGCTGCGCGCGCTGTGGGATGCCGAGGGGGTGGAGCACCGCGACGTGCGCAGCGACCCCGCCGGGTACACGGCGATCTATTTCGTCAGCCACGGCCCGCTGGGCCACGAGTTCAGTTTCTTCCGCCAGGGCTCGTCGGCCAGCCGCATGCGCGCCGCCGATCTGCCGCGTGCGCGCATCGAAGCGGCGCGCGTGCTGCACCTGTCGGGCATCACGCTGGCCATTTCCGACAGCGCGTGTGACTCGGCCTATGCCGCGATCGACATCGCACGCGCGGCCGGCGTGGCCGTCAGTTTCGACACCAACCTGCGGCTGAAGCTGTGGCCGCTGGCGCGGGCGCGTGCACTGATCAACGACCTGATCGGCCGCAGCGACATCTGCCTGCCCAGCCTGGACGACCTGCAGCAGCTCACCGGTCTGTCCGACGCGGACGCCCTGGCCGACCACTGCCTGCGCCTGGGCGCGCGCACGGTGGCTCTGAAGCTGGGGGCGGCCGGCGCGCTGGTGGCCGATGCGCGCGAACGCCACCGCATCGCGGCGCACCCCTGCCATTGCGTGGATGCCACCGGCGCCGGCGACACCTTCGGCGGTGCCTTTGTCGCGCGCCGCCTGGCCGGCGACGGGCTGCGTCAAGCCGGCCGCTATGCGGCCGTGGCCGCGGCGCTGTCCACCGAGGGATATGGCGCGGTGGCGCCGATCCCGCGCGCCGATGCGGTGTGGCACGCCCTGCGAAATGCAAAGGAGAAGAACGATGGCTGACAAGCCTCGGCGTGTGCTGATCAGCGGCGGCAGCAGCGGCATCGGCGCGGCCATTGCGCAGGCCTTTGCCGTCACCGGAGCCGAAGTGTTTGCCACTGGCGCCACGGCGGCCGAGACGCGGGCCGCCGCGGCGCGGCCCGATATGGCGGGCATTACCTGTCACGCGCTGGACGTGCGCGATGCCGGCGCCGTGACTGCCTGGGTAGGTGCGCTTGGCGAACTGGACGTGGTGGTCAACTGTGCCGGCATCATCCGCCGCGGCGCCGAGCTCGAACCCGAGGCCTTCGCGCAGGTGGTGGACATCAACCTGAACGGCACGATGCGCGTCTGCGCCGCCGCTCGCGCCGGTCTGAAGGCACGATGCGGCTGCATCGTCAACACCGCTTCGATGCTCAGCTTCTTCGGCGGCGGCCTGGTGCCGGGCTACAGCGCCAGCAAGGGCGGTGTGGCCCAGCTGACGAAGAGCCTGGCCATTGCCTATGCGGCCGACGGCATCCGCGTCAACGCGGTGGCGCCGGGCTGGATCGCCACGGCGCTGACGCAGGGCCTGCAGGACGACGCCGCGCGCTCGGCGCAGATCCTGGCGCGCACGCCGCTGGGCCGCTGGGGCACGCCGGAGGACATCGCCGGACCGGTGCTGTTCCTGGCCAGCGCGGCGGCACGCTTCGTCACCGGCGTGGTGCTGCCGGTGGACGGCGGCTACCTCATCAACTGAAGGCGCATCCAACCATGATCGTGCAACTGCCCGGCATCCAGCCCGAGATCGCCATCGCCGCCATTCCCGAGGACGAGCGTGTCTGGGTGCCGCAGGCGCCGAACGTCTGGTTCCGGCCGCTGCTGCTGAACACGGTCACCGGCAGCTGGTGCAACCTGCTGCGCGTGCGCCGCTCGGGCGTGCTGTCGCGCCACATCCATCCGTCGTGGGTGGTCGGCTACGTGATCCGCGGCGCCTGGCGCTACCTGGAGCACGACTGGGTGGCGCGCGAAGGCGGCTTCGTCTACGAGCCGCCGGGCGAGATCCATACGCTGGTGGTCGACGAGGCCGTGGGCAGCGCCACCGAGATGATCACCTTCTTCAACATCCACGGCGCGATGGTCTACGTCGACGAGGCCGGCCGGACCACCGGCTACGAAGACGTGTTCACCAAGATCGCGATGTGCAGGGCGCACTACGAGGCCGTCGGCCTGGGCGCCGGCTACGTCGATCAATTCGTCAGGTAGGCGCGTCGCCGGCGGCCTTGCCCAGTTCTTGCGTCGCCTGTGGCGTCAGGCCACGCACGATCAGTTCGCGTTGCGGCCGCGGCACCTCGATACCGGCATCGGCCAGGCCGTCGCGGATCTTCATGGCCAGTTCGGTGCGCAC
>Ga0209668_10000623_pt1 | contig 14702 bp, 17 predicted proteins | sample FrelakmetPLP11PL_FD_187150 | JGI IMG/M metagenome (GOLD analysis project Ga0209668, IMG submission 187150) | Freshwater lake sediment microbial communities from the University of Notre Dame, USA, for methane emissions studies - PLP11 PL (SPAdes)... | ecosystem: Environmental > Aquatic >... | reverse complement strand
AGAAGATGTCTCTACTTTATTTTCTATCCACTTCTGAAACTCTCCGCTAAAGAATCTATCATCCTTACTCCCAAGAGTTCCAAACGCAGCTTGGCGCTGTGCTTCCAAAGTCCTACCAAGTATTGCATCGTCAGATGCGACAGCAAAACCAAGCCCACGCATTTGAGCATTTGCCTTTATAGCTGCTTGTGTTTGAGAATCCCCGAGTGATGATGCCGGATAGAACCCCGGGCGGTTCCGTGCATTCTCCAGAGCCATCATATCCCACTGGGAATATTGTTGCATATTTTCAAAGCGGGTTGGTGCATTGCTTGATAAATCACGGGTTGGAATTATGGATTGATTTGGCACACCGGATATTCCCCACTCTGGCACCGCTAACCCTTGACGTGCAGACTTGACCGCAAGGTTGGGATCTACAACACCACCGCCCATTACAACTTCATATGCGATACCGGCGGCACTGTCTCCTCTGGGAATATACGTTGGTGTTGGTACAGCACCACGTTGCCCACCGCTTACAGCAGACAAATAGTTTGGTAACCCCGGACTTTGCGGAGCATAGTATTGTGCTGCACGCCCGCTCATTTCTGGTAATGGTGCTCCAGACCCATAAAACTCGGCAGCACGGGAACCGGGTTTGAATGTTGGGGATTCTATAGCAGCCATCGTCGGTGGTGCGACATATGGAGAACGATCTGCTCCTGCGGATTGGGCGGCGAGATAGGATTGTGTGGCAGGGGCAGTATATGAAGAACCGGATGGTGCACTATACGCTTGCACCGGTGCTGGTGCTTGTGCCGCATACGTTGTTCCACCCGACGTTGTTGGTTGAGATGCTGTAACGGCTTGCGTTACTTGTGCACCCGCTGCCCCAAACGAGCCAAAGAAAAAATCAAACAATCCCATTTCCAATACCAACCTCTATGCAAATCGTTATGGTTTTTTAAGTTGAAATAACTTCGTTATCATTTAAATTTCACCATCACATTTTTTAAACTAGTACTCCAGTTTCGTTGCGTCTGTAAATCAATAACCCTTACACGACCAACCGCTTCTGCCTTCTTGCAAGACATGAGTTCTTCATATGTCAACAGCCGGTTCACGCCTCGAACTTTAAACTGAAATGTGTTTTTCATAGTATCGGTATCCAAAAATTATTTGTTTGATATTAATGATATTACAACACCTGCGAATCCAATCACCATCAGTGGGAATGCCAGTTGCTTAAATTCGTCTGGTAGCTGCATTGCAATACCACCGGCACCCCAAATCATTGCACCAGAAACAATAGCCATAATTGCTGGCAACATGAACCCCTGCCCGCGTAACCAGTAACCGGCAAATATAAACAGGAATAAGATACCCACGATTATACCCGTGGATAATTCACTTGATGTTCCAAACACATCTGAGAAAGGTGCGATGTATGGAACAATTATAAGGTTCATCACTTTGGTTATATTGAACCCACTTCGCCACATGGTTCTTACGCCAGCACCAAAGTTTGTAATGTTAATCATTCTGGCTTCGGGAACCGTCCACGCAAGCGGGACGCTGCAACCGGTGTCGTCGCATGCTTTAACTTTGTAGGTTTCCCCGGTAAGCATAGGCGCCCCGAGTTGGGAGTCTGTAAACTCTCCGCCAACAACAGTCTGGTTTGGTGTAGTCCAATAATAATTATCACTGGCACCCCAGATGAACCTGCCAGTGCCAGACGCCCCAGTTGCTTTAAATACAACTTCCCCATTGTTTGAAGATACTATTGATACATCAATTACTGCCGCAACCGGAGATACCATTATCGCAACACATAGTAAAAGAAAAAGTAGTTTCATGGTCACCCCGTAGTTGGCTGGCTTGCTGGTCTGGTCACAAGTATGAACAGTTCAAATATAAACATAATGTATACCCCCATGCTTAGCAATGCAGACACAAGCGGATGCAGGTGGAACACGGTAATCATATTCCCATACATCCCAAACAAACTAAACACCATCGCCCACACCATATTCCACGTTTGGACAATCATGGTGAACCCCCAAAACAACTGATCCTGAATCGATACATTTGTTTGAGACCCATACATGTTTGTCTTTTCAATTGTGTATTGGTCTGTGAATGCACTTCCTTCTCCTTCGATATATGTCTTATCAAACATCGTAAGACCGTTCACAAATATAATTGCAAACTGTAATACTACGAGGAGAGTCATTATCTTCCAAATCAAACTGCCGGCAGAACCATACCCACCGAGTTTAACACGGAACTGGTCTTTAAGGAATGTAACTACACCAAGACCCATGAGTACCGGAAACACTATAGTCAGGTAAGACGTTGGAAGCCACCCGATGAAAATAAATACCCCTATCATAATCGGGATAAGCACATACCCGAACCGTACGTTGCGTTCGGAGAAAATACTGCCAAGTAAAAAGATAAATGCCAGTGCAATCCACGAAGCAATTACAGTGATTAGCATGTGTTCCCCCAACCGGTTGCATACGGTATTCCGCGAGCATCAGTACACGGAGCCAAGTTCATCAACATAGTATCAGTGGCTCCCTTCATAGTAATACCTAACGCTTCCGAAGTGTTACCCCATGCTGGAGTCAACGCAAAGTATCCCCACACGTAACCAGTCAACTTTACATTTGCGGCTGCATACGAATTGTTATACAGACTCACACCTGTAACCGTATTGGTATAAAGTCGGGTTGCATTCGAAGCATCAACATAGAATGTTAAACTTGTTGTCGAATGGGATGTGTCGTTGTATGAGAAGTTCAACCACGTAGTTGCAGGCACATACGTTGTTACAAACAGACTTGCATTCACATAATCGGAACGTAACAATACTGTGGGTGTAGCAGTTGTAGCAACGATAATTGTATACTGACTCTGCGAAGGATACAAGATAGTTGTAGAGGCGATCCCATCTGCCGCCTTTGTAGCAGTTACAGTATATCGACCAGATGAAATCATTGGGAATATAACCTGACCTATATCGTCAGTCACACCGGTCAGGGTTGTATTTTGCATCGACGTGGCATCGGATGATACACCAAACAGAGTTTGAACCCAGTTGGTATTTGATACCGTTGATGACGACATGACTGCAACAATGGATACGTTCTTCTGGGGGTTGCCGTATCTGTCCAAGAATCGTATAGTTACTTCCTTCGGATACAATGAGTTGAGAGTGGCGGAAGCCGAATCCTCAACCGCCTTCACCATCGGTATAGTAACCGCCCTGTCAGCATCCACAACATACGAAGCACTCCTGCTGGTATACCCAGTCGAAGAAGCGTATAGCACCACCACACTGTATGGGTAGGTATGCGTGAATACGCCCGTGGTTGTCGTGGTGTTGTAACTCGTTGAATCCATTACACTGACTACAGGTATCGGAAGCAGTGTAACCGAATCTACAAAGGTTGCCGTCAGGGTATACTGCGGTGACATGATGAGATCCTGTTGAGTGAATCCCGAACCGCCGGATACTGATACCTGTGTGTAGTTGTATTTCGATGTGAGGTTTGAACCAGTGGGGTTTGTTGCTGTCAGGTTAATCGTGTAGTTCCCAACCGCTGCGAATACGTGCGAGGGGTTCTGATTCGTTGAACCGCCACCGTCACCAAACGACCACAGCCATGAGGTAGGGGAATTGGTGCTGGTATCATTGTACTGCACCGGGTTGCCGAGCGCCACATTCAATGGTGCCCCAACAAAATTAGCAACGGGCGCTGGCGGGGGTATTGCACCTACCGTTATGTAATTGACTTTCGTGCTGGTATTCGTGATACTGGTATTTGCCGCGAGGTATGCATGTAGTGTGACATTGAATGTCCCCATTGACGTATACGCATAGGTTGGGTTTTTCAGGGTTGATGTTCCACCGTCCCCGAAATCCCATGCGTATGAATCTGGGAAGTTTGTAGATGCATCAGTGAACGTAACTGTCTGCAACATTGCGGGAGTTGTATCATCAGCCGAGAAATCAATTACAGGTTTCCCCCACATCCCCAACGTCACATTGGTTCCGATGAAATTGAATATCGGATATGCAGCATTGTGTTCACCGTCTATGAGATTACCGAGCGCGAAGAAAGAATACACATCTGTATCGGTTGAATACTTCCAATACAACATCGGGACATCAATCAAATCGGTGCGGTTGTTAAACAATGCTTTGATACCTGCTGCTCTGGATACGTTGAAGTTCACAATACCGTTGTTGTTGTCGATGCTGTACGATTCTAATACCATATCTGCATAGACTGTGCTGTTCAGGGTTACGGTTTGCGCGAACATGCTACCGGGTTCAAAGTTAAGTTTCCCCGATACGTAGGTAGCATTGGTAAGGTTCTGGATCTGAACCGTGCGATACCGTGGTGTGGCATTATACACAATCGCATTGCTTGGGAAAGAGGGATCTGTTTTGTATCGGAGTGTGGCATTCGGATTGATGTTTACATAATTGGTATACAGGTTTCCTCTGTATGCTGCATACGGAACATCGAATGCGCCAACCTCTCTGGAGATACCATTCGTAAACCTGAACTCGTCCAGATAGAATGTACACTCTGTACCACCGGCTTTGTATCCAATCACTACCGAGTTGGCGGTATCGAATACACCGGGCAGACTAGTGTCGGATAGTATCACACCGTTCTTGTATATCTCTACATCAGAACCATCACGCTCAATCTTGATGTGCGTCCATGTGCCCGCTGTTAATGCGAAGTCTGGTGTCTTACTTGCTGTGGTGCCCATCCACCAATAGTACCCAGTGCCCGAAGCGTTTGAACGCAGACCCCACCCGGTTGCAGTACCAGTACCAGCGTTGCCACCAGATGTTCTGGAGATGAGGTTCTTGTCGGCAACGTTAGTTACAGGACGTATCCAGAACTCCATTTCGGCGTTTGCTAAACCCCAGTCCCATTGTGCCGAGGGAGCTGTATAAATCCGGGCATCGCTAGTTGTGATGGCAAGTGACTGCGCCCCAAACTTCTTCTGGGCTGCTGATACTGCTGCGCCATCCACTGCTGTCCACGGTATACCTTTCAATCCAACAACAGTCGCATTCTCGAATTGCAACCAACTCTTTAGCCAGATGTCATCATCGGTTCTCAATTCGACATAAGATGTGTTCTCTCCGAATGTACCATCATCGAATGTTACGTTCATATTCACTGTGTAGTTTCCGGCAGGGTGATAGATATGAACAGGGTTTGCTAACGTGCTCGTATAGGTATCCCCGAATGTCCAGTTGTGAGTTGTTACACTAGCGGTAGTTGTATCAGTAAATTTAACCACATACGGATATTGATATCCTAATGTTGTGTTGGATGTGAATGTAGCGGGGCTTGGGGGTAATGCCGTTGCATACCTAATAATAACTATCCCAGAACCGCCTTTAGTACCTGCATGGGATGTATCTATAACATTTGCACCACCGCCACCGCCAAGACCATCAACACCAGCGGTTGCAGTGTCATGCAAAGAACCGCTTCCTCCGCCACCCTTCCCGCCATATCCACCACGGATACCACCGGTATATGACCCACCACCGCCACCGCCACCAATCCAGCCGGGATATGAAGCATCTTGTGGGATTACCGAACCCCACCATAAAGCGGTGCCATCAAGTCCGTTCCCCCCATCTCCGCCTTGCACAACACCCGCTGTAATGGCTCCACCAACTTGCCCGGCACCGCCACCGCCAGCCGTAGAATCGGCACCAGCACCGAAGGAAGCGCCCCCGTCATATCCTTGTCGCGGTGGGCCGGCAGTACCCAATGCATTTGTGTTTGATGTCCACCCGGACGAACCGCCTGAACCACCGGGACCACCAACACCTCCCTGCGACCCGCCATACCCCCCGCCTACAGATGTCAGGGTGCTACCAAATACTGAATTGTCTCCTTTAGCACCCGCATTGTTCCCAGATGCTCCAGCAGCAGCACCCGCACCAACAGTTACCGTTTGGTCGCCTGTTACAGACAATCCACTTCCAGTTAGAACACCGCCGGCACCACCCGGGCTACCTGCTCCTCCAGAACTTCCCCCACCAGCAACAACTATATAATCAACTTCAGTCACACCAACCGGAGGTGTCCATGTTGTTGTTCCAGTGGTATTCCACATTATCAATGTATATCCCGGAACACTCGTAGCATCTTCCCACCTGTCATCGACAACCACCCACGTTGGGTCAATTACCAACGGATAAGTAATCTGCGAATATACTGGATGTAGTGTTGGTAACCCACGAATGTTCAATTGTTCCGGTACATCTTTCTCATACTTCGTAATCGTCCTGTTGTAATTCAGTGACAGCACACCATCGCCATAAGTATATTCCATTTCGATGCGGTTGTCATTCGCGTCGATACCGTATGGTTTTTCCAGCACGATACCTGCCATTGTATTCCCGCTGGTTTTGGATACTACTTTCCACTGCCCGTTAAACCACGGTATCAAATGCGAACCTTCGTCAATGACAACAGGGAATTTCAATACCTTATCTTCTTTGAGGATGATGGCTTCTTTCAGGGTTGCTCCCGTATACTGGTAAACAAACTCCACTACGGGTTCTGCTTCTCCAGTTCCCCATGTCAAAGTACCCTTATCGGTCTTTGTGATTACTGGAACGAATTTCACATCGTTTATCAGGGTTGTGGTTTTCGCGCTGAAATCTTCGGATGCAAAGGTAACTTCACCTGCGGTAAGTGTGGCTGTGGTTTTGTCTTTTGTGTTTGCCCCGGTTGTAATATTCACTCGCCCATCTGATACGGGAACCTTCGGTTTCAATACGGTGACAAGAACCGTATCACTGGCACTTTCATCCTTGTCGTTTGTTACAGTCAGGGTTACTGTATACTCGCCGGGTTCTTTGTAGGTGTGAGCAGTTTCTTGTTCCTTCGATGTGGTGTCATCCCCGAATGCCCACAACCATTTGACAATGTTTTTGTCGCCAGATGTGTCGATGCACTTTACGTCAAGTGGGGCTTCGCCAGTTACGGGGTCTACTTTAAATTTCGCCACTGGCGCTGCGGCAGATACTCCTGCCACCAACAGACACAACACTACCAATATTATCAGTCGTCTCATGTTCCCACCGCCGTAACACTGTGATGAGTGGAATCCGAGTACCCGGTTTTGGTGCTGTATACGTCATACACAGAACCTTGCACTAACGACCCAACCCGGGCGAACCCGGCAATGTTTGTAGTCGCAGTGTTGGAACCCACATGATACGTTGCCCCGGTTACTGGGTTGCCGAATACATCGTCTCTCACTATGCCTCCGATTGTTATGCCAGAAGTCGTAGGAGTGACGGACATCAATGAGATGTTCAGATTGACTGTCTTTGACGACAGGGTTGTAAATGCCCGTAAGTCTGGAACGTATCCGGTGAGAGTGGTGTTCACTGATAATGTCCCGGTTGACCACGATGCCGAACTGTTCCATGCACCGGACGGAATTGAATACGAGAAGTTAGATTGGCTGCCCTGCGTGATACTCACATTCGCACCGTTAAGAACACCCCCCGTTTCTGCATTCATCACATATCCGTTCAGGAATAAGGTTTCAACTATCTCAGTTGAATCCCATCCTAATACAAACACCGCAGTGGGGTCTGCAACTTTCGTAGCCAGTATTTCTGCGTAGTGAATCCCCTGCGTATAGTCAGCAGTGCTAACCGTGAATGAACCAGACGCAGATGCGATTGCCCCGGTTGCAAGTTCTGTCCCATATATATCCAGAACCTTGTAAGTGTAGGTGTATGTCACCGTGTCGTAATATCCCGGGGTGATAGTGTATGTCAGGGTTGCTGTATCCCCGGCGTGATACAAGTCCTTATCGAATGATATGACCGCACCCGCGCTCTGCACCCAGAAGTATTCTACAACATTCGACCCGGAAAAACTTACCTGATATCTTCCGTCTGGTAATGTTGTCCCGAGGGATGTCGCAGTGTTCAGGAATTGTGATACGTTGTATTGTATCAGGTTGTGAACGTTTGATACAGATGTGGTGTTTACGGTTGCCCCGCTCTGGTATCTTATTATTACATCTTCAGGAGTGCCAAGAACTTCCTTATCCGCGTCTATGTACATGTACAGATTGTTCTTGCTTACCCACTGCCCGAGAGATGGCGACCATGCATAGACCCCGGTTGCTGTGGGGGTTATCATGTCCCGTAGGATTGTCCAGTTACTCGGCAATGCGGATATCGCGTGGTGATCTATGGTTTCTCCGACAACGATGTTGTGGAATGGTCGGGGGTCACTTAAATAACCAAGAAAAACACCATTCCATGTATTTGCATACAAGGTTGCATATGTTGGATCATACAGTATCGGTGCAGATGCCGGATTCGCAACCCCGTTGATATATAAAGTTGGTGAACCTCCAATAACTTTTACTTCATATCTCGTATTTGCTGCGGGGGCTGTGGTTTCAGTAGCGCCCGCCACCCCGGATGCATCCAGTAGTTGTGCACCCACCAAATGGAGACCCCCATTCCACCCTGCAATAGCAGTATACGGTAAATCAAAAGCAAGATATGTGTACGTGGTTGGTGTGCCAGTGCACATCATCCATTGGTTAGGTGCAAAATCGGGTGATGCAGAATGCTGTGCAGATATCATATTGTATGCATCTACTGTAAATGTCGCATATAACGGAGATGGCAACGACCCGCCAGCATTGCAAACATAATCAAACTCTTCGCTGTCCCAATCCTGAAAGTTGCTGCGGATTGCCACTGCCGGCGCAACCGCAACAACCAGCAGTACCAGTAGTGCTATGAGGTATCTCATCTTCGAGTCCTCCGTGTTGGCGCAACGTGAACTTTATAATGACAGCGTGGGCATGTAGCATAATATTTTGATGTGCCCCCATATGCCCAGACGTAACCGCAATTATGACACTTCATGGAAGTGAGTAAGTGCGTAATAATATAAAAAAGGTTTGGTGGTGTTTTGGATTAAGATGTAATTGCTTTACCATCAACCCCGATTGGGTAAACGCTGGGTGCTAATACAAAAGGTATTACTTCCTCAACATCTTCCTTCACAATCGGAATGCCGCCCTCAATGAGAATCTCAACGTGGGTATATGTGTTGCGAGGAGCACGGTTGTCAATTACAACAACCTTAGCACCATCGCGTACAACGAGTGTGGCTTTTGTAGTCCAGTAATTAATATAATTAATCGGAACTACACTGCCCCATTCGAACCCGTGGGTAATCGGATTGTAAGTTGGCATCGCCTGCTTACTGGCGACTTTTAATTCATCATCCCAAAACCAGCCGATGGTATATAAACCAATATCGGTTGCTGATATAACAGAAACCTTATCTCCGACTTCGACATCGAAAGTAAGAACTTCCCCGGGATATACCAACCGCGAGAACATCTGGGAATCTCCAACGCTCAGATGTGCGGTATCAACAACCTGCGGTGTGTTAGCATTGGAAATAAGAATACCACTATCATCCTGTGGCAACGATGAAACAACTACAGTCTGCACATTCGTCTGTGACTGCGACTGGCGTTGGCTCTGATCTTGCATCTGACCCTGAGCCTGCCCAAGAATGTTTGTGTTAATATTGGTGTTTGTAACTTTTCCCGTATTCACAGTAACGTAATTGCTGGGTGCAAAATTGTTTGTAACTGGCACCGTAACATCCACGTCGGTTGGCGGGGAGTTTACGGTTATATCAATGTCGTCGAGATTATCAATAACATTGTGTTCTGGATTACATGCAGTTCCCAACGCATTGTTACCACTACACGGGGTTGCCATTACGGGCACCACGAGCAGCATTGCAACAAGCAGCAAAATAACACTGGTGTGTTTCAATTTGGTTTCTCCTGTTCTTTCGTTTTATCCCCACGGTGTCCACAAGCATAACATTGGTATGTTCGTCCGTCGGCACAGAAGCGCAAATTTGTACTTCCACATTTGGCACAGGGATACTTCGTCTGGCTCGACTTTCGTGCCATGATAATTAATACGCGCCCATTATATTTAAATCCGCGCACGACCAATTGATTGTTATGGTAGAGCTACACGGACGCTACGACTTTACAAACGCACAAAAAAGAATAATTGAAGAGTGGGATTTATTACACGTATCTGTAATCAAAGAAGCTATACGAACATTCTCAAAAGTTAACACAAAGGTTAACAATCCCAAGTCCTGCAAATAACAATACCATAGTCACTAGTGCTCCCATACAAAGCATATCACCCCACTCTTCGCTTTCGGTTCGGTTGCAATATGTAACGCACCAAATAACAAAAACAGCCGCAATAACTTTTGATATTATTACAACTGGTATAAACGAGAAGGTGTTGCTCGCCGCTACTATCATTGGATTGGCTTCATAGAAACTGGAAGTGTAATATGTTACTCCGTATATTGATATAGCAGCGTCGATTGCCATCAGGGCGAATGCTGCAAATAAAATATTCCATTGGTGTGGGGTTACACCGATACGCTGCATAAAAGTCACATCAAACACCACACTGTGAATACCACAATGGAAAATAATATAATTGTGAACCCAACGAGAATCGCATCATCTTGGGTCACCGTGCATTCTCCTTGATGAACTTCATGTAATCCTTATCATCTGTGCGCCGCCGGCCGTTGTTGATACATCCCTCTTTACACCAGTAGAGTTTACCGTTTGTGTATATCGGAGATTCACACACCGAACAATGCTGTTCTGTAAACCACATGGTAATATCTTCATCTTTCTGTTTCTTCATAAACCTGTCATACGCAGATGCCTCCCGCATCATTACCTGCTCGTGCTTGTTCATTTTGTCAAGCACCGCCCGGAAAGAATGTTTGTCGCACATCAAGACACCGCCAGCCCGTATATCCCGGTGACTGTAAACACCAGATACAATACAAAGATAACTTCGGATGATAAACCGCCATCCCACAAATCTTTCCAGTGCCCATAGAAGTATACCATTAGCAGCAGGTTGCTCCCACACCAGACCATCATCGCCTCACGGTGCATCAGGAATACATTGTTCAGGATTACTCCGATGATAGATATGCATGACCCTATGACGGCAAGATCCAACCCGATGTTTTTAATGTCGATGTTCACAAATCCATCCCCCGCATTATAGACGCTGCTTGCACGGGTACTTTGCAAAGTATCATGTGCGGGCAATCGTGTGTGCAATCGTTTTCATTCGATGGTTCATCGTGGCAGTCTGTGTTTGTGCACCGCTCTTGCAGTTCCCACTCCTCCTCCGTCATCAACTCGTTATCAGGGCACCCGCACTTCTCGCAGATTTCCCCCTCTTGAATTGGAAGTACTCTTGAACATTTGAACCCACTTTTGGTTAACCATTCGGGAGGGCAACAATAATCCAGATGCTCAAACTCACATCGCCCGTTCTCTGCGCTCATCCCCTTACACATCCTTTGTAATGCAGTAATGTAATGCAGTATAGGTAGACATTAAAACACATCCTTGTGATACGTCAATATGTTCTTTTCACATAAGTAATTTTTACACCGCAACCTATCATTACCCGGAATCAAAGTGTAACAGTAGTCCTCAAATGGAACCACCGTTCTTTCTTTGCACCGTTGACACAACAACACCACGTTCATTCGTTCCTTGCCCCACCGGGTTGCATGTGTTGTCCATTCATTCGTTTGTTATCACTCACCAGAATGTGGTGTAGCTTCTTGTTGGGATCGCCAACAGACGAATTGTCAACAACCCATTTAACCACATGGATGCCGGGGTGGTCTTTGTAGTATTGGTTCTCTTGCTCGATTGTAAACACCAAATGTTTGAGTGGCATTACTTTACCACCTTAATCATAAGCGCATTCATTATATCCATATCTCCACATTGTCCCGATTGTTCAAGCCGCCGTGCTACTTCAAATTCACAGTGGGGGCAATACCTATGCCGAGTATCATCAGCAATCACATTGTATGCAACGCGGTTGGTGCATCCCGCCCGTGCGCACGTAGTATATGATATCATCGTTTCACCTTGCACACCGGGCATCTGTAGTCCAATTCGTCTGGGATGAAACGATACAACACTTTCACTCCACACTGGCGGCATCTGTCAACACGGGTTTCTTCCCCGCATACTTCGAGAGTGACACCACATGGGTGTCTACCACAATCTCTACAGTCTGTCTGGCGGGTTAATACTATTGGCAACCCTCTAGCCAGATTCTTCCGTAGTCGTTCCGACTTTATTTCGCTCGGTGTTCTTTGCTTAGTGTTCCAATTCTTTGCTCTGGTTGCTAACTTCTTTCTTAACGCATCTGTCATTATCAATCACCATAACCTTTCTGGGTTTAAAGTATTCGCTCCAAATTAACTTCTGTTCCGGGTATCGCTTTTCGATAAGGGAGAGGGCGTGCCACATGCTGGGTTTCATTTTTCCATCGCCTCCATAAAATCAAGCACCTGACGACTAGCATCGGTTGCCCCTTTCGCAATGAACACGGTATCACCAATAGACCGCAGGTAGCCAATCATTTTATACTGAGCCGCCGTAACATGCCCACCATCTTTATGCTTAAATTCAATCCAAAGTTTCCAGCAGGGGATGTATGTGTCGGGCACACCCGCAAGCACGCCTTCAAGTCGTAATGTTACAGCCGTCTTAATATCGCGGTGCCCGCCATTCGGGATCGCAAAAATCACAACGTCCGGGTATCTGCACCGAAACCACCGGATGAATCCTTGTTGCTCTACACTTTCACTGCTCATTCAAACACCATCTGTTTTGACTCCTGTTTACCAAAGACAAACCCAGTAATCCTAAAGTACCGTCCTTCAGGACGCACGCTAATATTTAATACCTTTTTCCAATAAGGGTGTTCTTTAAGTGCATCGGTTACAGTTGTTGCGTGACCCCCGAATTGTTTCACAATGCTCACAGACTTATCATGCGCATAACCGTCGTGGTCTAAGGCAAGCCAAAGAGCGTACTCTTTATCATCCTTGTCGTAGAACGCAACCTTGACACTATCCTTCCCACCTTGCTTTTTGTGGCGGGATACCCAAGTATCAACCACATTGACAATGAAGCTTTCCTGCTGGTCGGAAAGGACTGCGCCACAATACGCCACGGCGCCGTGTTGTGCCGTAACGGGAAACGCAAAGTCACATGCAGGGCACACCATGGTTCTGGTGTGAAGTATGACATGGCAGTTCGGGCATTCTTTTACGGGGTCTGGGTTCTTTACCACGTTGAAGATGTTCTTCGATTGGATAGGCTCGATGTCATCAACCATGCCGTGAGCCACGACGTTGCCGCCGTAGTCCATAAGCAAACAATTTTCTTTGCCGGGATACGTGCGCATTCCACGACCTACGATCTGGACATATTTTCCAGTTGATTGTGTCGCCATTAAAAGGCATATCATATCACAACGTGGAACATTAAAACCCGTGGTGAATACCGCAACGTTAACGAGGCAACGGATGCCCCCAGTCTTGAATTTGTTAACAGTATTGTCGCGTTCCTCCTTTGGGGTTTCTCCTGTAACCACTTCGCAAGTGATACCGTGTTTACGCACTTCTTCTGCAACGTGCTCGGCGTGAGTAACACCAGACGCGAATATCAACCACGCCTTTCTATCTTTACCATACGCCACAATCTCTTCGACAGCTTGTTTAATCAACTGTGGGTCGTCGGCAGCATGGGCAAGTTCGTTTGAGGCATAATCCCCAGCGCGAGTGTGGACGTGGGTTAAATCAATCTTCGCAACCCCACCTTTGCTTATGACGGGAACGAGGTATCCATCACCAATCAGTTTTTTCATTTCGCAGACGTAAGCGATTCCATCAAAGAGAGCGCCCTCTCCCTGATGTAAAACACCACTGTCCAACCTGTACGGAGTGGCTGTAAAACCAACCACCACAACGTTGGGGTTGGCGATGTGCATATCGGATATGAATTGTCCGTATCTCGTTTCTGCGGCGCGAGGAATAAGATGGCTTTCATCCACAAGGATAACATCTATCTTCCCAAGTTCGAATGCTCGTTTGTAGATGGACTGTATACCCACGAAAAGGATTTGCGCCTTGGTCTGACGCTTACCCAATCCCGCCGAGTAGATACCAGTGTTGGCTTCTGCCCAATGTAGTTTAAGTTCCTTCTCGTTCTGGGAGATGAGTTCTCTTGTGTGGGTTACACAAACGATACGCACCTTCTTGTTTTCAGTACAGGTGCGTTTGCAGAACTCTGCAATCATAATGGATTTTCCCGACGCCGTAGGTGCGACGATAAGACTATTCTTACCCCTACCAGTTTCCCAGTATTCGTAGATGGCGTTTACGGCATCTTCCTGATAGTCACGAAGGATCATCTCAACCTCACAAGACAACCATAAACGGCACCGTCAACAATAAGCAACAACTCATCCTCGTCCCTGTCGGGATGGGCTTTAACTGATACCCGCGACCCCGCCGGTATCGGCACTTCGTGGTTGATGACGGCAGACCAGTATATTGTTTTCTTATGGTTCGTCATTATCACCATCTCCCGAACACCAACCCGCGTTCATACACGAAGCACCCATCATAAACAGCACGAACATTACTTGGGTAGTTCCTCCAGCCAGATTGTATTGGCTCGCGCCAGTCGTTTCAAATACCCACAGTTGTATTACAAACAGG
>Ga0209668_10000622_pt1 | contig 14706 bp, 12 predicted proteins | sample FrelakmetPLP11PL_FD_187150 | JGI IMG/M metagenome (GOLD analysis project Ga0209668, IMG submission 187150) | Freshwater lake sediment microbial communities from the University of Notre Dame, USA, for methane emissions studies - PLP11 PL (SPAdes)... | ecosystem: Environmental > Aquatic >... | reverse complement strand
CCCTCATGATCTCAGCAGTGTCAGGGTTTTTCTTCTGGGGCATAATTGAACTTGTAGAACAGAACATATCATCGAGACAGACAAAGCTGGTGAACGAAGAACTCCAGAGGACCAGCTCTTCACAGAGCCTGCTCACGGTTGCCATCATGATCGAGAGGGCAGAGAGGACTTCCAGGGCAAAATCACGGGTTGCGACTGCGTCCATTGTATTCATGAGGATCCCATCGAATCCAAGCAGTGTTGCGGTATAGTCCCTGTCTATCCGGTACCCCGTGGACGCAAATGCTGCAGCGCCAAGGGGTGATCGGTTAACCCGTGCATATGCCTCGTTCAACCGGTCAAAATCGCGGGAAAAGGCCTGCTCGTATGCAAGGAGATGGTGGGCAAGTGTTGTTGGCTGGGCATGCTGGAAGTGGGTAAACCCCGGCATATATGATTCACGATGTTGTTGTGCGCATCCGAGAAGGACTTCCCGAAGTTTCACGAGTAAACCCAGTTGCAGAATGAGTTCATCCCTTAAATGAAGCCTGATGCAGGTCGCAACTTCATCGTTTCTTGAACGCCCGATATGGAGCCTTCCACCCGCCTCTTCGCCGGCTGCTGCGATCAGCACCGACTCGATTCCCGCGTGGATATCCTCAAAATGATCAGAAAATGCCTCTTCAGGTACCCCTGTACCATGCATGCCGAGCAGCACCCTCATGATGGCCACGGCATTGTTATGGTCAATAATGTTCTGCCGTTTCAGCATCAGGAGGTGGGCAATATCCACGAGGAGATCTGCTTCCGCTATACTCCGGTCCGCCTCCATTGAGGAAAGGAACTGCTTAATACCCTGAGTCCTTTCACCCGACAGGCGGCCACGTCTGACTACATCTTCCTGCATCGACTGAAATCTCTCCTGTTTATAAATTGGCCGGCGGATGAGATTAAAGCCACGCTTTTCTTGAGGCGAGCTCGATCGCCCGCTGGACCGATTCCTTCGGAATTATCGTGGCAACAGGTATGTGGACGAGCTGCTCAATGACGCTGCTGACAATAGGGGCACAGACGATTGCAATTGCACCTTCCCGCTCAGCCCTGACTGATGCGATGATTGCATCTTCCATGGTGTGCACCGGGTATTCACGTATATTGATGCGGTGGCCTTCGACGTCAGCGGTCCGTTCAACGACGATGTCGAGCACCGGTCGTGCAGCAATGAGGCCGATAAATTCCTCCTCGTTATGCCGGTAATACCTTCGTAATGCACGGACTATTGCACGCAACGTGGACAGGTTCGGGGAGCGTTTGCCATGCAGTATCTTATAGAGGGAACTCTGGGCTATGCCACTTTCGAGGGATAACTCGCGGATCGTAATTCTCAAATCCTTTCGGAGAATATCATTAAGAACCCCGACAAACTCTTCATCTGATAACAGGGCCGCCCGCATGAGCTTGTCAACAGGGTCCATCTGTACCATAGTATCGATACAATAAGGATAATTAATTATAATAATATTCGTTTTGTGTCACAGAAATTAATAAATTTTTTTATCAATATGGACATTTATAATATTTTAGTTATCCTATAGTAAAAAATACTTTGAACTAATGCTACAATTGTATCAATATTTTATCCTGAAAATGAATCTATAAATATTGACAGGTCGACATTTCCTTATATGAAGAAGATTGCACCCCTCATTGTGGTCTGTATCGCCCTTGCAATGGTCCTTTTCATTGCAGGGTGTGTGCAGCCGGTAACCCCCCAGACACCGGTCACCACAAGTGGAACCCCCCAGGCAACTACACCTGCCGGCGCAGGGACGACAGAAGTTGATGTCATGTACGCTGGTGGCGTAGGGCCGATGCCCGTCCTGCTCTCAACCAACCAGGTAGATGGATATATCGCATGGCAACCGTACGTTTCCGTTGCCACTGAATCAGGTATCGGGCAACTTGTCACCTATACAAAGGATTTCCCCCCGGTACCAGAATGGAATAACCACCCATGCTGTGTGCTTACCGCGAGGAATGACCTGGTGGCCGGCAGCCCTGACTTTGTCAATGCGATGGCCGCACAGACGATCCTTGCTGACCAGTGGATAACCGATCATCCCGACCAGGCAGCAGCTGACCTGTCAGAATGGCTCATTGGTAATGACACCATAAAGTTCGGAGACCAGTCCGTACCGGCAATGAACGTGATGAAGAGTGCGATCCCCTCGGTAAAATATACGACTGAGCCAACCCCTGAATGGGTAAACGGGACGAAAAATTTCGTTAATGCCCAGATTAGTCTCGGGTATGTTACTGGCAGTCTCAAGAACACCAGTGCCCGTGACATGGATGCCACGCTCTTTGATTTCAAGCCGTACGGGGCTGCGAAGAAGATGATCGCCGACAAGAAGATCGTTACTCCTGCAAAGGTAAACAAGCAGATTGGAATAGGGTACCTCAAGGGAGATATGCACGGCGCGGCCCTCCTTATAGCGGTCAGGGAATGGAAATATTTCAATGACACCTACGGAATAGCAATCAAACCCAGAGATCCAACCGCCTCGAAGCCGGAGATCTGCGACCTGATCGTTAACGGGGTCACTGTTGCAGAACTTAAGCTGGTTTCCGCTGATGCCGGTCCGCAACTGATGCAGATGGAAGCAACCGATATTATCGGAATGGGCTATGCCGGTGTCCCACCCGCAATCGGGTCAATTGATAAAGGTTCACCGATAAAAGTTCTGATGCCGATTAACACGGAAGGCTCAGGGCTTGTCGCAACAAAAGGGTCACCTGCCGTTGACTGGAACAGTTTCATCAAATATGCCGGAGAGCGTTCAGCAAGTGGAAAACCCCTGAAGATTGCAGCACCCGCCAAAGGATCTATCCAGGATGTAATGCTGCAATATTCCCTGAAATACAGCGGTGTGACAATAAAATTTGTCTGACCCCAACCTTTTTTCCAGGGATCCATGCCATGAAACGTTCCTTTTCCTGGGTATTTCCGGGATCAGAATTTCCGTATAACGTCAGGTGCAACCACGGTACGGTGAACCCCAGGATTAAAACAATTTCCTTTCCTGTTCCGGATATCCGTGAAAGAAGGTTCATCTGGCTTTAGGGAGAACTAACACCATGCAAATGCCCACTGAAAAACCACATTGGTGGCATAGGATCCTTTCAAAAACCGTCCTTTTAAAAATTGCTCTACCTATTATCATTATTATCAGCTGGCAGGTGCTTTCGGTACTAATCGATAATGAATTCATCCTCCCCTCTATTGGCTCAGTCCTCTATGTGCTTTCCAAACCCTTTGCCGATATCCTTGGCAGCGGGAGCCTTGTCGGTAATGCTATGATCAGCCTTGGAAGGGTGTTGATAGGATTTTTTATTGCAGCCATGCTCGCAATACCCCTTGGTATCGGGATGGCCCGGAATGGTAAAGTCCATGATTTTTTTGACTCCACAATACAGGTATTCCGGCCAATCCCCCCGCTTGCATGGGTACCTCTTGCACTTGCGTGGTTCCGGATTGGCCTCTTGTCAATGGTTTTTATCATTGCAATCGGTGCATTTTTTCCCATCCTGCTGAACACACTTGACGGGGTAAAAAGCATAAAAAAGACCTGGATCGAAGTTGCCCATACACTTGGTGCAAAAGAACGGCAGGTACTCGTCAAGGTGATCCTCCCAGGTGCTGCACCTACCATATGGACCGGCCTTCGGGTCGGTTTCGGTATTGCATGGATGTGTGTCGTCGCAGCCGAGATGATGCCCGGCACCAATTCAGGAATAGGGTATCTCATTATTACCTCCTATAACTGGGGGCAGGTGCAGGTAATCATCGCGGGTATTATTGTTATCGGGATCATCGGGCTTGGAATTGATTATCTTTTCAAAATCGTTGAAACAAAGAAGTTTATGTGGAGGGAGCTTGACCGATGACGCTAACTGTTGAAAATATCAGCAAAGAATTTGAACAACGGGACGTCCGCTCACCTGCACTTAAATCCATTCATCTCGAATTCGAAGAGAAAGAATTTATCTGTGTCCTTGGACCGTCCGGGTGTGGGAAAACCACCCTGCTCCGGATCATAGCCGGTCTTGAAAATCCAACCTCGGGAACGGTTCTCATCGACGGAGAAGTGGTTACCGGGCCGACGTCGCGTACGGCGATGATTTTCCAGGACTATTCATTGTTTCCCTGGCGTACCGTACTGGACAATATCGCGTTTGGTCTCGAGATGAAAGGAATAGGTGAAGAGGAACGTCACAAGATGGCGGGCCACTACCTCGACCTGATCGGCCTGTGCGGGTTTGGGAAAAATTTTCCCTACGAACTCTCCGGAGGTATGCGCCAGCGCGTTGCCGTGGCACGGGCACTTGCGATTGACCCTTCAGTCCTGCTGATGGATGAACCGTTCGGTGCACTTGATGCCCAGACCAGGAACATGCTCCAGAAGCAATTACTCGAAATATGGGATAAAACCAAAAAAACAGTCATTTTTGTTACGCATAGCGTGGATGAGGCAGTTTTTATGGCTGACAGGATTGTTGTGCTCACCAGCAGGCCCGGTACAATAAAAGAAGTCGTAACAATCGATCTTCCAAGGCCACGCGACCGGACCAGCCAGGACTTTGCCAAGGTCCGCCGATATGTGCTCGGCCTGATCGATGAGCAACAGTTTACCCAGTAAGATTTAATAGCAAATATCTCCTTTTTATAAAGAACGAATAGATCGAAGGAGTTCTGAGCCATGGTACGAAAACCGGGAAAGATGTATAGAAATATTTCAAAGAAGGCATATACCCGCCGAAAATACATGGGCGGTGTGCCGGGAAGTAAGATTGTCCAGTTCGAGATGGGAAACCTTTCATCTGAGTTTCCGCTCGAGGCCCACCTTGTTGTAACCGAGAGCTGCCAGATCAGGCATACCGCGCTTGAAGCGGCCCGTATTGCAGTAAACAGGCGCCTGATGAAAGAAGTCGGAAGAATGAACTTCCACTTTAAAATCCGTGTTTACCCACACCACGTCCTCCGCGAAAACAAGCAGGCAACCGGTGCAGGTGCGGACAGGGTATCAGAAGGGATGAGGCTATCATTTGGAAAACCGGTAGGGACTGCTGCGCGCGTAGAATCGAAGCAGAAAGTGTTCACGGTGTATACGACACCCCAGTACCTGGAAAAGGTAAAGGATGCACTCCGGCATGGAGGCCACAAGCTCCCGTCCCCTTCGTATATCATCATCGACGAGGAAATTGTCGTTGCTGAATCATTAGAATAATAAAAACTTTTTTTCCGATTTTATAGATCATTAACGAAAATCCGGTTCTTATTCCCAACCCGGTCTGATACCCTTTGCACCTCTGGAAAGGATTGTCGATTCGGAAAACAGGGAATTGAGTAATCAAGGCAGCCTGATTAGAAACTAACCTGAAATCATGATATACTTTCCATGGTGTCTGTGTCGATTACCTCATCCACAAAAGTTGTCAACTGGCTAAGTACATTCGGGTCAATTCCTTTTTCAACCAAAAGAAAAATCCCCGATAAATTCTGGATACGCAGTTTATTTGTCACAAAGTGGATAAACTTTGTAATGTGATGAGAGGGAATGTAAATCAGCATTGAATTAATTGAATCCAGAAGCAGGCAGGTCTTTTTTCCTTCGAGTTCTTTGATAGACTCAATGATTGCGATACCCATATCTGTGAGGTTCCCTGGATTACTGATATAGCGGCAGTTTTTCATAGGGGGTAGATTTGTGCCTCCGGCATATTTTGTGACGGCATCAACAAAATAGATCTTTTCTTCAGGTATTCCGTGTTTGTCATAATTTTTTTTCAGAATGCCCGCCAGCTGGTTCGTTGTTACAACAATAAGATAATAGTCCGTATCTACAGCAGCTTTTATCAGTTCGATATTTTTATTCCTTATTCCGGTTGCTGATGCCATGACGAGGCATAATTTATTTTCATATATATTCTCCAGGGAAAAAACCATTGAATTTCTCCTACTCCGTGAGGAATTTTTCGGAAGCAGGGGATATCTCACCAAAGCTAGAGACAATTGTCTTGTTCAGATCACGGATGTTCTGCTGGATCTGCTCCATGTTTTTCGCCTGGAGTTTCAGCAGGGAAACAATCTCTTCCTGGCTATAATCCCCCTTTATTATGCCATCCCCAATGAGTTTGAGGTTCAGCCCGACCACTTCAACCGGTGTTCTGAGACGCATTGCAGCCTCCTTGATATAGCCGATGTAACGCTCATTCGTTTCTTTCAATAGTAACTCGGTTTTCTTACGCTCGGTAATATCCATAAAACTTTCCAGGAGATGTTTCCTGCCATTTAAATAAACCGGGGTGACAGTTTTTATGATCGGGATTTTCTCACCCCTGAAATTAAGGAGGACACGTTCTGCATTATCGACTTCGTTCCCAAGATCAGTAATGGGACATTTTCCTGCATCAGCCGGACAAATAAAATGGTGGCATAATTTACCAACAATTTCTTCCAACGGTACTCCAATTAACTTTATGGCAACAGGGTTTGCTTCGACAATGGTATGGGTTTCCGGTTCCACGATAACGATACCTGTCTGAATCGAAGTAAAAATGACTTTTAATTTACCTTCGCTTTCTGATAGGCGCTCTTTTTCAGTAAATAACTTTTTACGCGATAACTCAAGTTCTTCAGACATAATTGCAACAAGAAGTGTGACAATCACAAACATTGCCCCTCTCAGCGCCAGAGCCCAGATCGATTCTCCTGCAATGAAGTAACCGACAGCGATGTGCAGGGTGGCAAGAATAATCGCGAGGACAATTGCTTTTTTCTGGTACCAGATCGCTGCTAGGACCAGAAGGACGTAAAAGAAATGGGTATATCCGATTGAAACACCGAGATAGAGATGCATCAGGATTTCAAGGCCGATACAGATAACCGCCAGAATAATGAGTGTCAGGATTTTCATCCTCTCATCACTAAATGAATTGGAAAAACCGGCCATATAACTCTCTCCAGGTTGCTATTTTATTTTTAAAGGCTTAAATTATTTCCTGGAGCACAAGTACAATTTTTTTGATATTTTTTAGTTATTTCTGCAGAGGGTTCTGAAAAATATTGCTCTATTGACAACCAGAACGGTATTATTCATTCATCGTCTCTCCCGGCAGACTGATCTTGGAATATAACAGGAACCGATTATCAATAACCCCCCATCTCTCCCGGAATTCATAAACTAGTTATTTAAGGATAACGAATATGCCTAATATAATCTGGAATATGAGGAGAGAAAACAAAAAGGGGAATTTCTATGATATCTGTTTTGCTCGTGGATGATGATCCTGCCCTGTTGGAAATTACCCGTATCTATCTCACAAAAAATAAGGAGATGGTGATCGATACGGCTCAGTCTGCGGCAGAAGCGCTTGAAAAATTGAAAAAAGCGACGTTTGATGTGATTGTTTCAGACTATGAAATGCCGTTAATGACGGGTATTGAATTTTTAAAAACACTCAGGGCATCTGGGGACCTCACACCCTTCATCATCTTCACCGGAAAGGGGCAGGAACAGGTGGCGATGGAAGCGATCAATAATGGTGCTGATTTCTATCTCATACGGGCAGGTGACCCGAAAAATGAGTTCATCGCCCTTACCCACAAGATGCGGAAGGCGGTTGAGCAACGACAGGCAGATATTGCGATCAGGGAATCAGAGGAACGGCTGCGAAAACTTCTCTATTCTCTTCCGTCCGGCGTCCTGGTAATCGATGCGGAAACTCATGTTGTATTGCAGGCAAACCCAGCAGCACTTCTCATGATGGGAGCAAAAGAACAGGATATTACGGGCAGGTCGTGTTTCGGTGTTGTCTGTCCGAATGAAGAAGGTCAATGCCCGATTACCGATCTCGGGCAGAAATTCGAGAGCATTGAGCGGTTGCTGTTACGAAAGGATGGTACCGGTATCCCGGTGATCAAGAGCGTCGCACGGATTAAACTCGGAAAACGCCCGGTTCTTGTAGAGAGTTTTATCGACCTCTCCGAGCAGAAGAAGGTGGAACGAGAACTACACGAGAGCAAGGAGAAATACCGGACACTGGTCGAAGAGATCCATGATATGATCTGGCTGATCGATGCAAAAGGCCTGTATAAGTACGTGAGTCCACGGAGCATCACCCTGCTTGGATACCCCCCGGAAGACCTGATCGGGCACACACCCTCTGAATTCATTTCTTTTGAAGATGCGAACTATGTCCGCGATATTTTTGCAAAAAATTTTAAGGAACATAAAGAGCTTCATTTGATCGAGACCCATACCCGCCACAAGGATGGAAGGACCATAGTCCTTGAATCGAGTGCTATTCCCTACTATTCAAAGAATGGCGCCCTTATCGGGTACCGGGGTGTAAGCCGTGACATAACAGAAATCAAAAAAGGTGAGGAAGTACAGGCCCTGCTGGCTGCGATAGTGACTTCTTCTGATGATGCGGTAATCAGCGAGGACTTAAACCACGGGATTACCACCTGGAACCGGGGTGCCGAGAGGATCTATGGATATTCCAGGGAAGAAATGATCGGCACGGACTCTCATAAAATTGTTCCCGGGGAGGAAATGGGGGCCCTTCACGATATTATCGACCAGGTCGTAAAAGGGGAACATGTTGAACATTTCAACACGTTCCGAATTAAAAAGGACGGGAGCAATGTTGAAATCTCGCTGTCACTTTCCCCAATCCTGAACCATCGTGGCAATATCGTCGGGATTGCCACGATTGCGAGGGACCTCACGAAGCAGCGTGAAACCGAGAAAGCCCTGCTTGCCTATATCACAGAGACCGCCATGCGGTTAAAGAACCCCGTTGAATTGATAGGGGACCGGCTTGCGGATATCCGGGAGCAGATCCAGGCGGGTGATGTAACTCCTGACGAACTCCTCCTCCAGCTCCAGATCCAGATTAAGAACACAGAACAGATTGTTTCAAACCTCCGTGAACTGAACATGGCGATTTCGGCAGGTTTTACCACCATACCAGAAGCATACCAGAAATACCTGAAACGTTAGTGTGATCATGGGATTTTCTGCTGATACGCTGAACGAAAACCGGATTGTACTGCTCCTTGCGGACTCACGCAGGCTGAAGCAGACGAATACCGCGGCAATCAAGGAGCTGACGAGCAACGGCTATAGCGTGATGCTTGTCTCGGTCACGCTCCCTAACATCGTTATCCGGCGTACGTACGAAGCGGCAGGAATTGACATGTCAAAAATATTTGTGGTCGATGCCGTGACCAAATATTCGGGTGGCCCGACGGTGCAGGATGACCCTCATTGCAGGTATATATCTAACCCGGGAAATCTCACCGATATCGGGATAGTAGTCACCGAGGGACTTAAAACCCTGCCTGGCGATAAGAAGTGCCTCTTCTTTGATGATATATCAACGATGCTCCTCTATTCCCCGTCGGTCACTATTTCAAAGTTTATCCACTTCATTACGAACAAGCTCCGTTTATTCGATGTAACGGGTGTGTTTCTCGCAGTTGAGAAAGGGCTTGACCCTGCACTGCTCACGCAGATCTCGACATTTGCGGACCTGGTGCAACCCCTGGAAGAGGAAGAGGGTAAGTAAGTTTTCTGGTACAGATTATTCCATGGGATTCCTTAATGAAATGAGATTATTTATTGCAGGACTATTTACCTATTATAGACCCGCCTTTTCATCACCTAATACTGCGCAAGGCTATGCAGATTTTTGTATTGATGTTATTTTATAAGGTAATTTCCAAAGTTAATATCCTCCCGGGAACATTTAGACCCCGGATTCACGACGATCTGTGTATACTCCCCGGATAAAGGATTAGTTACCCGATATCCTGGTTTTACTATTTCCTTCACCATATATTGTTTGGTATAATCGATAGATGGAAAAATATAATACCCCACAGAATTGGTATAGGTCGTTTTTGCATATTTGTACTGATTACCCTCTTTAATGTACAAATCCATTTGCCAGTTTGCTAAACCCCCCTCACCAACCTCTCTGATACCATTGCCATTCATGTCATTCCACTTGGTCCCGCTGATAAAGGGACACTCAGCATTGGGTGAAAACTCTGCGAATATCACCTGGTTTGAGGTGACAGGTGTGAATGTGTAGGTCGATACTATCCCGACGGATACACCATTTACCTTAATATCCGAGATATGGTACCCGGTCGACGGTGTGAATGTATAGGTAGGAGTCGCTCCATAGTTGACTGTTGTTATACCGGATGGTGAGATCGTGCCTCCGGGATCTGCTGATGCATCAATAGTATATTGGTTGATGGCGAATGTCGCTGATATTGTCTTGTCCGAAGTAATTGCCGGGAAGGTGTAGGTCGTAATGGCCCCAACAGATGTGCCGTTTACGAGGACATCAATAACATGATACCCGGTATTGGGTGTTATTGTGTATGTTGGGGTCGCCCCATAATTGACTGTTGTTGTACCCGCGGGGGAAATCACTCCATTGGCCCCTGCGGATGCCGTGATAATAAATTTCCTGATAGCAAACGATGCTACAATAGTATGATCGGTAAACACATTCGTGAACGTATAACTCCCAACAGTACCTGCTGAAACTCCGTCCACTATTACATCTGCGATGGCATAGCCTGCCAGAGGAGAGATCGTAAATGTCTGGTTGCCCCCATAGGGGACACTTACCACACCGAGGGGGCTTATAGATCCGCCGGCAGTAGAGATTGATGAGGTAATCGTGCGGGGTGGAAAAGATATAAAGGATGCAACTATCGTATGATTTGACACTACATTACTGAAGGTGTAACTCGCTACAGCTCCCACTGAACCCCCGTCTACTTTCACATCTGCGATTGTGTAGCCGGCCTGGGCAGAGATATTAAATATCCGGCTATTTGCCTGGGTAACAACGACCGTTCCCAAGGGGGTTATTGACCCGCCGGCAGTAGAGGTTGATGAATTGATGATATAGGTAGGAACGGCAATGAAGGATGCCGAGATTGTGTGATCAGAGTTAACATTATTGAAGGTGTAACTCGCTACAGCTCCTACTGAACCCCCGTCCACTTTGATATCTACTATAAGATACCCGGTCTGTGCTGTGATGGTGAATGCCTGGCTGTTTCCCTGGTTTACACTGATAGATCCAAGAGGGCTTATTGACCCGCCTGCAGTAGTGATTGATGAAGTTATGGTGTAGCTTGGAACCGCGGTAAAATAAGCTACTATTGTATGATCAGAATTTACATCGTTGAACTGATAATTCGATAATGCACCAACTGAACCCCCATCCACTTTTACGTCCGTGATGCTGTGTCCTGGTAAGGCGGTTATTACAAATGTTTGGCTATTTCCTATAGTTACTCCGACAAACCCTGATGGCGAGATCGAACCACCGTTACCTGCTGATGCAGTTATCGTATAGATCGTTGTGCTTTTAGATGTCGACTCTCCAAGACTTCTTTGACCAAGGAGAGTTGGGTCTTCAGTACCGGTATAATACACTCTTACCAGACCAGGCGGGGGATCAGACTCCACCGTAATCACACGCCCAAGTGACCATGATTTGTCAGGATCTGAATTGATTGTGAAACTTTTTGTAGCGTTATCAATAAAAACTGCATATTTGCCATCAGGTATTGGATCGCCACCCACATGGGTAATATTAATTATATAAGGGGGAATGACATTCCCATCCAGAACTTTCGTAGAATTGACCACTAAGAACTTTACCTGGGGAACGTTATGAACTGCCGGTTTGGAAATCATTCCTGCAGCAATAACTGCTACTACGATAACAATCATTGAAATTAGAATTAACGCACCGATTAATTCCGATACTCCAGATTCCGTTATGCGGCAATTATTCTTTTGTTTCATTTCCCCTCTCTAAATGATTGCGGCAGATTTCAGCGTAATTGATTATACCGGAATATTGTCGTAATTACTGTTACCCTTTACTATTGAAGATAAAAAGTATTTCTGCTGAAAAATATTGTTAAAAATTCTTTCGGATTTCCCAAATCTTCTTTTTTAAAAGATATCGCTATTCAAAATTTGTCTGGGCAAGTAGCACTTTACTGGATGGACCATTATAATATAATTGGACTGTTTTTGGCTTACTTGGCCAATTTACAACCATATATGGGGACTGGAATGTCCATTCAGTTTTTTCTATCCATGGTGTTGTTGAAGGGTCAAAGATCACCGTTGTAACTTCCGATCCATCAATAACTACGATATATCCTCTATCTTGTAAGGGATCACCTCCCATATGAGTTATATTGATAAAATAATTTACAGGGCTCTGATTAGAGTAAGTGATAGATGCACTCAATTCTGGAATTTTCTCTGGGCGGGGTTGGGAGATAACGACAGTTGTCACAACCATCATCAGTATCACAACAAGTGATACGAGAAGAATTGCTCCGATAAGTTCAGATACGCCTGATTCAGATTTTATTGTCATTCGAATAGAATACCTCACGAATAGGAAGTGGGGGATAAGTAGACCAACGCGACATTATTTTTTGTATTTAGGGAAATATCATATGGTTGTGCACTGACAGGATTTGGATTTTTAACAATCATATACGCCTCGGTCGATGAGTTGCCTGTGGTGATCCAAGCACTTGCGTCACTTTTCTGTTTGATCTTATCAAAAGTTTCTTTCCACATTCGGACATATGTATCAGTATCTAATCCTCGGTAAATAGTAACCGTTATTTTAACACTTTTAGCGTTAGGAACCCCAGAGGCGAGAGGGTAGATTATTGGATCATCCGTTGGATTTGGTTTAGGCAATGTTGTTAAAACCTCAACGAGCGATGAGCCTCCAACCTTTGAAGGTGTTGTCCCTGGTATGGTAATCCCATGAAGAGTTACGTCTGCAAAATTATAACTAACTGAATTTATCGATAGACTATCAGTGTCTATTGTTATCGAGGGAAGTAATTTTACAACGGCTCCATTATCCTGGTTTAAGAAAACACCCCCATACTGGTAAATATAATTTTGAGTGATCCAATAGTTATTGCTGGAACGATATTCAAGCATCCCCATTTGATGGTTCAAAATAGTATAGGTTCCTTGATTTTCTTGATATCCTGTTGGTTTACAAGTAATTCTAGTGCTACTGGGAACAATAGTCATGAAGAAAGGATATGGTGCAAATGATTCTTTCAATCCATATGCATTATCAGCAAGATCTATTATGTAGGGAGATTGTGTGGGAGTTTTATTTACAATAGAACTTTGTATTACCAGATTACTCACTGTTGGATTTCCATTTTTTATTACTGTTATTGAAAGAGTCTTGGCTGAGGATCCCGGTGATATACTCAAATTTACTTCCCAAGCCGTATTATTTGGTTTAATAATGACGTAGTCAGGTACTGAGATATCAGTGGTCGAAAAGTTTACATAAAGATGATCTGGTTCACTTTGCACCACCCATTGTGAGGGGGTATAGTACCCTGGTAATTCATTAATCAGTGCATCGACTGCGGTGATAGTTATCATATCTTTGTTTGTCACCAGATTATCCGTCACCACCAACGTTCCCCCCGAAGTAACAGGCTGGAAAAGTGGGAGATTTACAAATGAGCCCTGTGTGGAACCTGGGTTTGTTCCGAGAGTAAACGGGGAACTAATTTGGGTATTGTATTGGTTATTGAGCCAGAGTGAGTCAACCGTAGTTTTATAATCGAGGAACTGGTTCTGGACCACATCCATGTGCGCAATTTCCAAGTCCCGCCCCTGTGCTGGTACGACGTAGGTGAGGTAGAGCGAGGCAACTATGGCAATCAATGCAAGGATCAGCACAAAGCCAATCACTTCAGATATCGCATCATCACGCCGACGGACCACCATGATCTTTTTAACATATTGGGTTATTCTTTATAAAACATTACGTGATGTTCTGGCTTTTTGAAAAAAATTAAGTTGCAATGAAATTTTTCAATGGGTCAATTAAGCTGGCTTGTTTCCAAAATTTACGCCTGTTTTATAGCATTTTGTCGGGTCTGGGTTAAGGACAAATTTATCACTTTCCCCCGTGCTCGGATTCGTGGCAACCCATCCGAATTTGATAGTCTCTGTAATGTAATATTGCTCAGCAGACTGCGAATATTGGCGGCCTGTGAATATATAATTTCCATTGGCATCCGTCGTTGTGGTCGCTACAAGGATGAAGATGCTGGTTTGTTTATAATAACAATCCACCTGCCAATTGAAAAGACCGATATTGTCCAAGCTATTGTATACCCTTCCGGAAATGGTGCCGCAGGGTGGTATCGGATTAATCACAAACGTTGCAGCAATAGTGTGAGGTGCCTGAACATTTGAAAACGTGTAGGTTGCGATAGCCCCCTGAGGTACACCGTCTACAAAGACGTTTAAGATTACATAACCGGTGTTGGGTGCGATCGTGAATACCTGGTTACTACCCTGGTTCACAATAACCGATCCTGAAGGTGAGATAGAACCTCCCGTACCGGCTGTCGCAGTTATCGTGAATGTGGGGGTTGGAGCGAACGTTGCAGCAATAGTGTGAGGTGCCTGAACATTTGAAAACGTATAGGTTGCGATAGCCCCCTGAGGTACACCGTCTACCAGGACATTTAAGATTACATAGCCGGTGTTGGGTGCGATCGTGAATATCTGGTTACTACCCTGGTTCACAACAACCGATCCTGAA
>Ga0209668_10000621_pt1 | contig 14710 bp, 23 predicted proteins | sample FrelakmetPLP11PL_FD_187150 | JGI IMG/M metagenome (GOLD analysis project Ga0209668, IMG submission 187150) | Freshwater lake sediment microbial communities from the University of Notre Dame, USA, for methane emissions studies - PLP11 PL (SPAdes)... | ecosystem: Environmental > Aquatic >... | reverse complement strand
TGGACGACGATCATCGTTTCCATGTTTCTCTGGGTGGACGTTATGATCGCAATGATCCGCAGGATGTTGAGCCTGTTTTTGAGATTCCCATCAGCCGATTTAGCTGCTATAGATTAGACAAATAAGAAAAAAAGATACCTAAAACTGCGTTCGAATGGAGATCAACGTGGAATTACGTCCTTATCAACAAACCGCCATTGATGCGGTGCGGCAAGAGATAGTTGCCGGCCACAAGCCTGTTTTGTCGGCGCCTACGGGTTCTGGCAAAACTCTGATTGCCTCTGAAATATTTGCTTTGGCCCGTGAGAAAAATAAACGGGTTGTATTCGTGGTGCCGTTTCTGAGCCTGATTAATCAGACTTGGCGAGCCTTTGAGCGGGCGGGCATGGACGCCAGTGATATGAGCATTATCCAAGGGGATCATCAGCTTACAAACTACGCCAAGCCCATTCAGATTGCCTCGGCTCAGACCTTGGAGCGCCGGCCTAAGCTACCTGAAGCCGATATTGTGATCTTTGATGAGTGTCACATAAACCGGAAAATCTATACCCGGTGGATGAATGAGGCCCCCCACGTTAATTTTGTGGGTTTGTCCGCTACCCCATGGGCTAATGGCATGGACGCCATTTGGTCTAAAATGATTGTTGTTTCAACGCTCTCTGAGTTGATTGACCAAGAGCATTTGAGCCCGTTTAAGTATTATGCTCCCGCTCAGCCTGATCTTTCCAAGGCTAGAGTTCGAATGGGCGATTACGTCGAATCTGATCTTGAGAAGATCATGGTAGATAACACGTTGATTGCTGATATTGTTAATACTTGGAAGGAAAAAGCTGACGGTAGGCCCACATTCTGTTTTTGCGTCAACCGCAAACACGCTCAGGAGGTTCAGGCACAGTTCTTGAGAGCTGGCATCCCGGCTGGTTATGTTGACGCCTATACCAAAGTCGAAGAGCGTGAGGATCTGGTCGCCCAGCTAAAAACCGGGCATTTGAGCGTTATCTGTAATATCGGCACTATGACGACAGGGGTGGATGCACCTTTTGTGTCATGTATCATTATGGCGCGCCCTACCAAGTCTGAGATGCTGTTTATCCAGATTGTTGGCCGTGGTCTACGTCGTGATCCTGAGAGCGGCAAGACTGATTGCCTGATCCTAGATCATAGTAATACGGCCCTTACCCTTGGCCGCCCGGATGAGATCCATTATGAGGATTTTGTATCCGCCAAAGCCGCCACGGCTGCGGAGAAGCGTAAGAAGGAAAAAGATAAGAAAAAGCCGCGCCTCTGCCCATGCTGTAAATTCGTCCTGTTACCCAAAGAATCTGATTGCCCATCTTGCGGTTACTCGTTCCCGCCCCCGGTGAGCAATGTAGTCGTGGAGCAGGGAGCCCTTGTCGAGCTTGGACAAAAGGGTAAGAAGGGTAAATACGATCGGGACGATAGGCAGGTTTGGTATTCAGGCCTACTATGGATTGCTCGAGATAGAGGTTATAACAAGGGATGGGTTTCTTGGAAATATAAAGAAGCATTTGGCGTCTGGCCTAAAGGACTAAATGAAACTCCTCAATACCCTGATGCTGTAATTATTAATTGGGTGAAAAGCCGCAATATAGCTTGGGCTAAATCCAAGCAAAATCAACCTGTAACTATAAATAGCGTTCTTTCTGCAATGCGACCCGGAAGATAATAATGGCTAGAGCTGGAAGAAAACGTAAAATAGGTGATCGGTTCCCGTCTGGCCAAATCCGCCCAGAGGATGATGGGCCCAGTCCTGCGGCTGTTAAGCGCCTGCGTGGCGCTGCTCTTTTGGGAATGGCTGACGCCCAGTGGGGTTCTATCTCTGGGCTATATTTCCTGTCTAAGAAAATAGATGAATCCGAGTATCAGGCCGCCAAGCGGTTTGGCGATCTCCACTCCCAGTATATCTCCGTAATTGGTGGCCCACGCGCCCCCAAGACGTCCACTGGTGAGATACCCTCCAGAGGCGTTCAGGTAGATGTGGACACAGATTTAGGGCGCCAACAGGCTGATAAACATATTTCCGTTATGACTAAATATAACGAAGCCCATACGGCTCTGCTTATGGTTAGCCCGATGACTGAGAATGATTTGATTCGGTTTTGCTCTATGCCCGGCGAATCGCCTCCGGGGCATGAAGGAATGATGCGCGTTAAAAACGGCCTTAAAGCTTTAGCTGAGCTTTGGAAGATATCGGCTAAGTAATTTGTGCATTGACATATGTAAACTTAAAGTTTAGCTTTGTATTGCCATTTTGGTTTCCTTATACAGGCACCACGGGTTTCCTCCCCGGTGTAACTTTCCCCGCTAGGATACTCCATTCTCCTAGCGGGGATTTTTTTACAAAGCCGGCCTGTCAAATCCACCTGATAACTCCTTAGATACCACGTATGCCATGGCTGATTCTCCCTTGGGGGTGATTCTAAGCCCAAGATCGACGTGAACGCGCCCGGCAACCTCAATACGAGCTGTTTTCAGCTTTTTGGCTAAAGCGATGGCGCTTTTAGCCGCTTGCACTGCTGGGGGCAGTATAAGCTTAGGCTTAACGGCGATGTGTTTCGGGGTTTTAGCATAAGCCCACGCTGCTTTGAGACATTCGCTAAACGGCGCGCCCGTCTCTTTGCGGCGCCTGTGGGCGTCACGCATTATATCACTACGATTGTATTTCATTTTGGTTCTCCTTTTTGATCTCATCAGCATCCGCCTCACGGATGGACGGGCCGGAGCCCGTTTCGATCTTACGCTTTGATGGCCTTGTAACGAACCGCCGGGAACATGGTGGTCTTGGCCAGAACGCTATACAATTCGGCTGGCAGGACTTTCTCAGCTTCCTTGGCGGAGATGCTGGTGCGCTCCTGTAACCCAACCGTAACCTTGAACCGATCACCCTCAATCAAATCCGTGCCAGTGGCGAGGATCTCTGCCTTGACTGCATCGAGTTCTGCCTGAATGGCGTCCATCTCGATTTTCAAAGCTGCGTAGCGATCGGCAAGTTCATTTTTCATCGACGTTCTCCATTCGTTGATAAGTTATCTTACAACTTGTCAGATAAGAGTCAACCCCTCAGAGCAAATAATTTGACACTTTGTCGAAAATATTTTACGTTTAGACACTCTCCGAGAAGGTAAAGGCTCGCGCGGGCCAGCAACCGGAATGCCGACAGCACAGGTAGCGTTGTGCCGGAGAGACTGCGAATGGAGAGATGTGATGACTGATCAGCAGTTTGATGAGTTTTTGACGGCATTAAAGGAAACAAATGCGCGTCTTTCTTTTATAGGTGATGTTTTATACGTCATATCTCGCGAAATTCAGGATAAATCTGAGCGCATAGATTGGGATGATGATTGCAAAGAAGATGATGACGAATGAACTACTGGGATCTTAAGCCGGAAGCTGAGTTTGAATTTGCGTATATTGTCGCTGTTTCCGTGGCGTTTTTTGTTGGCTATGGGATTGGCGAGCTAACTAAGAAAATTGGGAAAGGAATGGAAAGTGGCACCAAGGAGCCCAATAGGCGCTGATCACCGCTTTAAAGATCCAAATAAACTTACTCCGGGTGAGGAGAAGGTTTACGCTCTTATGCAGCAGGGCTTGAAATACAAAGAGATAGCTCAGGCTCTTGGCGTTAAGAATGTTGCTGGCATTAACGCTCGCGTTCTTCTGATACGCGAAAAACTTGGGCTTAGCAATGGATAATATGCCGCCAAAGTATACTCGTAAGAAGGATCTAACTCCCGAGCAGGCTGAGGCGAAGTTAGAGGCGAAACGCAAGTATCAGCGCGAATGGGCTAGGGATCACGAGAACGAGCGTTGGGCTCGCATGAAAGAGCGCATGGCTGCCGATCCAGAATATCGGGCTGAGTATCTGCGTAAATGTGCTGAGGCGAACGCTAAGCGTCGTAAAAAATTGTCTGGAAACGAAACCCCGGAAGAGCGGGAAGCCCGTCTCCGTCGGAATCGTGAGTATGATGCTAAAAGACGTCGCGAGTGGCGTTTGGCTAATCCAATAGTTCCAAAGGAGCCTAAGCCTCCTAAAGAGAAAAAGCCTAAAGCGCCGCCTCAAAGTAACTTTAAGCGTAAGCCGGGCCGTTTGCTTGCTTTGGCTGGATGGAGGGGATTTTGATGAAACTGATCGATGCATTTACTTTTTACGATGCAATTGACGTGCTTAAAATGCGGTTGATGCTGCATTCTCCTTTCGTAGATATGTTTTATATTTGCGAGTCATCTCATGCTTATTCAGGGACTCTTAAACCGTATAATCTGGAGAAAAGATTGCATGAATTTGCTCCATGGGCGGAAAAAATTAAGTATATAAAATTTGAGCCAGATTTATCCGGGCTAGATTTTTCAAAAAAAGACACAACGGTAAATTATAATTTTGATTCGCCTCAATGGAATTTAGAATTTCAGCAAAGGAATGTTTTACAGAAGCATCTTTCAGGTATGGATGATGACGATGTAGTGATAATTTCTGATATGGATGAATTTATTTCTCCGCAAGTTTTAGCGGCGATAAAATATAATTCTTCAATTCAGAGTTGGGAGGATGCTCGGCTCCATTTGCAGTATTTCCATTATTACATGAATTGCATTAAAGTAGGAATTATTTGGTCCCATCCTTTTGTCTGCAAGGGTAAAAAATTCAAAAACATACCAAACATTTCTCTTCATCGGCATCTTGCTGGAATAGATATGTATTTTACGGACGCAGGCTGGCACTTTTCTTATCTTGGCGGTTTAGATGTCATTATGGATAAATTTACAGCAACATCGCATACAGAGCAGATTGCCGCAGGACTTTATGATAGAGATTATGTAAAACGCTGTATAGATTTTGGCATGGATTTTTTGTTGGATAAGCCTGAGCCCAAGATTGAAAACTGCGTTTCTGCCTATCTGCCGCTTTCAGTTTTCCCCCCGGAAATAAAAGAATTGATGCGGGCTTTTCCGAAGTTTGTTCGCACAAATTTGGATGAGGTTCTGATGACTAACGATCGCCACACTGAAATTGAGGAATGCCTCAAGGTTATTAACTCTACTCATGAGGATACTCTTAAGGACATGAATGATTGTTCTGACGACGAAGCTCAATATAATGGGCCTCTATACGGAGAAGCTGCCGGAACTATTGACTATCCCGCACTTGTTGAACTTGCCTCCCGTCTTGAAGGAAAAGACAAAAAGACGTGCGATCTGGCGCTTTACTGCCTGAAAAAGCAGGACAAGCGTATTTCAAAGTTACATGCGCAAATCGCGGAACTTGAAAGACAGCTTGCCTGTAGCATTGTGAATGGCAATGAATAAAAAACTAATCATATCTCGTGCGCATGAAGTTGTTTTGCAAAGCTTTTCCAAAGACAGCTATGTGTGTTTGAGTTGCGGAAAAAAAGGGGACATCAAAGCCATGTTCTCAGATGTTCCAGAAGAAAGATGCACGCCCCATTTCGAGTCTGCCACTAGCGGGTGGAAAGATGAGTCGGAGAAATGCCATGACTGACTACACCGATCTGATCGCACGGCTGCGCGACGAACTTGCGGAAATGGCGTCAACCGCTTCCGTCGATATGGAATTATGGAACAGGTTTTCAAACCGCGTTCTTAAAGCCGCAAACGTCATTGAAGAACAAGCCGTCCGCATCGAGGACATCGCAGAGCAATACAATAGCGTTCGATTAACGCCTGTTCCAGATAAGATGCTGAAAGACGCGATTAATGAGATTGTTCAGTTAAAGGCGGCGTTGAAGCCCTTCGCTGACATGGCAGACGAGTATGACGCCGCTTTTCCTCGTCCCCTGAATATTTGCCTTGCAGAATATCCAGAGGATTACCTTTTGTGGTGTCAAGCCCGCGCCGCTTTGGAGAAGAAGAATGACTGAAGAAATCATTTACGACTTTATTTCGAAGCTATCGAACATACGGGACGGCAAAGTGATAATTGCCGCCGCTGATTTGAAATCAACGATTGAAACAATCGGTGTTCTAAACGCCCGCATCGCGGAACTTGAAGCGGCGCTGAAAGACGCCACCGTTCGCCTTGTCGCAGCTATATCGCTTCTTGAACGCGGGGGTAAGAAAGCTGCGCCAAGTAATAAGATGTTTGAGCAGATGCTTGTCGATTACAAAAATGGTGTCGAACGCGCCCGCGCCGCTTTGGGAGAGAAAGAATGACTGACGACCTAATCGCACGGCTGCGCGGGCCATTAACATTTATGGATGATTGCGAAGAAGCCGCCGACGCATTAGAGTCGCAGGCGAAGCGGATTGCGGAGTTGGAAGAAAAGCTGGCTGACGAAGAATACGTATCTAAAGATACAAACGAAATGTTCCATGAAGTAAGGGATGAAAACATAGAGCTACGCGCCCGCATCGCGGAACTTGAAGCACGGGCCGCGCTTATCGACGAACACTTGTCGCAGGCGATTGGGAACCTGAAAAAACGGGACGCCCGCATTGAGGAGTTGGAAGCGGCGCTGAAACCGTTTGCTGACTATTCAGTAGCTGTAGACTGGGAAGTTTTTACGCCAGAAATGCACTTTGCCCGCAGCTTAAAATTTCCCTGCGATATTCTATACGGCGACCTACGCGCCGCCCGCGCCGCTTTGGAGAAGAAGAATGGATAACGAGCAATATTTAGACTTGATGGCGTGTGTAGCCTTACAAGGTCTTTTAGCTGGACCTGAAACGTCTGGTCTTGGTTGGGATAATATTGCCAAGTGCGCTTACTATATGGCTGACAAAATGTGGGAAGAACGCGAGAAACGCCGCGCCGCTTATAGGGGAGAGAAGAAATGATAGTGTCCAAAGACGATTTGAAGTGGCAAGTTAACCAACAAGCCGCCCGTATTGCGGAGTTGTCTAAAGCGGTTGGGCTTTTGACGACGCTGAAACCTGACATGGAAATTGACGCTAATAATCCAGTCAATATGGCGACACAGATTGTCGCGCATGTGGACGCCCGCATCGCGGAACTTGAAGCGGAAAGCAAAGCAAGATTAACTGACGCTTCTACTGCGTGGGATTTGTGCGAGACATTACGCGCCCGCATCGCGGAACTTGAAGCAGCCGGAAACCTTGTCGTCGAATGGTGGCTGACAGAAGGCATGAAAGTAATGAACGGCGCACCTTACGCCATGTTTAAGCTGCGCGCCGCTTTGGAGAAGAAGGAATGAAACGCCCGCCTCACAGGCCACCGGGATTATATAAGTTCCGAAATAAAAGTCGGAAATATAAGATTTGGTTTGCCCTTGATGCTCCGTGGCCTTTAAGAATAGCTGTAAGAAATTTGTTGATGCGGCCTGTGAAAATTGATGAAAAGCGATAATAATTAATGACTTACGATAAAAAACATACTATAAAAAGACCTGTATACGACGCCACAAAGTATCGTAAATCTCCGGGTGATAACGATCTCCGCTGGCGAGTTGCCCAGCTTGAGATTGTAATTGATGAGCTTCTGGACGTGATCCGCCCATTCGCTGAGGCAGAGATAGAATCGGAAACCAATCCGTATTTTGCCAAGGCTCGGGAGGTATATTTTAAGCGTAAGGCATCCAACCGGTGAGCCGCATGAACGAAGATCGCTCATACTGGGTTAACGTATACGTCAATGGCGTATCCAGCTCCTTCCCAAGCCGGGAAGCTGCCGATCGGGCTCCCTATCCCAAAAGCCGGATAGCCGTGGCTGAGTTCATTGTAAGGGGAAAGACTCTGGATGACGTGATTTATCATCCTCTCCGTAACCCCGAATGCAATCCCGGCCATTACACCATTATGGTTAATAGCTGGGAGAGATCTAGGGCGTATTTGCTCCAAAAACTTCCCATAGCTACTGGCGAGGAAAAGGATTAGGTGATCTACGTCCTAACCCTAATCTGCGCTGGCCATATTCCGGTATCAGAATGTGATACCAGAACAGCTAGGGCTTATCATGCTATCGCCGAGCAAGGTGTCGTATGCGGATTGCCAAGCCAAAACCGGCTAGCAACTTCCCCCCTAGCGCCATCTGATAAAGAGTATATGTTAGTCCAGTGTAAGAGACGGCCCCAATCATAGAAGTAGGGGACAAAGCCCAGATAGTATCCTTACAGGACTATGTCCCGCACTTTTAGTTTACATTCTAGCAGAAAGCTAGCAGAATGGGTAAGTTTGTAAAAGGCCAAAGTGGCAATCCAAAGGGTAGGGCTCCCGGTTATATGTCGCCGGAGAGGCGGGTTGGGTTTGTGGGCGTTATGGACGTCAAGGCTCTGGCTCGGGAATATACGCCAGACTCGATCCATACTTTGGCGAAGATTATGAAGGATGTGGCTGCGCCCCCAAGCGCTCGGGTCGCCGCCGCCAATTCCCTTTTGGATCGTGGATGGGGCAAAGCTCATCAGACGGTTGAGGCCAACATTCACAATCAGTTTGATAATAGGTCTGACGATGAACTTATCCGGATTATCGAGGGAACAGTTATTAGCTATAGCCCCGATAGCAGCCGAATTGAACTTGAGGAGGAGCCGGAGAGCCTGCCAGAGTGATCTGGGAGAGTTCGTTCACGAGGCTTGGAAGGTCGTAGAGCCCGGTAATGAGTTGGTGTGGGGGTGGCACATGCAGGCCATCTGCGATCATCTGGAGGCCGTTTATAACGGCGAGATTAACCGCCTGCTGATTAACGTCCCTCCGGGCTTTTCTAAGAGCCTGCTGACGTCTGTGTTCTTCCCTAGCTGGTGCTGGGCGAATGATCCGCACATGCGGTTCCTGTGCGCTTCGCATAGCCAAAACCTAGCTATCCGCGATAGCACCAAGATGCGCCGCCTGATTCAGTCTGATTGGTTTCAGGCTAGGTGGGGCAAAGACGTTGTTTTAACTGGCGATCAGAACGCCAAGACGAAGTTCGAAAACACAAAGGCTGGTTTCCGTGAGGCTGTCGCTGCTGGATCGATTACAGGTAGCCGTGGCGATATTGTCATTATCGACGATCCTCATAGTGTTGAGTCTGCGGCGTCTGAGGCGATGCGTGCTAGCACTGCGGAATGGTTTCTTGAGGCGGTTCCGACGCGTCTCAATAACCCGGCTGAAAGTGCTATCATAGTAATCATGCAAAGGCTTCATCAGGAGGATGTTTCAGGGATTATCCTTGATAAACAATTAGGTTACGAGCACTTAATGCTCCCCATGGAGTATGAGGCCGACCGCAAGTGCTATACTAGCATTGGCTTTGAAGATCCCCGAGAGACTGATGGTGAGCTGCTATTCCCTGATCGCTTCCCCCGTGATGTGGTTGATCGCGATAAGCGGGTGATGGGCGTCTATGCTAGCGCTGGCCAGTTTCAGCAGCGGCCCACTCCAAAGGGCGGCGCTATCATTAAGCGTGATGACTGGCTGCTTTGGAATGATGATGAGGCTGCGACCCACGGCATCAAAGGTGCTAGCATGTATCCTAGCATGGACTACATTATCGCTAGCTTGGACACTGCTTATACTGAGAAGCAAGAGAACGATGCTAGCTATTTGACGATCTGGGGCGTCTGGCAGCGCTCCGCCTCGATAGCATTTGCTAGCACTAACGCCGCTGGGCATCGGTTTGAGCATGTCGAGGAGCGTGATACCGTCCCTGCGGTGATGCTGATGCACGCCAAGGAGATGCGGCTGCCTGTCCACGGCCCGGATGTCGAGCGCCTGAATGGCGAGAACGACTTTAGTTACATGAAACGTAAGCGTGACAGTTGGGGATTGTGCGAATGGACGGCCCACATGTGCAGCCAGTTCAAGGTTGATAAGCTCCTGATCGAGGCCAAGGCCAATGGCATCACGGTCGCTGATGAGCTAAAGCGCCTGAATCGGACTGCTGGCTGGTCTGTCGAGCTGGTTAATCCGGGGGCTCAAGACAAGGTCGCTCGTGCCTACGCCGTCCAGCCTGTGTTCTCTAATGGCCAAGTCTACTGCCCGGATCGTGATTGGGCTGAGAAGGTTATCGCCCAGTGTGAGAGCTTCCCCAAAGGCAAGTTCGATGATGCCGTCGACTCAACCACCCAAGCTCTTAATTACTTGCGGAAAAGAGGCTTGCTAGACAGGCAGGAAGATATCGCCGCCAGAGCCGCGTGGGAGGCAAGGCAGCCAATGTCCAAGAAAATACTTTACGACGTATAGTAGACATGATAGTGTCTATACATGAAATACGCACATAATTTAACTTACCTTAGAGCTCACGAACTTCTTGAATACAATCAAGAAAGTGGAAAGTTGATTTGGAAAAAAAGGAACAGCCAGCCGTTTGATTGGTCTACTTCCGGGAAAGAAGCTGGATTTGTTGACGTTAAAGCCAACAATCGCCGAGCCATAAGGATCGATGGAAAACTTTATCTTGCCCATCGTGTGGCTTGGTTGATGGTTACTGGAGAATGGCCAATCATGGACATTGATCACCGGAATGGCGATGCTGGTGATAATAGGTTTGCTAATCTACGCTTGGCATCAGTCGCGGAAAATAATCGCAACATTGGGGTTCAGAAAAATAGTTCTACAGGATTTAAGGGTGTTCATTTTTTTAAAGCTACGGGTAAATATCAAGCTCATATAACATTTAATCGTAAGCGTAAGCATTTGGGGTATTACGACACGCCCGAAGAAGCTCATGCCGCATATTGCAAAGCTTCCGCCGAGCTTCACGGCGATTTCAGCCGGGTGTCCTGATGTCTAAGAAAAAGGGCGGAATCTTCCACTACGTTCCCCACGCCGATCGGGCTGAGTGGGAGGCGCAAGGCTGGGTTCATGCGGCTGATCTCGGCCTGCCGCATAGCCAATACTCATCCCTCTACAAGTGGGCTGGCGATGGGAAACCAGTCCTACCCTATCTCAAGGAAGAGCGTGATAAGCAGTTGGCCGATCTGGATTATATCTGGCCTGATCCGCTTGGCGGGGATGGCGAATAAAATGTCGTGGCGCATGTGCGGTGCCGTTGGGGGCTAACGGCCGGATAAATGACTGCACATCGTAACTCAACCCTCGTGGGCCACGGCTTAAGGTTTGCTTTTTGCCGCAAAATCAATTAAAAAAATATATTCCCAGAAATACGCCCGTTTATGGAGGCGTCCTTGTTGACATTGGCTGACGCCGAAAAGCGTCACGACGATCTTAAGCGCAAGATGCGTAAGATCCGCAGAGCTATTCGCGAGCAGCAGGACGCTGATGAGCTTGTCAATGAGATTGAAAGCATCAAGGCAGAGGTTGCCGGCTTATATGCCGCCATTCGCTATTATCGGGAAATGGCTGAGTATCTGATTGATGTTGAGCCTCTCGGAGGCCCGCATTGAAAGCCGCAGAGCTAAACCCTATGACGCCGCCTCCGAGTGAGGGGCAGGTGATTTGGCTTACGGTTAGGCTTAGTCCCGGCCCTGCCAATCTCTATCGCATTCAAGCTATCTATCAAGACGGCTATTACTACGCCGCTCAATTTCCTGACGCTGGCCCTATACAGGGCGAGTATATCGGCTGGCTGCCGAGTAAATAGGATATCCCTACATGGATGACTTTCGTAACCTGCGCCAAACGGGGCCGGCTCCTGCTGCTTTGCCTGACGAAGCTTCGGTTGATCTTGGCGGTATTGAAGAAGCGGTTAAGGATTCTAGCGTCCTTCAGGTTGAACTTTCCGATGGCTCGGTAAGCATTAACTTCGCGCCCAAGCTTAAAAGCGTCCGTGGCGATGATAGCGATCACGATGAGAACCTAGCTCTACACATTGATGATGGCGAGCTTGCCAATGTCGCGGACAATCTCCTGCGCCACATCCGCGAGGATATTCAGCGCCAAGAGCAGCGCCTCCAAGACGTTGTGAAGGGTATTGATCTTCTGGGCATCAAGCTGGAAGAGCCCCGCTCTGAGCCGAACGATGAGGGTATCTCTGTCGTCCGCCATCCGCTGTTGCTTGAGGCTGTGCTTCGCTTTCAGGCTAACGCTCGCGGCGAGATGCTTCCTGCCGATGGGCCGGTTAAGGTTGCCAATGAGGGTGATCAGACTATTGAGCTAGACGCAGACGCGAATGCTCTTGAGCAGGATATGAACCACTACCTGACGGTGGGCGCTCCTGAGTATTACCCTGACACAGATCGCATGTTCTTTAGCCTTGGCCACGGCGGTGAGGCTTATAAGAAGGTTTACTATCACCCGATCAAGCGTCGCCCTGTCTCTGAGACGGTGGATCGTAAGGACTTGTTCCTTTCAGATGGCGCTGTCAGCCTTGAGGCGTGCAGCCGTGTGACGCATCGCTCCAAGATGCGCCCGTCCGAAATTAAGCGCATGCAGCTTGCCGGCGTATGGCGTGAGGCTTTGCTTGGCCCGGCCACGCTTACGACAAGCGCCACAGATACGGTTGACGTTGCGCTTCAGAATATATCTGGCTTTGATCCCAAAACATCTTTGGAGATCGAAGAGTTAGATCGAGAGATTTATGAGTGCTATTGCGAAATTGATTTGCGTGGATATGAGCATTCTGAAAATGGCGAGACAACTGGTTTAGCCCTTCCTTATCGCGTCACCATCGACAAGGATTCTAAGCAGATACTAGAAATCCGCCGGTGGTGGGAGGAAGGTGATGAAACCTACACCCGAAAAGAAGTTTTCGTTGAGTATGTGTTTGTTCCAGCGTTTCCCGGTGTCAACTTGGGCCTGTTGCACATTCTTGGCAATGCTACTCGCGCTCTCACGGCTGCTTGGCGTATTGCTCTGGATAATGGGATGCTGGCTAATTTTCCGGGTGGACTTATGGCTCGATCCACTGGAAAGCAACAAACAACTTCGATACGCGTGGGCCCCGGCCAAGTGGCGCCGATGGACGCGGACGGAGTCCCGCTGAAAGAGGCTTTCATGCCTCTGCCGTATCGCGACGTTACGGGCGGCTTTGTCAGCATTATCCAGAATGTCGAACAGACTAGCCAGCGCCTTGGCGGCACGGCTGAGACGGCTGTTGGCGAAGGGCGTAACGATGCTCCTGTCGGCACGACGATCGCCCTTATTGAGCAGGCTCAGAAGGTTCTGAATGCCGTTCATAAGCGCATGCACTCCGCCCAGCAGAAAGAGTTCGGCCTGCTGAAGAAACTGTTCCTTATGGACCCTGAAGCTCTGTGGCGTTCGAACCGCAATCCTTGCCTTGAGCGGGATACGGTGCGTTTGCAGAATGCTTTGGAGAACAAGGACATTGTCCCCAAGGCTGATCCAAATACGTCTAGCCAGACGCTGCGTATTCAGAAAGCGATCGCCATCTATCAGCTCGCCAAAGAAAACCCGCCGATGTTTAATCAGCGTGAGGTTTACACCCGTATCCTTGGCATGGTTGGCATTGAGGATGCTGAGAGCCTGTTCAACAACACTCCGGCTGGGCCGCCTCAAATGGATCCGGTCCGCCAGATGGAGGCCAACGCCAAGATCGCTGGCGTTCAGGCAAAGCTTGCTGAGATGGGTAGCCGTCAGCAGATAGCTGCTAGCCAAGAGCAGACTAAGATCGCCATGGCTCAGGCCAAGATGGCTGAAACGCGGGTTCGTGAAAAAGAAGTGGCCATTGATGCGGCTAACCATGCTGCCGATCGCCGTTCCAAGGAAGCATTGGCTCAGGCTGATCTTGAGCAGTCAATGCTGGTTCACTCCGATAAGCTAATGCGTGAGCGCGAGTCATTTGGCGCAGATCAGCAGTTCCGCCGGCAAGAGGCTGAGTTTAAGCGTCAGCAGGCTATGCAAAAAGCGGCTCTACCTAAAGGTTAATGACGATGGCTAAGACGCCGACTTGGCAGCGCAAAGCTGGGCAGAGTGAATCTGGTGGCCTTAACGAGGCTGGCCGTGCGTCATTGCGCGCCGCTGGCCATGACATAAAGCGCCCGCAGCCGGAAGGTGGCTCTCGCAAGGATAGCTTCTGTGCTCGCATGAAGGGCATGAAAGCCAAGCTGACTAGCTCTGAAACCGCCAACGATCCCGATAGCCGCATCAATAAGTCGCTGCGTAAGTGGAAGTGCGCTGATGGCGGAGCGGTTGATCCCTACGATTCCGTTCAGCAGGCTGCCAAAGGCGGACCTATCTGGGACAAGCCCCGTCCCAAGAAACTCGGCAAGCCCGAACCGCTAAGCTCCAAGGAAAAGGCTAGCGCCAAAGCTTCGGCTAAAGCTGCTGGGCGTCCGTATCCTAATCTGATCGACAATATGCGGGCGGCTAGGGCTGATGGTGGTGAGCTGGAGGGTGACGTTCAGTTTGCTCCGGACGATCCGTATGCCAAGGTTCAGCAGGCTGCTTTGCCTATGATGGCTCGCGAAGAATACGCCATGCGTATGCCTGAGCCAGAGGTTCGCTATGACACCGGCCCGCAGCCGGGTGAGGCTACCCTTAAAGGGTATGAGCCGACGATCCGCGAGCGCATCTATCAGGGAATTGCTGGCACTGAGGAGCGCCCAAGTCCAGAGCGCGCCCAGTTTGCTCGTGGCATGTCCCAGATGGCTGAGTTTGCCCCTGTCCTTGGCAATGTAATGGCTGGTGAAGAAGCCCAGCGCCGTGGCGATACCAAGGGCATGCTGATGGCTGCCCTGCCTGTGCCGGGTATGGCGACTGAGGCTCGGATGGCTGAAGCGGCTATGTCTCCTGCCCAGCAGGCTGCGGAGGCCGCTTACCAACGGGTTATCAACGCTCAGGGCCTTTATAGCCACGCTGCTGAGGCTGCCGCTAATCTTCC
>Ga0209668_10000620_pt1 | contig 14716 bp, 12 predicted proteins | sample FrelakmetPLP11PL_FD_187150 | JGI IMG/M metagenome (GOLD analysis project Ga0209668, IMG submission 187150) | Freshwater lake sediment microbial communities from the University of Notre Dame, USA, for methane emissions studies - PLP11 PL (SPAdes)... | ecosystem: Environmental > Aquatic >... | reverse complement strand
ATATTATTTATATCTTCAAGAATATATAAATGATTTGTTTTAATAATAGATTGTAAAGTAGTTTTGAGAGTTCTAATTTCATATTCTTGTTTTTTCATAAAAGAGGGTATATGTTAAGTATATATAAATTTAAAATTCAATTTTTTTTTACATTTCTAAAATTTTCTCATTTTTAGAAATGAACAAATAGTTAGAAATAGATAGAAAAGAGTAGAAATAGATAAGAAAAGTGACAACAGTTAGTAGCCCACTGACTTAAATATCCATATTGTTCATTTGGTTTAAAAAAATAAATATCCATTTAATAATAATTAAACTTTCTTTTTAAATTCTTTTCAACAATATTTATTTGCCATTGATAATGCTATAGCAATCGCTTGTTTTCTATTTATTACTTTTTTACCACTTGAAGATCTTAATTTTTTATACTTGAATTCATGCATTACAGTTTTAATCTTTTTCTTTTTACATGTACTTTTTTTACTCTTTCGTTTCACATTCTTTTTACTCATCTTCTTTTTACTCATCTTCTTTTTACTCATCTTCTTTTTACTCATCTTCTTTTTACTAATCATCTTTTTACTAATCATCTTTTTACTCATCATCTTACTCTTCTTTCTTGGCATTAATATAAGTAATTAAATTAATTTTCTTCAAAACATTTTGAAATATTATTAACTTCTTTATTAAGATAACAATCAATCGCACCTTCTTTAAGTAATTCTTCAAAACTTGTTACAAGTTTATATTTTGCATCAGCTATACCTTGTACACGTTTGTCCATTTCTGTTGCTAAATATCTATATACTTTTACATTTCTTTCTTCTTCTGGTAATGTATAATGTGAACATAAACGAATAGCTCTTCCTATAACTTGTATTATTTTTATTTCATTCCAATGTGGTTCTATAATATGAACTTGGCGAACATTTGTTAAACTAATACCTTCGACTCCTGCCATTGACACTAATAATACCTTGTATTTCTCACCACGAATATTATTATCATTATTAAATTTATTTAATATACTATTTCTTGAAGCATCACTTATACCACCAATCCATTTTAAACTTTTTATATTATATTTGTTCAAATATAATTGTAATTTCTCAAGTGAATGTTCAACAAAAGATGAGTACACTAATACTTTACCAGATGAATTATTTATATGTTGTAATACACGCACAAACTTTATAGAATGTAAATGTAAATCATCATTATCTAATGGTTCATTCACCCAATTTGATGCAATTCTTGACAAAATATTAAAACTATCTATTGTTTTCATTGGTACAATACCTTGAGCAATATCATAATCTGTTATCATCTTTTTCTTTTTTGAAAACTTTTTCTTATTTCTTTTTTCATCTTCTCCTTCATATATTTTATTATATATATTTCTTTGATTTTCTGATATATATGGCGATAAATCTTCTATTATTGTTGTATATGATGGATATGCAACTGAACCTTCTAATCCCTTATAAAATGATACAATCCCACTAATTTTCTCATATAATACATTTTTATCTATTATTGTAAAATCATTATAATATCTTGTCGCAAATAAATCTGGATCTAATGTAAATGTTCTAGGTTCTTTTAAAATATTAAATAATATAGCATATTCATATGGCGAATTTATTGATGGTGTCGCCGATAATGTTATTATTTTTGAATTCTGTGCAGCTATCAATTTTTTATATAAAAATAATCCAATTGAACTCTTATTAGCTATCATTGATATTACATTCTGTATTTCATCTATAATTATTAATGAATTATCTATATTTGGTAAATTCTTTATAATAGATATATGATTATATCCATATATTTGATAATCATCTTTTTGACCTGGTGCCCACTTATTTAATTCTCTACTGTAATTTACACGCAATGATGCTGGTACTAATACTATTATATTCATCTCTGGATTTCTCTTTTTATATTCATTCGCCATTAATATACTACTTAATGTTTTTCCACCACCTACCATAGCATATATCAATATACCCTTATATATATGTCTTTGAAAATAATTCTCCAAAAATCTCTGATATTCTGTTATCACTTGGTCTTGTGTAATGTCACATATTTTATTAATTGATTCTTCTGTTTTGTTTTTTTTATACTGTTTATATTGATTATATATCTTTCTTTGAATATCTACACTGCTAATTATCCTGCTATGTTCTATTTGATTTAATTCATTGTATAAATCATTCAATAAATTCATATAATAATAAATAATAAAATAAATTTTATTATTGCGTAAAAATATTCATATAATTTTATAATAAAGTATAAATGCAAAATGCAAAATGTATATGTGTACCATCTCATTCATATTCTTTAATTGGTTGTCCACATAATCATTACTATAAAAATAATGTTTGGACTTGTGGAGAAGATCCAAAAAAAAAAATATACAATTCACTAATTATATTCTCATTAATAAATTTAATTCAAAAAGTTCACTTTAATTTTTATTTTCTTAATTACTTTCGTATAGTATTATAATTATTAATAAAATAATTTATTGTTTTTTCTAATCCATTGTTTATATCTGTAAACTCAAATTCTGGAAATAATACAATCAATTCATTTGAACTTGTACTTTTTCTCATTTGACCATCTGGATATGTACTATCATATAATATAACCCCTTGGTAATCAATCAATTTTGTTATCTTGTTAACTAATTCTTTAATTGTTATTTTATAATCTATTGATACAGATGCTATGAAATCAATACTTTTTCCATTTATCATTATATCAACACAATCATGTAAAATTTTGGCTAAATCTTCAACATACATAAATTGTCTAACTGCATTTCCACTACCAGGTACTACAAAATATGGTTCGTGTCTCTGTTTTGCTAAATATAACTTGTGTATTAATCCTGGAATAACATGCGACTTGGCTAAATTATAATTATCATTTTTACCATATAAATTCGTAGGAATTATATTAATCACTTCAAAATCATCTTTGGATTTCACTAATAAATCTGATCCTAACTTTAACATTCTCTTTGAATATGCATATCCTTCATTTGAATTATGTGGCGCCCCATTCATAATCTGTTCAGATGTTAATGGATATGTCACTCCACCATCTGGAAATACACATGTACTCAACATATTTATTAAACGCTTGATCTTGAATTCTTTACAACATTTAATTATATTCAAATGCATTATAGTGTTTTCCATAAACATTTCATAATTATTAGACATATTTCCATATAATCCAGCTACTAAACTCGCTAAATGTATAACTATATCCGGTTTAAATAACATAAATGCTATACTTGTTTCGTGATATTTTGTTAAATCACAATTTTGTCTAGTTAAAAATATATATTCATTCGCATTATAATTCTTACATTCTTTTGTAATTTTGTTTACATATTCTTGTAATGCCATACCTACTAAACCATTTCCCCCTGTTACTAGAATTTTCATTCTTATTATTTAATTTAAAATAATATTTTATTTTAAACTTAACATAATTTAGAGTGTGGTTTGAAATAGCAAATTTCGTATCACATTTACCGTTACAAATATCTTTATAAATAAACCATTTAAAAATATTAATCGCCTAGTTGAAACTTGTAAATCATGGAAATAATATGCTTTTCATCATTCTCATTACAAGTCTTGCATATATAGAAAGCTCATTAAATGAAAGCTTACTTTCTACAAAGGGTCTAGGACCCAACGCTAGCTAAATAATTAGCTTAGCCGCGAAAAGTAAATTTATTAATTAAATTTAATGAAATTAATAAAAATAACGAGAACAACATAATCACTAAAGCGGTTTCATGGTTATTACCCGCTTTAACAGGTAATGATTTGTTGTGTTTAACACTGGGTTAGCAAATTCAAGTTTTATACTTGGCTAATTCCAATGATTCCAACTATTAAAATTTATAAATAGTTGAATTAACAGTTAAAGTATATGTAATTTCTTAATAATGAACTATAAACATTATTAATTAATATTTAAGTTGAAATTAAATACATCAATAACCTAGTAGTTTAAGGACAATAATTTTAAAGATTTTTTAAAATTCAATTTTTTTTTTTTTACAAACAGTAATAAATCTATTTCTTTATTTAAGAAATAGAAATAAATATAAGAGAATATAAATAAATAGGGTAACAGTTGCGAGCCCTTTTTGTTAAAAAATTCCCCAGTTTGTGGTTCTGGGTCATATGTTGTTCCATCAGTATATACCCATTTTATTTAAAAAATCATTTTATTTTTAAATGTAACCACCCTCTTATACGTATATTATTAAGTGTAGTATTTTGATATTCATAATCTAAAGAATTGTATTTATTTTTTATAAATTTACTTATTTCATCTTTATATTTTGTCATAATACGAGAACCAACTATTTTACCCAAGAATAATTCACATACATCAGATAATGTTAATATAGAATTTTGTGAACCATTTATAAAAATCACTTTGTATATTTTTTAAAGATAAATGAAGCCAACCAGCATGTTTTTGATTATCAAACCAAAATTGTTTTTTATAAGTATTATCGATTAATGGAAATTTTTGTTTAATATCAATTTTATATTGTGTCATAATACGAGAACCTACTATTTCACCTAAGAATAATTCGCATACATCAGATAATTTTAAAATAGAATTTTGTGAATATTCAATATTTTCATCACACCATTTATAAAAATCACTTTTAATGTTGTTTATTGGATATTTATTAATTGTTATATCATTTACTGTATCAATTAAATCCCATACTTCGATATTTTTAGAATGAAATAATTCAATAATATCATTTTTATTCTTTTTATATTCACCAAAAAAAGCAACAATTAATTCTTTATCATCATTGTAATTATAACTTTGGATCTGCCCAAGCCCATGTTTAAAATCATTCCATCTTTTGATTTCAATATGATGTGTATCAGTTGTGATATCAGTTATTCCATATTTTGTAACTTTATGACTTTTTGATTCTTTTCTAATTTCTGTACGTTCTAGTATTTGTTCAATATTAGTTATTCTTGTGTTTAATAAATCAAGTTTATTATTGAATATGTTTTCCATTTGTTCAAGTTTTTTTAAAATCTGTTCCATTTTGTCTGAAAATATCATTATTTCTTTTATTTCAATTTTATTTTTGCGATTATTTATAGTGTGCATTCTATGTATCTCCTTGTATCGCCATTGTATCGCCATTGTATCTCCTTAATGTATGGTGTATCTCCTGTATCTCCATTTTTTGACTTATTTTTCTAGGAAAATTAATTAAAAATATTAAAATATTATATATAGGAAAAAGTTTCAACAAAATGGAGATACAGGAGATACACCATACATTAAGGAGATACAATGGCGATACAAAATACAAAAATGAGATACAAGGAGATACAAGGAGATACAAATGACATAATGAGATATAAAGAACATACAAGGAGATACACATAAAAGTACAAATGAAATAAATTACAATTTAAATTAATGTAATATTTTGCCAACCTTTATAAACTATGTCTTTTATACGAAATTGTCTATAATCCCATTGAATAGTTTTATATTTTTCTTTGATATATTTTTCCAATTCTTTTTTATATTTAGTTGATACTCTTGATGGAACTTTCTTACCCAAGAATAATTCACATACATCAGATAATTTTAATATGGAACCTTCTTCTAATTTAATATTTTCATCACACCAATTGTAAAAGTCATTATTAACTTGTTTATATTCATTAGTTTTAACTTTAACTTCATCTGGTTCAGAAACATCTTTATTATAATAATCAAGGAGAATTTTCATAAAAGTTTGTCTCCAAGAAACATCTTCACGCATACGAGAAGGGAGAGTTCTATCAATTTTATATTCATTAGGTTCTTTAGGATTATCAACAAATCTACTTGGAAAGTCAATAACACGGATACGTCTCCAAAGAGCTGTATCTTCACCTTTGATTTCAGGTAATTCATTACAAGCAAGGAACAATTTAGCTTCCATAATAAAAGAGAGTGATTCTTGATAGAGACCACGAGCAACAATTTCTTCAGAACCAGTTAATTCTTTTAGAAGACCAATATTAATTTTTTCGCCATCTTCAGGTTCAGATAGAAAGGCAAAACGTTTATTAAGTAATTTAATTTTTTCGGAATTAGCTTCATTAGCATTATTTCTTTTACGTGTAAGTAGAGTTACTTCAACTTTTTCGCCAAAATCGCCCATAGTGAGTTTCATAAGATTGAGTAATTGAGATTTACCATTAGCACCAGTATCACCGATGAACATGAGGAAATAAGTATTAGGGATATCACCATTGAGACATTCACTCATTTTTTTGAGGATATAATCACGAACTTTTTCATTAGGTATAACTTCACGTAAGAATTTAAAAACTTCAGGATTTTCAGTATCAGAATAATCATAATTAACAGTAAGATTAATATAATCATCTTTAGTAGTTTTACGGAAGGAATTAGAGAGTAAATCAAAGACACCATTATTAAAGGGAAGTAGATGTTTTTTACTATTTAATTTACTAAAGAAATTGGGGTCAATATAGAACAATTGAGAATCTTTAAGGATATCTTCTTTTAATTGTGGTTTATTAATTTTAGTGATGAGGGATTTAATATTTTTAATTAAATTAATATTATTATTATTATTAACTTTTTTATTTTCATAATGTTGTTTAATTTTATTAAAAAGAGTACATAAATCGAGAATATGTTTTTTAAAATTGAGGGATTTTTGGTCTAAAATCCATTTACCGAGACAATCAGAGAAATAAAACCAATCACTTCCTGTATAAACATAATCATTATACATATTAAACATTAATTCAGCCATTTTAGTAATTTTATGACCATCTAAACATTCATTAATAATTTTGAGTAAAACTTTATCACTAATAATGGAGGAGTCTAATTGAACATCGCAACTAAAGTCTTCTTCACCGGAATTTTGATAAATATTGATGATATTATTGATAGTGCCGTGATTTACTAATTGACTGTATGAATTCCAAAAGCTATTGAGATTTTTATAACGGTCATCAATAGGAATCAATTGATTTTTAGGGAATGTGGAGTTACAAATTTTACATTTAAGACAATAACCAGAATTGCCAATTTGATGTTCAACGTGGCAATTATTACATTTACCACCGATTACACTAACTAATAAATTATTTTGAACATCACCACGGAAGAGCATTTCATTTTTATCGAATTGTATTTTATTAACAGTATTATCGAAATTTTCATTAATATAGTCAGTACATTCAATGATAGCACGGTCAATGAGGTCTAATTCTTGTTTATTAATTTTGAGACATTTTTTAATAATTTCATTAATTTCTTTAGGATAATCTTCCATTTTAATTTCTTTAAATTTATGTTCATTACAATTAGAGTTATGACATTTTTGTTTAGAAGAAGATGTATCAATAATAATATATTGATGATTACTAGTATGTTCACGTTCAATAAAATGGCAAAATTTTTCAGTAAGTGAAACAATAATACAATTATAATCTTTATCAATTATAATATCTCTAATTTTATTAGGAAAGTGAGAATATTCTTTTTGTATAAATTTAGTGACAAGTTGTTTATCATTTAGATTGAGTTCTTGTGGTTCATTAACAAATTCAATATCGCTATCAATATTCATATCAATATTAGTAAGATCGATAATATCATTATCAAATTTTTTGGGAGATTTATGTTGTGGTGATTTTTTAGTTTTAAAGAGATTAAAATGTGTAGGTACAAAAGACACAAATGATTCAATATCATCAAAGGGATCACTAAAGGATGATTTTACAAGAGGTCTTATTTCACCAGATTTACTAGAATAAATAGTTCTAAAAAGACCTTCTCTATAAACACTAGGATCAATGAGGTATTTAGTACCAGCTTTATAAACATCAAATTTAAGAAGTGAATATAGACTTTTAAGAATAGTAGTATTGAATAAAAGTGATATATTATTTTTATCAGATATATGAAGAATAACATGGAATGATTTTTTAATATCATTATGTGATTCTAGAATAATTTTTTTAATATTAAATTCTTTACCAATATAATCATGAATAGTATTAATACAATGATCGAGGACTAATTTACAATTAATGAATTCATTAGGAGATAAATTTTTATAAATTTCAATATCAAAGAAACAATTTATTGGTTTTTTAGAAAAAATACATTCATAATAATCTTTAATTTGAGAATTATTAATTGTATCAATAAAAGATTTATAAGAATCAAGGATAAAAAAATCTTTAATATTTTTATTACATAGAATCCCATTACCTAAAGCTTGTAAAGCATCTGCTTTTCGTTTAAAAAATGTGATGGGCATAATTAAGATAACTTAAAAAATAAAAAGTATGAATTAAACGAAAGGGTTAGTTTAAATAAATAAAATATTTAATTTTAAATTAAATAAATTTGAAATAAATATTAATTTAATTCTTTATCTTTTTTTTTTTCTTGATATTTAATTTTACTTTTTTCTAGTAAAATAGTTTTATGTTTAATGTAATAATTTTTATTTTTACTAGGATGATTAGTATATTTTTTAAGTTTATTTTTAAGTAATTCTATTTCTTGTTGTAAATGTAAAATTTCCAAATCTGACATTTAAAAATTAATAAAAATAAATTTTAAATTAATTTAATTGTTTATTGTAAATTTAATTGTTTAATTGATATTTTACAGTTTATTCCTATAGTTCCATCTTTACATATAGGTTTCCACAACCAATTATGAATTTATTATTTTTGCTGATATATCATTTATTTTGTATAATAATCGTTTTTGCATTATTGGATGTTTATTGAATGTATTTTGTGTCAAGATAACCCAATCCCAAGGTTTATCTATATTTTCTTTTACAAATTCAAATGTTATATTAGGATTTTCTGATAATCCTTTCCAATTCCAAGGTAAATCTAGATTTTCTTTAATGTCTTTTAATATAATATTAGGGTTTTTTGATAACCAATACCAATTCCAAGGTAAATCTAGATTTTTATTTACATCTTTTAATGTTATATGACTAAATGATAACATATTCCAATTCCAAGGTAAATCTAGATTTTCTTTAATGTCTTTTAATATAATATTAGGATTTCTTGATAACCAAAACCAATCCCATGGTAAATCAGGGTTTTCTTTCACATCATTAAATGTTATATTAGGATTTCCTGATAAATTCCAATATTTATGTAAATTTTCTTTCACAAACTTAATTGTTATAATAGGATTATTTGATAAATATGTCCAATTCCAATGTTTATCTAAATTTTCTTTTATAAATTCAATTGTTATATTTGGATTATTTGTCAAACAATACCAATCCCAAGGTAAATTGGGATTTTCTTTTATAATATTTATTGATGTATTAGGATGGCTTGATAAGGAAAACCAATTCCAATCTTTATCTAAATTTTTTTTTACAAATTCAATTGTTATATTTGGATTTCTTGATAATCCGTCGAAATCCCAAGGTAAATCTAGATTTTCTTTTATATTATTTATATTTTGATTTTTTGATAAGGAAAACCAATTCCAATTTTTATCTAAATTTTCTTTTATGAATTCAATTGTTATATTATGATTATAAGATAAATACTTCCAATTCCAATTTTTATCTAAATTTTCTTTTATGAATTCAATTGTTATATAAGGACAAAATGATAACCAATCTCCCCATAAATCTATAGTTTCTTTTATAAATTCAATTGTTATATTTGGATTGAATATAGTACTTAAATAAATACATTTATCAGGAAATTCTTTAAATAAATTAATTAAATGATTTTCTTTTATTTCTTTTTGAAAATTTTTTAATTTAATCATTTTAACTATTAATGAAAAAAAAAAAAATCAATTATTTTATCTTATATCCCAGTTTAATTTTTAGATTAGAATAGAACAGCATTCTTTAAATTTTATTTCTTTTGAAAATTTTTTAATTTAATCATTTAATGAAATCTTATAAAAATTAAATTAAACTGGGATAAATATCCTAGTTTAATTTTTAGATCAGAATAGAACAGCATTCTTTAAAATGATTTTCTTTTAATTTAATCATTTTATTAATAATTAAATTAAACTGGGATATTTATCCCAGTTTAATTTAATTTAGTTCAGAATAGAGAACCGATGGTAATTATTGATTAATTTTAATTAATTGTTGTAGAGAGAATTCGAGTGGTCCATTTTGTGTCATTACAATATAATTATCTTGTTTAAATCGCATAACAAAGCCAGAAAGCTGTGTATCTTTAATAGATACATAATCGCCAATATTAATTAATTTTTCTTGATGTAATTGTACTTTTTGACTAGATTTTTTTGATTTTGATTTTTTGGATGGAATGAGATCAGGAGTTTCTAAATCACCACGTAATTCAGATAATTCTTTTCTTTTTTTAGAAACTTGTTGTTTTAATAGTTTTTCAATTGTATGAATTTCATTAATTAATTGTTGAATATTTAAAGAATCAATAAAGTTTTGTTCTTGTTTAATAGTATGAGACAATTGTTGAATTTCTGTATTTAACTGTATCATATTATCATATAATTTTGCAAATTCATCATTAGATAAAGGTTGATAGTCAGAATCGGAGTCACCAAACAAGTCAATCATTTCAATTTCTTGTATATCATTATATTTATTTTGTAAATTGGATAATTGTAAAGAAAGATTGGAGATGGTTAATTGTTTTTGTTTATATTGTTCTAATTGTGATAATTTAAGAGTGAGTTGATTTTGGAGGAATAATTTTTGTTCAGAAGTGAGTGGAGGGATACCTTGTTTAATTTTAGCAAGTAAATTATTATATATTTTAGTATAACCATCAATATAAATATTAAGATTATTTAATTCTTGTTCAGATGCATCAGATTTCATTTTATATAATTGTAAAAGAGTGAAGGGTCCAAGGATAATTTTATCAATAATGAATTGAAGTAATTTTTGAGTATTTATATTTGAAATTGTATTTTTTTTATTTTTCAAATCATTAATAAAATCTGTAACAATAATATAAGAATCATTCCAATTAACTGATTGATAATGTGGTAGAATTTTTGTGAAATCAGTTCCTATAGTTAAAACTTCATTTAATGGTAATTCAGTTTCAATTTCTTTAATTTCACCTTGTTTTTTACCTTTTTCAATAACGAGGACTTTTTGTCTTTTAAGTTCTAAATCTTCATCAATTTTATTTTTACTTAGTGGTATTAATTTAGGTAGTTCATATTCGCCAGTAATAGGATTATAAATTTTTACATCTTCACCAGATATATCAATTTTACCAAATAAACTTTCAAGGAATTTATAGGTTTTTCTAAGAATAACTTGAATAATAATCAAAAAGCCATTATCTTTTATTTTAGCTAAATCTTTAATACGATTAAAGAATTCGAGTGTAGTTTCACCTTTAGTCCATCCAATATTAATAAAATTACTATTAATGTCATTTTTAGTAAAGAAACCTTCATTAAAGAGAAGAGATGAATATTTATCTAATGATAATTTGAAGGAACCATATTTTTTAGATGAAAATGACATTTGGAATCCAGATTTAATCAATTCATAATAAACTAGACATGCAGATAGATATTTTTTATCAGCTGGAACAATTTCTAAGCCATCAGTATTCAAAGAATCACTCATAATTTTAACAGAAGATTTAATATTAGAAATCAATTGGTTAAGATTAAATAAAGATTCATCGAAATTGATAATTTTAGAGATGAGAGATATATAGTTATTAAATGTTTTTTCTTCTTGAGTTTGTGGTGTATAAGTAATAGTAGTTCTTTCAATATCCTTAAACCCTGATTTAAATTCATCATCTTCTAGAAATGAAGTGGGAATTTCATTTTCTTCTTCAAGTTCAGGTTCTGGTTCAGTATAATCAATTTCTTTAGATTCAAAATCATCTTGGTCACCTATTAAAAAATCAGTAAGTTCTGTTGTTTCATTAAATTCAGGTTGTTCAAATTCAGGTTCTTGTTCAGTTTGTTCAAATTCAGGTTGTTGTTCAGGTTCTTCTTGTTGTATATTTTCTTGTATAGGTTCAGTTATTGTTTGTGTTGTAAGTATAAAACCTGGATAATAATGTGATATATCATTTTCTGTAATAATGCTATCATTTTTGATATTAATAATTTTTTTAGTTGATGAAAGGACTAATTCTTTACCAATGAGTGTATTATCATCATTTATTTTACCAACTTGAAAGTTATTTCCATTTTTTAATGCAATATCCAAATAGAAAACATCATTAGGTGTAATGGGTTTAATACTAGCTTGATTAGTATGTGGTATAATAACCAAGTGATTACTTATAGTTTTACCAGTTGCATTAATATATAAAGTCAAATAAGCTGGAATAGTTTTAATAAATTTAGCTGACAATCCTTTGAATTGTCCTTTTTTAACTTGATAAGTTTTTGAAGATTTGTCATAATTTAGTGAATTTTTAGTTAAATTAACAGTTATTGTATTAGTTGATGTAATTTCTGATGGTAAAGCCATATCAAGTTTATTCATTTTTAAAACAAGAGCATCTATATCATTTGGTTTAGATATTGTAAAATTAGTTAAATTCTGTAACAAATCATCAATTGATTTATTATTTGATATTTTTTTCAAAAATGAATGTTCATTATATTCTTTAATTTTACGTTTTTCATCTGCAACTTTTTCAGATAAAGACATCTTATGTGGAATTTCACTTATAATCTTTTTAATATTATTAATATCATTATGAATTAATTTTTGCATTAATTTAGATTGAACAGTAATTTCAACTTCAATCATTGCCGGATGGAATTCAGAAACAAATGCGAGATAACCTTTGTGAGGGCCATTAATAATAATAACATTATTACCATGTTGATATGATTTTCTAGGAGAATTAACAATTGGAGCTGCTGCTGATGATTGTAAAGGAACTGATTGTGATTGAAGTTTCTTTCTTAATGCAATATAGTTCATTTAGTTTAATAGTAATTAATAAAAAAAAAGATTTAAATTCAATTTTTTTTTATTAAATTAACAGTTAAAAAATCTAATCATAAAAGTCATAGTATGTTTGTTCATTTTGAATGGTATGTATATTTGATTGAATATTTGATTGAATGATATAGTGATAGAAGAATAAACTAAAAAATAATAATGTTAATATAAAAACTATACAAAAATTAAATAGTATTTTAATTAATACATCAGCAAAATAAATATAAGAAAATGAAAAAGCTAAAGGGGATTTGCATAGTGCACATTTAAATTCTGTATCATTGTCATGATATTTAAACCAATCACGAATACATTTACGATGATATTGATGATTACAATTAAATGGTTTAAAATTTTCAGTAATATCTAAACAGATTGAACATAAATCCATTTATTTATTTTATTTAAAAAAAATTTCAATTTTATTATTTAATAAATGGAAATTAATTCGGGTTATCACGCCCATATTGAGAAACCCACTTACAAAGATACAGGTTTTTCCTAATTTTCTCCATCAATATCTTTCAGAGTTTCCTAATATTTCACCAAAACGATGCTTTCAACCAGTAGTAGTTTGGGTACCATTTGTGTTAAAATTGCATTGTTTCTAAGCTTAGTAAGAGCCTTGTTAATTCCCACTTAACTAAACTCGATTTAAGGCAATGTCCTTTGAACGACGACTCTTTCTTGGCCGACAGTTGTGTTTTGTGGATGATATATTCTCTTTTCTTTTCTTTTCTTTTGATCAATCGCATCACCAAATAAATTTATTTTGCAGATAAATATTATGAAAAATTAAATAATCATAGAATTTTGCAATTAATAAGCAGATACAGAAATAAATTTATTTTGCAGATAAATAAATATTCGTTAAAAAATAAAATTAAAAAAATATATTATTATTATGAAAACAAAATTGACAAAAGAGGAAGACGAGGAGCTAATAAGAGAATTAAAGAAATTAGGAGAGAAGTATCCAGAACATATAATGATAATTGTAGAGATGGATTCACATGTAATAAAATTGAAGAAGAATAAATATGCAACGAATAAAGATATAAAGATGGGAGAGTTTATAAGATTAGTAAAGGATAAAATGGAGAAGGAGAATAAGGAGAGAGTAGGAGAGATATCCAGTCATATATTAAATATGAAAATGGATACATATAAAGAGATAAAGGAGGTCCAGTGCAATATGACAGTAGGAGAGATGTATAAAGAGAATGAAGATGAAGTGTATCCAAGATTAATAAGAATAAAGATGAGAAGGGAGACGACATACAAAAATATAAGAGAAATGACATATAAAATAGCGAAGAGAATAGTTGGAAAATGGGAATAAAGTTGGTTGCGGGAATGGAGAGGCAAAAAGTCAAAAGGAGGTACGTGAGGAAAGCCCAGTGAAGGGCTAAGGTGAGGGGAAAAGGGTAGAAGGTAGGAAAAGGTAGAAGGTAAGGGTAGAAGAGGGGAAAAGGTAGAAGGGAAGAAGAGGGTTAATCAGAGTCATCAGACAAGAGACTGAAGAGCTGGTCGAGATGTTGATTAACGAGAAGAAGAGTGGAGACATGAGAGTCGGTGATAGTTTTAAGGGAGGAAATTTTGGAGCGAATATCGATATCAGATTTACGAGTAAGTTTAGAGACGGAGTAG